>Ga0181579_10001465_pt1 | contig 19504 bp, 19 predicted proteins | sample 071ome_24_FD_132996 | JGI IMG/M metagenome (GOLD analysis project Ga0181579, IMG submission 132996) | Coastal salt marsh microbial communities from the Groves Creek Marsh, Skidaway Island, Georgia - 071402CT metaG (megahit assembly) | ecosystem: Environmental > Aquatic > Marine > Intertidal... | reverse complement strand
TTGGGAGGCTCGCATGCTCGAAGGCCGCATGATGGATATGCCGATGATGATCTCCAGCATCATCGACTACGCGGCGGATGTCCGGAGCGACAATCTGATCATATCCAATAGGGTGGAAGGCGATATCCACCGCTATACCTATGCCGAGGCCCGGGGCCGCGCCGCCCAGATGGCGCACGCGCTGCGCGAACTCGGCATCAAGGAGGGAGATCGGGTCGCCACCATGGCCTGGAACGGCTATCGGCATTTCGAGCTTTATTTCGCGATCTCCGGCATCGGCGCGGTCTGTCACACGATCAACCCCAAGCTTTTCGCCGAGCAGATCGTCTATGTGACCAATCATGCCGAGGACCGGGTGCTGTTCCTTGACACCACCTTCATTCCGGTGATCGAGCCGCTGGTGGACCAGCTGCCGAGCGACATGCGTTATGTGCTGATGTGCGACCGCGACGCGATGCCGGAGTGCGGACTGCTCGATCCGATCTGTTACGAGGATCTTATCTCGGGACAGCCCTCGGACATCGTCTGGCCGGTCTTCGACGAGCGCGCCGCCTCGAGCCTTTGCTATACCTCGGGCACAACCGGGAACCCCAAGGGGGTGCTGTACTCGCATCGCTCCACCTACATGCATTCGATGGGCATGCTTACCCTGGCGGGCGAGGCCGGAGTGACGTCCGGCGCGACCGTGTTGCCGGTGGTGCCGCTGTTTCACGCCAATGCCTGGGGCACGCCCTATGTCGCGCCGCTGGTCGGCGCCAACATGGTGTTTCCCGGCGGTAAGTTGGACGGGGCAAGTGTCTTCGCGTTGATGGACCAGGAGAAGGTCAGCTCCGCCTGGGGGGTGCCGACGGTCTGGCTCGGCGTGCTGGCCGAGATGCGCAAGCATGGCCGCAAGCCCGACGGCTTCAGCTTCCTGCTTTCCGGCGGCTCGGCGGTCGCGCGCTCGATGATCGAGGAGTTCGAGGACCAATACGGCGTCAAGGTCATCCATGGCTGGGGGATGACCGAGATGAGCCCGGTCGGCTCCACCTCGATCTTCGGGCCGAAGGAGCTGGCCCTGCCGCGCGAGAAGCAGCATGACCTGAAGATGCTCCAGGGCCGCCGCATGTTCACCGTGGATGCCAGGATCGTGGACGAGGACGGCGGCGCCTTGCCGCAAGACGGCGAGGCGTTCGGCGAGCTTCAGGTGCGCGGGCATGGCGTGATCGACGGCTATCACGCGAACCAGGAGGCGAGCGAGGCGGCGATCACCGAGGATGGCTGGCTGCGCACCGGCGATGTCGCCAAGATCGACCCGCGCGGCTTTATCCAACTGGTCGACCGCACAAAGGACGTTATCAAGTCCGGCGGCGAGTGGATCAGTTCGATCGATCTGGAGAACGCCGCGCTCGGCCATCCGGCGATCGCCGAGGCCGCGGTCATCGCCATGCCGCACCCGAAATGGGACGAACGCCCGATGCTCGTCGCGCGCCTGGAGGAGGGACAGAGCCTCACGCCCGAGGAGGTGAATTCTTTCCTGTCCGACAAGGTCGCCAAGTGGTGGTTGCCGGATGACGTGATCTTCGTCGATGACCTGCCGCATACGGCCACCGGCAAGCTTTCCAAGCTGACCCTGCGCGGGCGGTTCAAGGATCACGTGTTGCCGACAGTGACGGAGTAGGTGGGCGGGCCTTGGGCTCAGGCGTTTTCGATTGCACGCAGAATTTCGGCATGCTCGAAGCGCGCCGGCGCGTCGCGATCGGCGCCCCAGTGATCGACCTCATCCGCCGTGGTCGACTTTACATAGACATGGTCGGCGCCAATGATTTCCGACAATCGCTGGAAATGGTTGAATCCTGGATCGACGGTTGGGGTAAGCTCGACGATCCGGGTGCCCTCGGCGCAATAGATCAGGTTGGTGAGACCAGCGCCCTTCGCGCTGACCACGACCCGCGCGTTGGCGAAAGCGGCTATCTGGTCCCGTAGCGACAGTTTCGCCAGTTCCAATATCGTGAAGCCTTTACGTTTCAACAGATCGATCAACTCGGCCTCGCCATGAATGCGCTTTCTGCGCGAGTCACCTCTCGATATGTAGATTTTCTCCGGTCCTCCAACCGAGTCCCTCTCGGGAACCCGCTCGAGCAACGCGCCGGCCAGCCAACGAATATGCGTCGGTTCCATGCAATGCGCCGCGCCGACATGGCGTGTCACGACGAGCGTGTCGGCAAGGATCACACCCGGGTTGCTGAGAACCGGCTTGGCCACCTTGTCGAGCCCAAGGAGCTCCAGCATCTCTCGTTGAAACGGATGGGGGTGCGGGCCGTGAACCAGCAGCGGCATATCCAGCTTGTTGTCGATGTAGTGCTTGAAGTTGTGCGTGGTCTCGATCGACCAATGATAGTATTGAGCGCCATATCCCGCGAAAAAAGCGGTATCGAAGCGGGCGCCGATCTCGCGTTGGAAACGAACGAAGCGATAGTGCCTTTGTTCCTCGGGCGGAGCAAGCGGCTCGACGATGAGACTATTGTCGTGGGTGATCCCGGCGTCGATCATATCGTGGAACACGGTCGCGCCGGTTAATCGGGCGAGATCACCTTGAAGGAAGTCGGCGATCCGACGTGGCTCCAAGACCCGGGCCTCGGCGAGGGGGGCCACGGCTCCGGCCGCCTCGGCAAGCGCGGCGTCGGTTTCGAGCGCCGGTTCCGCGGAATTGAGCAGATGCTTTTCGACCGACAGATGAACCGCGCGATGATCCAGCGACAGCGGTTTGGCGGCTTTGAAGTGGCCGCGAAAACGACTGAAATCCAGGTGGCCGCGCTTGATCTGATTGAATAGGGCACGCGCGGATCGGGCGAAACCGTCGATGATGGCGCCGCGCAGATAGAACTCCGCCGCTTCGGCGTAACGGGCCCACTCGCTTTCGAGAAGACCGGCGTGAAACCAGTTGGTCTGATCATCTGGTCTGATAACGAGGGCAGCTCGCAGCCGTTCCCGAGCCCGCTCCGGCGCGCCGGCCTCGCTGAGCGCGTCCGCGTCGCCCCTCAGGCGCGTTATCACTTCGTGCGGCTGCATGATCAGTTCGACTTCCCCTTGCTGGTCCCAGTTTTGAATACGCTGGGATCATGCTGTCAAGGAAAGACGAAACCAAACACGCTCCATGGACGCATGGGGTTGATCCGAGGCGGCGAACCGGTACCCTTGCGCCCGAATAAAAACACGGGGGATCCGCATCATGGACGAGGATATCAAGGCCGCTCTGGACAAGGTTTTCGCCGCCGATACGGCGCTCTATCAGAACCGCGGCTTTCAGCGGCGGATCGGTTGGGGCAAGAAACCGGCGCTGGTGAATATCGACCTCGCCAACGCTTGGACGCGGGAAGGCAACGCCTTCACCTGCGAGGGGATGGAAACGATCCTGCCCGCGACCCAGGAGGTGCTCGCGGCGTTTCGAGCGCGCGGTCTTCCAATCGTCTTCACGACGACCGCCTACGACATTGTCGAGGGTGAGCATACCGACATGGGGCTTTGGGGCAAGAAGATTCCGGCGGAGGTGCTGAGAGCCGGGTCGGAGGCGGTCGAAATCGACGAGCGCCTCGAACGTCGGGACGATGAAATGCTCATCGTCAAGAAACAGGCGAGCGCGTTTCGCGGGACCAATCTGAACAGCTATCTGAACGCGTGTGGGGTCGACACGATCGTCGTTACCGGCACGACCGCGAGCGCCTGCGTGCGGGCCACGGTCGAGGACGCCATCGCCGACGGCTTCCGGCCCATCGTCGTGCGCGAATGCATCGGCGACCGCATCGCCGGCGCGGTGGAATGGAACCTATACGACATTGAAGCGAAATTCGGCGATGTGGAGCCGTTGCAGGCGGTGCTAGACCATTTGCGGCTGAACGAGAACTGAGTGCCGAGCCGATCACACGCCGGGCGCGGCGTCTCGTAAGGTGACCCGGTCTCCGCGCTCTGATAAGACTGGCTGGAAACTTACGTGTCCTTTTATCGGTTTCGTCATGCGCGATAAGCTTTACCCGGATATCGAGGCGACCACGTTCGGACAGCTCGCGGTTTCCGATCGCCATCGCCTCTATTGGGAGGAGGTCGGAAACCCCGATGGGTTGCCGGTGATTTTCCTGCATGGCGGTCCGGGCTCGGGTATCGCGAAGGTTCACCGCCGGTTCTTTGACCCCGACTTCTATCGGGTCATCCTGTTCGACCAGCGTGGCGCCGGTAAGTCGTCGCCGATCGCCGACATCGTCGAGAACACGACCCAAGCCCTGATCGCCGATATCGAGCAATTGCGCGCGCATCTCGGTATTGAGCGCTGGATGGTTTTCGGAGGGTCCTGGGGGAGCACGCTCGCCCTGGCCTATGGCCAGGCGCATCCCGAGCGCTGCCTTGCCTTCGTGCTGCGCGGAATTTTCCTTGGCCGGCCCTCGGAGGTCGACTGGTTCATGAACGGCATGGGGCAGATCTTTCCCGAGGCTCACGCGACGTTTCGGGACTTTATCCCCGAGGCGGAACGGGACGATTTGCTTACCGCCTTTCGCAAGCGCTTGGAGAGCCCCGACCCCGCGATCCATTATCCAGCGGCCAAGGTATGGAGCGGCTATGAATCAGCTTGTTCTTGCCTAATCCCCGAGGACGGCGCGAGCGGAGGCCAACCAAGCAAGGATCAGATGCTGGCGCTGGCGCGCCTCGAGGCACACTATTTCGCGAACGACTTGTTTCTCGCGCCGAACCAGTTGCTGGACGGGGTCGCGAGGATCGCCGATACGCCCGCGGTAATCGTCCAAGGACGCTATGACATCATTTGCCCGATCCGTTCGGCGGATGCGCTCGCGAAAACTTGGCCTGGGGCGGAATATGTCGTTGTCCCGGATGCCGGGCATTCGGCCATGGAGCCGGGAATTCGCGCGGCGCTGGTTCGCGCGACCGAGGGTTTCAAGCAACGGCTAGAGCTTCGTTGACGGGCTTGATGTCGGGCTGCCCATCGTTATTATGCGGGCGATCCCGCTGATTAGAGGTGTATTGTGTGGCCAGTCAGGTTTTTCGTGTTCGCGGTCCTGGGGCTTTTCGCCTTGATGTCGCTGAAGCCGGAGGCCCGAGCCGATGAGCCGGACTTCCTGACGCTTGGCGTTGGCGTCTACGACATGTTCGATGACGAGACCACGGCGGAGTTTCGCGCCGAGTATGTTTTCGCCGAGAAGCACAAACTGCTGTGGTTCACGCCTTTCGTCGGCCTGACAGCGACGGCCGAAGCCGGGACCTACGCCTATGCCGGTATCGGGATCGACATTTTTTTCGGTCGTCGTTTCGTTATCACGCCGAACTTCGCCGCCGGTATCTATGGTAATGGCGACGGCAAGGACCTTGGTCATGCCATCGAGTTTCGCTCGGGCGCGAATTTCGCCTACCGTTTCGATGACTATTCCAGGCTCGGTTTCGCGTTTCACCACATTTCCAACGCCGGATTGGATGAGCGCAACCCCGGCGAGGAAACACTGATGCTGACCTATTCGATACCGTTGGACCGGATCTTCGGCGACTAATCGGTCAACCCCGGACCCGCGGCCTAGCTCCCGAACCAAGGGACGTGACCGCCCAGTGTTCGGTCCAAGGGGAATTTCATGATCCCGATCGGCGACGAACAGCGGATTCAACGGGTGCCGGTTGTGACCGCCGTTCTGCTTGTCGTCATGACCGTGATTTTCGTTTGGCAACAGCAGTTGAGCGACTTTTCGGGCGGTCAGCTGATGCTTGCCTTCGGACTGAACCCGGCGCATCTCTTCGGATATCGCGATCCATCACCGCATATGAGCTTCGTACCCGTCGGCGCGACCTTGATCACCTATGCCTTTCTGCATGGCGGTTGGGGGCATCTACTCGGCAATGGATTGTTTCTGTGGGTATTCGGGCCCGCGGTCGAGAATGCCTTCGGCTCGTTGCGGTTCAGCGGTTTGTTCCTGTTCGCCGCCGCGATCAGCGCGATTGCCCAGGCGCTGCCGCTGATGGAGCAACCGGTCCAGCTCATCGGCGCCAGCGGGGCGATTTCCGGCCTGATCGGGGCCTATATCATATTGTTCCCAAAGGGCCGCTTGATCGTGCTTGGCCCTGGTTTTGGCCTTTGGTTCAACAAAGTGCCGTTCCTCACGATCACCCGCTATCGCTGTCCGTCGATGATCCTGATCGGGATCTGGTTCGCGCTCCAGCTTTTGGTCGCGGTGATCTATTCCAGCAGCGCGGGAGGCGTGGCCTTTCTGGCGCATATCGGTGGGTTTCTATGCGGCGGCGCCTTGACGCCGGTACTGCGTCGGGCGGAATTCCCCCTCTTCGGCGGCGATCGCGCCGGGGACTGAGCCGTGGGCGACTAAGCGACTACCACGCGCGTTTAGCCGAGCCCGTTGGCGCGAACCCAATCGGCGAAGGTCACGAGCGTGCCTTCATTCAGCGAGAACAGGACCGTGTTCGTATAGGTAAGGTCGGTCGCGTAATCGACTTCGCCGATGGGCAGATGCGTCGCCGGGTCAAGCTCGTTGCGAATCACCGCGTCGGCGCGAAAGCTGAGCTCCCAACCGTCCTCGTCGGTCTTTTTGAAAACACCCCGGCGGACCTCATGAACCAGGGTCTGGAGCGCGGCGACACCTGTCTCGCGCCTGACCTCCTCGGCGAACTCGGGCGTGTAGAACAGGGCCTGGTAGCCCATGAGCGGCATGTCAAAGCTGAATCCTTCCCCCTGGCGGGCATGCACGAAATGCCCCATGCGGTCGATGAACGACGGATCCGCGAGCAGCGGCAGGTCGGTGGCGGTCCAGCTAAAAGCCATGATCTTGTCCCCTGGTTACAGCAAACCCCTATATGATGTGGGGAGCCGTTGCAATCCACGCGAGTGATTTGACTCACGCAAGGAGCGTGCCGCTTGGTCCCGTTCTTGCTTGTCGGGATTGGGGGGATGACTCCCGAGACAGTCGAGCCGCGCGGTGCTCAAATACGGGCATCGCCGGATTGACACCTGATGATGGGAAAGCCGATGGCGAATGATGGGAAGGAAAGACCAATGCGTGTGTTGCTTGCCTGCGTGACCGCGCTCGGGATCGGCGGTTGTTCGCCGACATCCGCGGTCGTGGTGGGCGCTGGGACGGCTCTGTGGGTCGGGACGGAGTATGTCTACGACACGCCGCCGCTCGACTACGTGGCGGAATTCTTCGACAAAAGCTGCGAGAAGTACACGATCTACGACCAGCCGCCGAAATGTCGGCGTTAAGGACCGCTTGATCGTTTCGACGCGGCCCTGGCTTGTGTTTAAATGAGGGCGCGCCGGCCAAGCATGGCGGCGCCCTGATTTCAAATGGAGGCCAGCGGGTCTATGCGCGTCGAGATGAACTACGGCAAGGGAACGCTTCCGGTGGATCTGTCCCCGGACTGGGATGTCACGGTTATCCGCAAGCCTGACATGCCGCTAATCGCCGATCCCGTCGGCGCGTTGGAAGCGTCGTTCGACGCGCCGGTCGACGCCGAACCGCTCGACCAGTTGGCGCGGGATGCCGAGAGTGCTTGCATTCTGATCTGCGACATCACCCGGCCGGTTCCGAACGGTCTGATCCTGGGGCCGTTGATCCGCCGCCTGCTTGGCGCGGGCATCGCCGCCGATCGGATCACCGTACTCGTCGCGACGGGGCTGCACCGCCCGAACGAGGGCGCGGAACTGGAGGAACTGGTCGGTGACCCATGGGTGCTCGATACCGTCCGGGTGGAGAACCACTTCGCGCGAGAGGACGCGGATCACGTGCATGTGGGCACCACGTCCAAGGGCAATATCGTTCGGCTCGACAAACGCTTCGTGGAAGCAGATCTCAGGATCGCCACGGGACTCGTCGAACCGCACTTCATGGCCGGCTATTCGGGTGGTCGCAAGGTGATCGCGCCCGGCGTCGCCCATGCCGAGACCATCACCACCTTCCATTCCTCGCGGTATATGGAACATCCCCTGGCGGCCAATTGCGTCCTCGACGGCAATCCCCTGCATGAGGATCAGCTTGAGATCGTCGAGATGATCGGCGGCGCGCTCGCGGTCAACGTGGTGATCGACGAGCATCGCCGCCCGTCTTTCCTCAACTTTGGAGAGATCGTGGCCGGACATCTGGCCGCGGTTGATTTCATTCGGGAATACGCCGAGGTCGCGGTGCCGCGCCGCTTCAACACGGTGGTCACGAGCTGCGCCGGTTATCCCCTGGACCTTACCTACTACCAGACGGTGAAGGGCATGGTCGGGCCGATCGACATACTTGAGCCTGGCGGTGATCTGATCATCGTCTCGGATTGCGCCGAGGGCATGGGCTCGCCGGAATTCGTCGAAGCTCAGCGCCGCCTGGTTGAGATGGGGCCGGACGGCTTTCTCTCGGCGATCATGGAAAAAAGCCATGCCGATATCGACGAGTGGCAGACCGAGATGCAGCTGAAACCGATGCGGATCGGGGCGATTCACCTCTATTCCGGTGCCCTGCCGGACGCGGACTGGCCATTGACGGGGGTGAATAGGGTGGGCGATCTCGCAACCTGCATCGCCGAGAGTGTCGGGCGCGCCGGCGACGGCGGCGTGGCGGTTATCCCCGAGGGGCCCTATGTCATTCCGGTCCTGCGCTCGGCGGCTTGAGGGCGTCGAATGCATATCCATCTTGATCTGGTCGGCGGGATCGCCGGCGACATGTTCCTTGCCGCGGTCGTGCATGCTTGGCCGGAGACCGAGGCGCCGATTCTAGAGGCGATGCGGGTCGCGGGCCTGCCCGAGGACTGGTCCGCCGAAGCGAGCCCCGCCGTCTCGGCGGGCATCACGGGCATGCGTTTCCAGATCAAGGGCGATGCCGGCCACCACCATCACGCCACGGGTTCCTTCAAGGATATTCGCGCCCGCTTGCTCGCTTCGAGCCTGGCGCCCGAGGTGGTGGCGAGGGCGGTGGCGATCTTCCATCTGCTTGCCGAGGCCGAGGCGGAGATACACGGCAAGTCAATCGACGAGGTGCATTTTCACGAGATCGCCGACTGGGATTCGGTCGCCGATATCGTCGGCGCCGCCACCGCGATAGAGCATCTCGGCGCGGCGAACTGGAGTGTCGGCGAGATCCCGATGGGTGGCGGCTCGGTCAGGACGGCGCACGGTGATCTGCCGGTGCCGGCTCCGGCGACGGCCTTGTTGTTGCGCGGCTTGCGGATGACCGATGACGGCATCTCCGGCGAGAGAGTTACGCCGACCGGCGCGGCGATCCTTGCGCATCTGAAAGTATCCCAGGACCGGCGGCGACCGGCGGGGACGCTGGCGCGAACCGGGCATGGGATCGGGACCCGCAAGCTTGAGGGGCGCGCGAACATGGTGCGGCTCCTGGCCTTCGAGACGGAGGAAGTCACGCCCAAGGCTTCATGGGGGCGCGTCGACGAAATCGGCGTGATTTCGTTCGAAGTCGATGATCAGACGGCCGAGGATCTCGCGGTCGGCCTGGACGTCTTGCGCGGGATCGATGGCGCGCTGGACGTGGTGCAATACCCGGTCTCCGGCAAGAAGGGACGCATGGCGGTTTCCGTGCGGGTCCTTTGCCGCGTCGAGGCGATCGAGGCCGTAATCGAGGCGTGCTTTCTCGAAACCTCTACGATCGGTCTCAGGTATCGCATCGAGCAACGCAGGGTCCTGGAGCGCGAGGATATCGTGGTCGCCGGTGGCGCCATGGGTGCGAAGCGGGTTACGCGACCGGACGGGCGCCGGACGACCAAGGTGGACATGGAGGCGCTGGCGCGACAGGCTTCCGGGCAGGGTGAACGTTCACGGGTCCGGCGACTGGCCGAGGGAGGCGATGATGGCGAGCGGTGATCCCGTCGAACGGTTGCGCGCGGTGATCGGCGAAATCGGCTCCATGGCCGTGGCGCTGAGCGGCGGTGTCGACAGCATGACCTTGGCCCATGTCGCGCATGAATGCCTGGCCGGCGAGGCGGTGATGTTTCACGCGCTGTCACCAGCGGTTCCGGCGGAGGCCAGTGCGCGGGTGCGTCGGCACGCCGAGGCGGCCGGCTGGCGGCTCGAGGTGATCAACGCCGGCGAGATGGGCGATCCGCGTTATCTGGAAAATCCCGTCAACCGGTGCTTTTTCTGCAAGACCAATCTCTATGCCCGGATCGCCGGACTAACCGATCTGACCATCGTGTCGGGAACCAATGTGGATGACCTCGGCGATTATCGTCCCGGCCTCGACGCGGCGCGCGACCATCGGGTGCGGCATCCCTATGTGGAGGCCGGCTTGACCAAGGAGGAGGTCCGGGGCGTCGCGCGTGGGCTCGGCCTCGTCGACATCTCGGAGCTACCAGCCGCGCCGTGTCTTTCGAGCCGTATCGAAACCGGTATCCGTGTCACTTCCGAGCGTTTGGCATTGGTCGAAGCGGTGGAGACGGCGTTGCGCGACGATCTCGGCCAGGGCGTGATCCGCTGCCGAGTGCGTGAGAAGGGGGTGGTGGTTGAACTGGGCGAGGATCTTCTGGCTCGCCTGCGAGCGACCGGGCGCGCGCGCGTCGAGGCGGTCTTGCGCGATCACGGCCATGATGGCGGCGCGTCCTTCGAGGCTTATCGTCAGGGCAGCGCGTTTCTGCGAGCCTCGGCGTGAACGCCGGTGACAGATCGCCGGTGATGCGCTTCGATCTCGGTCGCCGCGAGCGGATCGGGCTTTCCGAGGCGATCCTGGCGGATGTGAAATCACCCGAGCAGATCGCCGAGGGCGTCGCCCAATCGACCGCGGGCGCCGCGCCCGTGCTGATCACCCGTCTGTCGGCGCAACAATTCGCGGCTCTGCCCGCGTCGCAACGCGCGGCGCTTGACTATGATCCAATCTCCCGCACGGCGCTGAGCGTCGGTATCGATGCCGTTGCCGACGCGGATGAAATCGCGATCGTGACTGGAGGAACGGGGGATCTCGCGGTGGCGCGCGAGGCGGCGCGCACCTTGGCGTTTCATGGCCGAGGCTGCCGCGAGATCGTCGATGTGGGGGTCGCCGGGCTGTGGCGGCTGATGGAGCATCGCGAGATCATCGCGCGGATGCCGGTGGTGATCGTTTGCGCGGGCATGGAAGGGGCGCTGTTCAGCGTGGTCGGTGGCCTTGCCCGCGGCGTGGTGATCGCGGTGCCGACCTCGAACGGTTATGGCGTCGCCAAGGGCGGCGAGGCGGCGCTTAGTTCCGCGCTCGCGAGCTGCGCGCCCGGAATCGCGGTCTGCAATATCGATAACGGCTATGGCGCGGCCTGCCTGGCGCTGCGGGTCCTCGGCGCCGGAGGGCGGGAGAGTCCGAACGAGCCGGAGGCATAATGCCGGGAGCGAGGCCGAGAGCAAGGTTTACCCAGGCCGCGCTCCCTATCGTGGCGGTCGCGGCGATCTGCGCGGCATTGTTTGTCGGCCCAATGGCTCAAGCCGCGGATCGTCTGGTGGATCTGGAACTGGTCCTGGCGGTTGATTCCTCCGACAGTGTCGACGACCGGGAATTCGACCTCCAGATCGTCGGCCTCGCCGATGCCTTCCGGCATCCCGAGGTGATCAAGGCGCTCCGCGCCGGCCCGCGAAAGTCGATCGTCGTGTCGGTGGTCGAATGGGCGGATCGCGAGGGCCAGACCGTGAAGATCCCGTGGACCCATCTCCATGACGCGGCTTCGGCGCGGGCGGTGGCCGAGGCGATCAGCCGGTTGACGCGGACCTATGAAAGGGGCGTGACCTCGGTTTCCGGAATCATCGATTTCGCGGTCGAGTCTTTCAAGGATAACGGCTTTCAAGGGACCCGGCGGGTTATCGATATCTCCTCGGACGGCCGGCAGAACGATGGCCGATCCTTGCCCGACGCGCGGGCCGAGGCCGGGGCCTCGGGCGTGACGATCAACGCTCTGACCATTCTCAACGAATATGGCTCGCTCGACGACTATTTCCGCCGGGAGGTGATCATCGGCCCGTCGTCCTTCGTCGAGGTTGCCGAGGATTACGATGTCTATCCGCGCGCGATACTCCGCAAGCTCATCCGAGAGCTTTCCAGCGTGCCGGTGGTACGGAAACGGTCTAAACCGCGATCCGCCAACCCGGATCAAGGCTAGCGTGATCGTCCGCGAGCGCTTCAAAGATCGGTTGGATGGCGTCGCGGGATGACGCGTCGCGAGAGATCCGCGTGTCGGCTTCCTTCCGGCCCGTATCCTCCAGGCCCGTATCCTCCCGGCCCGTATCCTCAAGGTCCATCAGCCAAAACTGAGCATAGGCTTCCGTCAGGGCGAAGACATTCGAGTCGTCCGGGTCCAGGGTCCGGATGATCTTTTCGAGACCATTCATCGCCTGCTTGGGCACGGTATCCAGGCTGTCCATGTAAACCATGAAGACCTCCAGCTTCTGCTTCGGTTGGTCTTCGCTTCATGTTAGGACGAAATTGTTAACGTCATATGAATATTGTCACACGCCTCGCGATAAGTAGCGTTCGGGGCGATCGGCGGTATACGCTATTGAAATTTTGTTAAAGATTTGACACAAATTGCGAAGTCAACATGCGCCGGAATTTGATTCGCGCGCCTTCGTGAAAGCCGCAAGCCAGCCGATGAGCATCGACCGTTCCTTTCGCGAAACCTTTAATAGTGGCGCGACGCGGATTTTGAATGCCGCGGGGATCACCAAGACAATGATGGAGAAGGCCGCCGAGGAAGGCGGTGATCCGCAATTCCTCTTCGGCAGCCGAAGCCTCAATCGGGTTGTTTTCATCAAGAAACCAAAGGACCGGACGGAATCCGCCGATTTCTACGAAGAGGCGATTTGGGCGAAGAAGAACAAGGACGTCGAAACCCCGCAAAGCCAGATCGTCACGGTGATCTACAGCCCGTTCGATTTCGACGATATTCCCGGCGGCGGGACTAGTTTCGAGATGGGGGCGGCGAACCAGGACGTGATGCTTCAAGAGTCCGTCGGCTTCAATCCCGCCAGTGGCGCGGACACGGTGGAACGGGATCTGCAAGTTCTCGAGATGCTCGAGGAGCTACCCTCGCTTGATCCCTTTTTGCTCAAGGACCGGATGCTTGGCGCGGGCCTGGAGGTGGACGAAACCTATTTCGATATCACCAAGGAAGAGTTCACGGCCATCAAGAACTATATCCTGCGTAAGTTCGAGCCGATCACCCGCAAGGTCGTGGGTTCCAACACCGAACAGGCGCGCAAGCACTCCGAGGAATTCATCATGAAGCTGTGGGAGGGGCGGGACCTCGCCTATCTCTCGCCGATCACCCAGGTCTTCAATCTCGACCCCTCCCATGCCAGCATATCTACTATGCCTGGAAGGGGCTCAGCTATTACGAGTTTAACTATAAGAAAGACCTGCCGACGTTGCTGACCTTCGCCGAATGGCTTCAGAACAAGAGCATGCCGGCCCATTACGTGCCGCCGGAGGAAGCGGTGGAGTTTCAGACCATGTCCCGGCAGGTCGCCGTCAAGTTCGCACGCCACCTGGAACAAAGCTCGAAGATCCTGCGCGGCTATAACGACGCCTATGAGGAGCTTTTCGTGCGCGAGGGCGACAGCAAGCAGTTCGTCTCGATCCTTCAGCAATCCAGTGATTTGTTCTGGAAGACCTCGGCCTCGATCTCGGCGTTGAACCACGCGGTCGCGGTCTGGACGCAACAGACCGTGAAGAAGGAACGCGAGAAACTGAACGCCGACGAACTGCGTCCCTTGCTCAATACCCTCGAGAAGGTGATCGAGTAGGGGCTATTGGGTTTTGAGCGCCCCGATCGCATCGGTGATCCGGTCCAACGCCTTGTCGACGATGGCGCGCGGGCAGGCGAGGTTGATGCGCTCGAAACCCTCGCCCTCGGGGCCGAAAATGTAGCCTTCGTCGAGATAGATCCGTGCCTGGTTGAGCATCAGATCCTCAAGCCCGTCCTTGTCGAGCCCGAGAGCGCGACAGTCGAACCATTGCAGATAGGTGCCCTGAAGCGGGCTGACCTTGATCTCGGGCGTGCGCTCGGCGAAGACCTGCTCGACCCGGGCCGCGTTGCCAGCGATATAGGCCAGCACCGCGTCCAGCCAATCCTCTGCCTCGCGATAGGCGACCTCGGTCGCGAGCAGACTGAACGGGTTCATGCCGCCCATGCCCGTCGCGCGCATGGTCGCGTTCATGGCGTCGCGCTTGGCCGGGTCGGCGATCATGATGTTCGAGCAATGTAGACCCGCCAGGTTGAAGGTCTTGCTGGCGGCGGTGCAGATGATCGCGTTTTGGGTGAAATCCTCGCCCAACGTGCCGTAGGGCGTGAAATGGTTACCCGGCATGATCAGGTCGCCGTGGATCTCGTCGGCGACGACGATCACGTCATGCCGCATGCAGATCTCTCCGAAGCGGCACAGTTCCGCCTGGCTCCATACCCGTCCGACCGGGTTGTGCGGCGAGCAGAGAATGGCGAGCTTTACCGCCGGGTCGGCCGCCTTGCGCTCGAGGTCCTCGAAATCCATGTCGTAGGAGCCGTCGCGAAGGATCAGCGGATTGGTGACGATCTCGCCGCCGTTATTGCTAATCGATCTGTAGAACGGGTGATAGACCGGGGGCTGAATCAGAACCTTGTCGCCGGCGCCGATAAAGCTCCGCACCGCCATGTTCAAGGTCGGCACGACGCCGGGAACGGTGACAATCCATTCGGGCTCGACGTTCCAGCCGTGGCGGTGTCGCATCCAATTGATCACGGCCTCGGTATAGCCGGGGGTTTTGCCGGTATAGCCGTACACCCCGTGCCGTGCCCGCTCGCCAAGCGCCTCGACGACCGGCTCGGGACAGCGGAAGTCCATATCCGCCACCCACATGGGGAGAACCTGGTCGTCGCCGCGATCCGGGTCGGTCGCGTCCCATTGTCGAGAGACACCGTTCTCGGAGCGGAATTCCCATTTGATGGAGCCGCGGCCGCGGCGGTCGATAATCTTGTCGAAATCAAAGGACACGAAAGCACCTATGCGGATGAAGTCAGGGATGTACGAGAGGATCAAAACGTGCGTTCAACCACTACCACGGAGCACTGTTTCAGCCGAGAGCAATTCCGGCCATTGACATGCGGCGCTCGCCCCTTAGCCTGCGCGGGCTCGCTCCGTCACAAGAGAGCGACACGGGGCATACAAAGCGACGCTGGGGCGGTTTTACCGAGGGACGGAATGTGCGGTGGGCGAGAGTTGAAAACGGCATGCGACGATTTTACGCGGTAGCGGCGGGCCGCGCCGGTAGGGACGATTGATGCTTCGCTCGCTGATTCGTTTATGCCGCTATCGCTTGATCATCCCGATCTTGCGGGGCAAGAGCCCCCCGCATCATACCGCGCGCGGGGTTTTGGTGGGAATCGCCTGCGCCATGACGCCCCTGGTGGGAATTCAGATGGCCATGGTCGCGGCGGTTTGGGGCGCGCAGCGCGTCGTGGCGCCGGACTGGCGCTTCAATGTCGTGGTGGCCATGGGCTGGACCTGGATCACCAACGTCTTCACCGTGCCGCCGATCTACTACGTTTTTCTGGTGACCGGCAGGTTGATGCTGGGCCGGTGGGAAGAGTCCCTGGGGTTTAGCGCTTTCGCCGAGAAACTGGAGGAGACTCTGGCCCTGGGAGGCGGTGGGTTGACCGCGGCGTGGGAGATCATGGTTGCCATGGTCGAGCTGTGGGGCCTGCCGATGTTCCTCGGCTGTCTGCCCTGGGCGGTGATCTGCGGCTGGGTCGGTTATGTCTGGAGCTTGCGTTTCGTCATCCGCCGGCGCGAAGCGATGCGGCGGCGATTGCTTCGCCGTCGGCAATCCAAGGCGAAAGCCTGACAGAAGGGCGATAAATCTCGCGGCGAGATGGCTTCAAGCGTCCGAAGACGATGATGATGCCGGGAGGCTCTGTTACACTTTCGCGTATCGTAGCTTGAGGAGGTTGTCATGGCGCTTACCATCACGCCACTCTCGGACGCGCTCGGCGCCGAAGTTGTCGGTCTGGACACAAGTTCCGAGATTTCCAAGGCGGATCTCGAGGAGTTGAATGAAGCCTTCCTGGAGCACCACCTGCTCTGCATCCGCTCGGCCCCGTTATCCGCTCCCTATTTCGCCCGGGTCGCGCGCAATTTCGGGGAACCGCAGTTGCAGCTCCTCAGGGATCAGAGAACCGGCGATGCCCCGGAAGTATCCATCCTGGAGAGCACCTACAAGACACCGGAAGCGAAACCCGACGATCTGACCATGGTGCGCCTGTCCGGTTGGCATACCGATGATTCCTATTTCGAGGTGCCCGCCAAGGCGACGGTCCTGCAGGGATTGGCGATACCGTCATCCGGCGGTCAGACCCGTTTCTCCAATACCCGCCGCGCCTATGACGAGCTTCCCGACGCGATGCGGGAGAAGGTTGATCAACGCCAGGCGATCCATGCCTACGACACCCGCCGCGCCACCGCCCGGGCCAGGACCTTGAATGACGAGGAACTCAAGGAAACCAAGGAAGTGGTGCATCCCCTGGTTCGCACCCATGAAGATAGTGGTAAGCGCGCGATCTACTTCAACCCGAACCGCACCGACCGGGTCATCGGCATGGAGCCGGAGGAAAGCGACGGTTTGCTCGACGCGCTGCATGAGTGGATCACCAAGCCGGACTATCAATACCATCACGAGTGGACGGTCGGTGATATCTTGCTCTGGGATAACCGGTGCTTGGTGCACTCGGTGAATGTCGACTTTCCGGTCGGCGAGGAGCGGCGCCATCAGCGCATCCTGTTGAAAGGCACGCGGCCGGTGTGATCCAGGCAGGGGGTTACCCCTCGGTCATCGCTTCCAGATAGGCGAGAACCGCGGCGGCTTTTCCCGTGACATCGGCACGGAGGGCGTCGATCCGCTCCCAATCCTCCGTCAGGGCAAGCGCTTCGATTGACTTCAACGTCTCGGTTAACCCGTCGGCGCCGACGCTGCTGGTTGAGCCTATAGCGAGATGGGCCGCCCGCTTGAGGGCGACGCGGTCTTCGCGCGCGCGGGCGTCATCGAGCAGTCGAACGGCCTCTCCGAAGGAAGCCTCGAAGGACTCGAGCACTGGCGCGATGATCTCCCGATCGGTGCCGCCGAAAAGATCCACCAGCATGTCCCTATCGATCGGCGGCCGCGGACCGGCGCTTTCCTCCCGCGCCAGGGTTTCCCCATCTCCGCTCGATCCAACCGGAAGTGGTAACCAGCGCCCGAGTACCCGCCCCATATCGCCGAGTGTCGCGGGTTTCGCCAGGTAGTCGTCCATACCCGTACCGAGACAGCGTTCGGCCTCGCCCACCAGGGCGTTGGCGGTAAGCGCGATGATCGGCACATGGGCGGTCCCGCCGGCCTCCGCTCCCCGGATTTTCTGGGTCAGCTCGAACCCGTCCATGTTCGGCATGTGACAATCCGTCAGGACCAGCCCGTATGGTTTCTCTTGCCACAGCGCGAAGGCGATTTCGCCGTCCTCGGCGTATTCCGCCTGATAACCGAGCAGGGAGAGTTGTAGGCGAACCAGCATCCGGTTGGTGGGATTGTCCTCGGCCACGAGAATAAGGCGGCCCTGTTCAAGGGCTTCGTCCACGGATGGAGCGGGCGTGGGAGCGGTGGCGCCGCGCGCCGGAGCGGTCTCGGAGGGAACAACCCTGCCCGCCGCGATCCCGATCGATCGGAGCAAGGGGGCACGATGCAGTGGGCGGCTGACGACCCCGTGGAAGTCCGAGGGAAGGTCGGCCTCGACCTGAGTATTGACCGGCCCCCGGATAAGGACTGTTCGCATATCCTCGGCGCCACTGGTCTTGCCGGCGTTTTCAAGCACGGTTGCGACATGTTCGGCGAGGATTCTGTCATCGACCATGATCACGACAGGTAGGTTTCCGTCCCGCGATAGGGTCCGAGCCTGAGTGATCGCGTCGCCGCCGCTCTCGACGCGGCTGAAGCGTATGCCCTGGGCACTGGCCCGGCGTTCCACGAATTGGCTTAAATGGGAACTATCGGTGACAAGGATGACCGAGATCCCGGACAGGTCCGCCTCGAAGTCATCCGGGACAATATCCGTCGGCGTGTCGAACGGAATCGAGAAACAGAAAGTCGCGCCTTCGCCTTCGACACTCCGGATGCCGATCTCACCCCCCATCAGGTCGACCAGCCGATGCGAGATGGAAAGGCCGAGCCCGGTGCCGCCGAAACGGCGTGTCGTGGTGGCCTCGGCCTGGCTGAAGGGTTGGAAGAGCTTGGCCTGGTTCTCCTCGGAAATGCCCAACCCGGTATCCGTCACCATGAAGACAACGCGCGTCTTGCCGATGTCCTGCTCCACCGGCTCCGCGTGCGTTTGAATGGATATCATGCCGGTCTCGGTGAACTTGACCGCGTTGCCGACCAGGTTGAGCAGGATTTGCCGCAGGCGAACCGGATCGCCCAAGACCGTCGTGGGCACGGTCTCGCCCATCTCCGTGATCAGATCGAGACCCTTGTCGTCGGCGGATTGCGCGACCGTGTCGAGCACCAGTTCAAGCGTGCGGCGCAGGGGAACCGGGACATTCCCCAGCTCCAGCCGTCCGGCCTCGATTTTCGAGAAGCCGAGGATGTCGTCAATGATCGTCAACAAGGTCATCGCCGATTCATTGACGGTGTTGGTCAGGCTACGCTGATCGTCGTTAAGCGCAGTGTTCTGGAGCACCTCGATAAGCCCGAGCACGCCGTTCATCGGCGTGCGGATTTCATGGCTCATGGCGGCCAGAAAACTCGACTTCGCCTGATTGGCGGCCTCCGCCTCGTCCTTGGCGCGAATGATCTCCGCCTCGGCCTTCTTGCGTTCGGTGATATCGGCGTAGGTCACGACGAAACCGCCCTGGGGACGCGGCGCGGAAACCGCCTCCATCTGGATACCCTTGGCGTTCACGTAATCGAAATGCACCACCTCGCCGCTCATCAATTGGTCGATGCGGGCTTGAACCCGCTTTTCCAATTCCTCGCGCTCCCCCGGACCGTAGTTGCCGCACTCGGCGTGCAGCATCACCAGATCCCAGACCGGGCAGCCGCGATAGATCTGCTCATCCTCGAGGATCAGGAATTCCTGATACTTCTTGTTCCAGGTGATCACGCGAGATTCGGAATCATAGGCGGCGAGGCCTTGAGCGACGTTGTCGAAGACGTTTTGCAGAATTTCGCTCTGCTCCTGAATACTCGCCTCGGTGCGTTTACGCTCGGTGATATCCGAGACCGTCCAAACCCGCAGGCCGTTCGCGAGTGTCCGTAACCCGAGGGATAGCCAAGCGCCGTCGTCGCGTCGGCGCTCGAAAAAGCGCGCCTCGCCGTGCTCCAACTCACCGATCTCGATGTCCAGTTAGTCGCGATAGGGCTGGAGCGGCTCGACCGGTTGACCTTCCTCCACCAACCGTTCCGGAATGCCGAGGAGTTCGGCGAACCGCCGGTTGGCGAGGGCGATGGTTCGGGAGTCGTGGGCGAGGATTCACTGATCCATCGCGTCCAAGGTCAACTCGAGCAGCACCGTCTTGTTGAGCGCC
>Ga0181579_10001461_pt1 | contig 19537 bp, 15 predicted proteins | sample 071ome_24_FD_132996 | JGI IMG/M metagenome (GOLD analysis project Ga0181579, IMG submission 132996) | Coastal salt marsh microbial communities from the Groves Creek Marsh, Skidaway Island, Georgia - 071402CT metaG (megahit assembly) | ecosystem: Environmental > Aquatic > Marine > Intertidal... | reverse complement strand
TCGTTCAGGTCGAGGCCGGCCTCGATGTAGTCGTCCGCCGGGGACGGAAAGCCGGCAGCGACGCTGGTCGAGAAAAACGGCAGCTTCAGGGCGGTCAGGGCTTCGTGCGGGATGGGGGTGATTTTCATGGGGCCAGTGTACCCGGAGGGGGCGGGTGGGTGAAGGTGAAATATGTTTTGCCGGATGACGGTGCTTCGCACCTCTTCCGGCCTACATGCTTATCCGGCCTACATGCTTAAGGTTAACCGCCGGATGCAGTCCTGGCGGACCTTTATGCCCCAGAGGGTATTATCCGGCCTGCGGGGGAAGGTAGGTTTAGTCCAGCTTGTCGAAGTACGACGACAGCCCCGGCACCCCGAGTTTCGTGTCGCCCTGCTGCAGCCGGCCAGAAAAAACAGGCCAATCAGCAAGTTACGTAGATTCGGAATTAAAGTCATGACGCCGTTCCTCGCTTCGAGAGCGTACTGTGTCCAATCTCCAGACTAACGCGGGAAGCGGGCCTGGTTATTGACCCTCATCAACCTGCGGATGGGGAATAAACCCGGGTACGGGATAGTTGGTATTGTGCTGATTCTGTTATGATTGGGCAATCTCGGCAATTCCAGAACTTTTCGTTAACAAGGAGTTTATCGTGGACAGACGCGATTTCCTGAAAGGCACGGCGCTTGGCACCGGCCTCATCATCGGTTTCCATATTCCGGTCAAGAATGCCTTCGCTCAGTTCGGTGCACCGGCCCCCACCAGCTGGCCGACCAACGCCTTCGTGCGCATCGCACCGGACAACACCGTCACCATCATTTCCAAGCACACTGAAATGGGGCAGGGTATCTATACCGGCCTGGCTACCATTCTTGCCGATGAACTGGATGCCGACTGGAGCCAGGTGAAAGTGGAATCCGCACCGGCCAACGTGGCGCTCTACATGCACCTGATGCTGGGCCTGCAGGGTACCGGCGGCTCCATGAGTATTCCCAACTGCTGGGTGCAGTACCGCACGGTCGGCGCCGCCGCCCGCGCCATGCTGGTCACGGCCGCCGCGGATGCCTGGAACGTGCCGGAAAGCGAAATCACCGTCAGCCGCGGCGTGATCAGCCATGCAGGCTCGGGTCGCCAGGGCACCTTTGGCGACTTCGCCGAAGCCGCCGCCGCATTGCCGGTGCCGGAAGGCATGCCGCTGAAGACACCGGACCAGTACACCCTGATCGGTCGCAGCCTCCCGAAAGTGGATACCGTGGCCAAGTCCACCGGTCAGGCCCGGTTCACCAGCGACGTGCAGCGCCCCGGCATGATGACGGCCGTGGTCGCCCATGCCCCTCGGTTCGGCGCCACCCTGGTCTCATTCGATGACACCGAAGCGCGAAAAATTCCGGGCATTGTGGATATCGTGGAAATCCCCCGCGGCGTCGCCGTGCTGGCCAAAAATTTCCACACCGCCAAGCGCGGCCGTGATGCGCTTACCACTGTCTGGGATTACAGCAACGCGGAAATGCGCGGCACTGACCAGATTCTCGCCGATTACCACAGGATGGCTGAGCAGCCGGGAACGGTGTGGGAGCAGGAAGGCGATTCCGCCGCAGCCATCGCCTCCGCCGCCCAGACCATCGAAGCCACCTACGAATTCCCTTACCTGTCGCACGCGCCGATGGAGCCGCTCAACTGCACCATCGAGAAGATGGGCGACAAGTACGTGTTGCGTTCCGGCACCCAGATGCCTTCCGTCGACCAGGGTCGCGTCGCCGAATACTTCGGCGTACCGGTGGAGCAGGTGGAAGTGGAAAACCTGTTTGCCGGTGGAGGTTTCGGCCGTCGCGGCAACATCCATCCCGACCTCGACATCGAAGTGGCGTCCATCATGAAAGCCACCGGTGAGCGTTACCCGGTCAAGCTGCAGTACACCCGTGAAGACGACATGGCCGCCGGTTACTGGCGCCCGATGAACATTCACAAGATGCGCGTGGGCCTCGACGGCCTCGGCAACATCAGCGCCTGGGAAAACCGCGTGGTGGGCCAGTCCCTGATCAAGGGCTCCTTCCTCGAGGGCATGATCCAGGGCGGTATCGACAGCCTCAGTTTCGAGGGTGCCGCGCACCTGCCATACCACATTCCGAACGTGACGGTTGACCTGCACATGGCCGAAGCCGGTGTGCCGGTATTGTTCTGGCGTTCGGTGGGTCACACCCACAGCCAGTTCTCCAAGGAAACGCTGATTGACGAGGCACTGCTTGCTGCAGGCAAGGACCCCGTTCAGGGCCGGCTCGAGCTGATGGAAGACGAGCGCTCGAAGAATGTCATCCGTCTGGTCGCTGAGCGCGCCAACTGGGGCGCCGCAGTCCCCGCCGGTACGGGTCGCGGTTTTGCCTTCACCGAAGCTTTTGGCGGCAGGGTTGCCCAGATCGTCGATGTGTCGCGCGACCGCGCAGGACGCATCAAGGTGGACAAGGTCTTCTGTGTCGTCGACTGCGGCATGCCGATCAACCCGCACATCATCGAAGCGCAGGTGGAAAGCGCCATCATGTACGGTCTCAGCGCCGCGCTGTATGACGAGATCCAGATGCAGGACGGCGTGGTGCAGACCGCCAACTTCCACAACTATCCGGTCATCCGCATGAACCAGGCGCCGCAATTCGATGTGTTCATCGTGGATTCCGACGTCGATCCGTCCGGTATCGGCGAACCCGCCACCCCGGGCATTGCCCCGGCCGTGGCCAATGCGTGGTTCCAGCTGACCGGCGTGCGCGTGCGCAGCCTGCCGTTTGAAGGCGTCGCGTAACCTTTAATTTGGGGAATAAAAGAAGCCGCCTTCAGGGCGGCTTTTTTATGACTTGAAAACTTTGTCGGCAAACGGGCTCCGCCCTATGCCGACCTACAAGCAGGCCGGCTCGAACGGTAGGTCGACATAGGCCCGCAGGGCCGTTTGCCGACATGGCGATTACAAATTCTTGAGAATATCGTCGATGCTCTGCTTGGCGTCGCCGAACAGCATGCGCGTGTTCTCCTTGTAGAACAGCGGATTGTCGACGCCGGCGTAGCCTGAGGCCATCGAGCGTTTCAACACGATGGTGGTTTTGCCAAGCCAGGGCTCCAGCACGGGCATGCCGGCGATGGGGCTGTCGGGTACTTCCTGGGCGGCCGGGTTGACGATGTCGTTGGCACCGATGACGATGGAGACGTCGACGTTCGGGAAGTCCTCGTTGATCTCTTCCATTTCATAGACGATGTCGTAGGGTACCCGTGCTTCTGCAAGCAGCACGTTCATGTGCCCGGGCATGCGGCCGGCCACCGGGTGGATGCCGAAACCGACATTGACGCCCGCCTCGCGCAACTTGCGACTCATCTCGAACACGGAATGCTGCGCCTGGGCCACGGCCATGCCGTAACCGGGCAGGATCATGACCTTCTTGGCCGCCAGCAGCATGTGCGCCACGCTTTCGGCGTCGATCGGCTGGATGTCGTCTTCACTGCCGGCCGGGCCGCTGGCGGCACCGCTGCCGCCGGAAGAGCCGAAGCCCCCGGCGATCACCGACAGGAACTTGCGGTTCATGGCGCGGCACATGATGTAGCTGAGGATGGCGCCGGAGGAGCCGACCAGTGCGCCGATAACGATGAGCAGGTCATTGCTAAGCATGAAGCCGGTGGCGGCCGCGGCCCAGCCGGAATAGGAATTCAGCATGGACACCACGACCGGCATGTCCGCGCCGCCGATGGCCATCACCATGTGGATGCCGAAGAGCAGGGAGACTACGGTCATGATCATCAGGCAATTGAGGGCCGCACTTTCACCGGGGGCATTGATGAACTGCACCAGGTAAACGATGGCTATGATCAGCAGAATCAGGTTGAGGAAGTGGCGGCCGGGCAGCATGAGCGGTTTGCCGCCGATCTTGGCGCTCAGCTTCAGGTAGGCGACCACGGAGCCGGAGAAGGTCAGGGCGCCGATCAGGATGCCGAGGTAGATTTCCACGTCGTGAATGGTTTTCTCGACACCTGCCAGCGTGATGGTGTGGTCGAGGAACGTGCCGAAGCCGACGATGACGGCGGCGAGTCCCACCAGGCTGTGCAGGATGGCCACCAGTTCCGGCATCTGGGTCATTTCCACTTTCTTCGCCAGGACCAGGCCGACGCTGCCGCCGACAAGGATGCAGGCGAACATCAGGACATAGTTGTCAGTTACGATCCCTATCATGGTGGCCAGCAGGGCGATGGCCATGCCGGTCATGCCGAACAGGTTGCCGCGGCGGGCAGTTTCCTGGTTGCTTAAGCCGCCCAGCGCCAGGATGAACAGGATGCTGGCGCCCAGGTAGGCCATGGTGATGATTCCTTCGGACATCTTCTGCTCCTTACCTGGTTACTTTCTGAACATCGCCAGCATGCGCTGCGTGACCGCAAAACCGCCGACGATGTTGACGCTGGTGATCAGGATGGCAAAGGCTGCCAGGTACTTGTTGATGTCCCCCGGGGAAGATATCTGCAGCAGGGCGCCGATGATGATGATGCTGCTGATGGCATTGGTGACGCTCATCAGTGGCGTGTGCAGTGAAGGCGTGACATTCCAGATCACCATGTAGCCGACGAAACACGACAGCACGAAGACGGTGAAATGCGACATGAATGCGGGCGGTGCCACGGAGCCAAGCGCCAGCAGTAACAGGGCGCCGATGCCGAACACCGCAAGCTGCTTGAACGGATTTGGCCGGGCGGCGTCCTGTGCAGATGCCATGTCCGGCTTGGCCGCTTCCTTCTTCTCCGGCACCGCGTACAGGCGCGGGGCGGGCGGCGGCCAGGTGACCTCGCCTGCCTTGATGACGGTGGCGCCGCGGATGACTTCGTCTGCCATGTCCACCTGTGCCTGCCCGTTTTTCTCGGGTGTCATGTCGCTGAGGAGATGGAAAAGGTTGGTCGCGTAAAGCTGGCTCGACTGTGCGGCAAGGCGTGACGGCAGGTCCGTGTAGCCAATCAGGGTGACCCCATGCTTGACCACCACCTTGTTGGCTTCGGTGAGCTTGCAGTTGCCGCCCATTTCCGCGGCGAGGTCGACGATAACGCTGCCGTCCTTCATGCATTCGACCATGGCTTCCGTCCATAGCTCGGGTGCGGGCTTGCCGGGAATGAGGGCGGTGGTGATGACGATGTCCACTTCCATGGCCTGTTTGCCGAACAGCTCCATTTCCTTCTTGATGAATTCATCCGACATGACCTTGGCGTAGCCGCCTTCGCCGCTGCCGTCTTCCTCGAAGTCGAGCATCAGGAATTCGGCATCCATGCTTTCGACCTGCTCCTTCACTTCCGGTCGCGTGTCGAAAGCGCGCACGATGGCGCCCATGCTCTTGGCTGCACCGATGGCCGCAAGACCGGCGACACCGGCGCCGATGACCAGCACCTTCGCGGGCGGCACCTTGCCGGCAGCGGTGATCTGGCCGGTGAAAAAGCGGCCGAAATGCTGGGCCGCTTCCACCACGGCGCGGTAACCGGCAATGTTGGCCATCGAGCTCAGGGCATCCATCTTCTGGGCGCGGGAGATGCGCGGAACGCTGTCCATGGCCATGACGGTTCCGCCGCGTCTGGCAAGGCGGTTGAGCAGGTCAGTGTTGATGGCGGGCTGGATGAAACTGATCAGGATCTGGTGCTTGTGCAGAAGCTCGGCTTCATCCATGCACAACTCGGGGTGGGTTTCCGGGGCGCGCACTTTCAGGATGATGTCGGCCTTTTCCCAGATTTCCCGGGCGGTCTCGACTATTTTTACCCCGGCTTCCCGGTAGGCATCGTTGCTGAAGTTGGCGGCGTTGCCGGCCCCGCTTTCGATGGCGACATCAAACCCCAGGGAGCGGAGTTTCTCGGCGGCCTCGGGCGTCGTGGCAACCCGTTTCTCGCCCTCGTGGATTTCCTTCGGAATGCCGATCAGCATGCAGGAAGCGCCCCCTTTTTTGGTGTTTTATTGTGGCCAAGTAAACTATCTTTGACCTCAAATTTCAATGTTGACAGGGGGATAAAGGGAGGTCGAAGGGACGATAAAGGGATAAAACGATAAAGGGATAAAGCATCCGGATTCGAGGTTCCGTTATATTATTTGCAGTTCCGCAAGGGCTTTGGGACTCACTATTCTCTAGTCAAAGCATTGCAGGTGAATCTTTACGCTTAATCCCTTTATCGTTTTATCCCTTTATCGAATAACATAACAACCAGATTTCTTTTAGCTGGAGGCCGCCATGACACCCGAAGAAGCCACAGACATCACCGCTATCACCCAACTCGTCGTCCGCGAACGTGAATCCCGCGATTTGTGCCTGTGGAATCGCATGGCAGGATGCTTTTTTGAGGACTCGCTCGTCGATATCAGCTGGTTCAAGGGTACCGGCAAGGAATTCGTGGTGGCTTCGAAGGGCATGTACGAGCGCGGCATGCGCGCCAAGCATCGCCTGGGGCCGGTGTTGGTGACACGCAATGGCGACCGCGCCGTGGCGACCCTGTCCGGGATCATCGATATTCCGCAGTCCATCAATGGCGTCGAACTGACCCTGTCGTCGCACGCTCTGTTCCTTTACCGGGTCGAGAAGCGCAGCGGTGAATGGGGACTGATGAGTTTCGGTGCTATCTACCGGCGCGACGAACTCATTCCGGTAACTCCAGGGCAGAGTGTCACCATCGCGGCGGATGAGCTGGCGGGTTACCGCTCATCCTATCGCAACCTGTCCTGGAGCCTGGCGCAAACCGGCTATGCAGTGAACAATGACTTGCCGGGTGAGGACAGGCCGGAGACGGTGGCGGCGATCATGCAGGAAATATTCTCGTGGGCCGGGTTGCCGGTACCGGATTGAACGGCATATAAGCCTGCCAGGTTAAACAAAGTGTTTACCAGGATATCGGGTTGCTCCCGGGCTTGATATTTATCAAGGCGCGGTCACAATAGAAACCCTACACTTCCACGCTAAGCATGAATTGAAGAAGGTAGTCCGTTGCTTCTCGCAGTTCTCCATACACCCGGCAAGGTTTTCCGGGAAATTTCAGCAGGCAATTCCCAGGTCATAGGCGCCGTCCAGCGCCTGACGTTCCTGTTGCTGCTGCTGCCGCCGGTATTCATCTGGGTCGGCTCGACGTTGTTTGGCTGGCGACTGGGTGCCGCCGAGCCGCTGTATTTCGATAATACGACGCGAATCATCGTCAGCTTCCTGTACCTTGACGCCCTGATATTCGGCTACGTGACCACCGTTTTCATCGCCCGCTGGATGGCCGTCACCTACGGCGCCAGTTCCGCCTCCACCGAATCCCTGTTTGCCTTTTTCACCGTGGTGTGCGCACCGCTTTCCATCGCCACTGTCGCCCACCTGTACCCGAGCATCTTCTTCAATGTGCTGGTGCTCATCCCGTCCATCATCTGGTCGATTAACCTGCTGTACCGCGGTTTGCCGGTCGTGATGAACATCCCGCCCGAACGCGGCATGCTCATGTCGTCTTCACTGGTGGGCTGGTTGCTGGTGGCCTTCGTCAGCCTGTTGGGACTGACCATGGGCCTGTGGGCGAACGGACTGGGGCCGAATCTCGGCGTTTAACCGGGAACAAGGCGCTGAAGGTCAGAGCAGGTCGCAAGAGACTCGTAGTGTCGCCATCCGACATTGCTGAAGCGAGAGATTAGTTAAAGAGACTAGAAAGTGACAGAAAAGCCAAACAATATCTCATCCCGCGAGGTCTACCACGACGGGGTCGTCAAACGCCTCGTGCAGTTCGCGATACTGTGGGCGGTGCTGGGTATGGCCGTCGGTGTGTATATCGCTGCCGAACTCATCTGGCCGGGCCTGGATTTCGGCCAGTACTGGCTTTCCTTCGGCCGCATCCGCCCACTCCACACCAATGGCATCATTTTCGGTTTCGGTGTTTCGGCGCTGATGGCCACGGCCTTTTACAGTGTGCAGCGCACCAGCAATGTACCGCTGTTTGCGCCCCGCCTGGCGTGGATCACGTGCTACGGCTGGCAGGTGGTGGTGCTGTTCGGCGGCCTGTCGCTGCTGGCCGGCTGGACCTCCACCAAGGAATACGCGGAGTTGGAATGGCCCTTCGACATCGCGATCACCATCCTGTGGGTCTGCTTCGCCATTGTTTTCTTCGGCACCATCGCCAACCGCCGCATCAAGGCCATCTACGTGTCCAACTGGTTCTATGGCGGCCTTATCATCGTCATCGCCATGCTGCACATCGTCAACAACCTGGCGCTACCTGTGTCGTACAACAAGTCCTATTCCCTCTATGCCGGCGCCCAGGATGCCATCGTGCAGTGGTGGTACGGCCACAACGCCGTCGGCTTCCTGCTGACGGGTGGCTTCCTTGGTATGCTGTACTACTTCCTGCCGAAGCAGGCCAACCAGCCCATCTGGAGCTACCGCCTGTCGGTCGTGTCGTTCTGGGCCTTCACCTATACCTATATCTGGGCAGGACCCCATCACCTGCATTACAACTCCATCCCGGAATGGGTGCAGTCGCTGGGCATGGTAATGAGCCTTATCCTGCTCGCGCCGTCATGGGCGACCATGATCAACGGCATCATGACCGTGAGCAAGGCGTGGGAGAAGCTGACCGTCGATCCGGCCATGAAATTCATCGTGCTGGCACTGGCCTTCTACGGGCTCGCCACTTTCGAAGGCCCGATGATGGCCATTCGCAGCGTCAACATCGTCAGTCATTTCACCGACTGGACCATCGGGCACGTGCATTCAGGTGCACTGGGCTGGAATGCCATGATCACCTACGGCACCTTCTATTTCATGGTGCCGCGCATGATGGGACGGCCGCTGTACAGCGTGAAACTGGCCAACATCCATTTCTGGCTGGCACTGGCCGGTACCATGCTCTACATCCTCGCCATGTGGGGCGCCGGTGTTTCACAGGGCCTGCTGTGGCTCAGCATCGACGAGATCGGTGAGCTCAACTACAGCTTCACCGACATCATGGCATCCATGGTGCCTTACTACGGCCTGCGCCTGGTCGGTGGCCTCATCTTCCTGGCCGGCACGGTGCTGATGGCCTACAACCTGCTCAGGACCATGTACGGTCTGCACACCGTGACCGTGAGTCCGCCGGAAGTCATCGACGAAGTAAAGGGCACAGCCTACAACCCCAATGCCGTGATGGGTGGTCCCATTGCGGGTGAAGCCGGGCAGCAAGCGCCGGCTGCGGGTTAAGGAGAGTCGATATGAAATATCATGGTGTCACACTCCACCGTAAACTCGAGAACAATATCGGGCTGCTGATTTTCGGCATCCTGTTCGTGTCGGCGATCGGCGGTCTCGTCCAGGTACTGCCCAGCATATTCCAGGATTCATTGCGCCTGGCTACGGAAAACAGCCACCTCTACACCGCGGTGGAGTTGACCGGACGCGATGTCTATATCAAGGAAGGCTGCCATGTCTGCCATTCACAGCAGGTACGTCCGCTGCTGGCGGAAGTGGAACGCTACGGACCGTACTCCCGCGCCGATGAATTCGTCTACGACAGACCTTTCATGTGGGGCTCCAAGCGCACCGGGCCGGACCTGCACAGGCTGGGCGGCAAGTATTCCGACGACTGGCACCGTGTCCACCTGATCAACCCGCGCAGTGTAGTGGTCAACTCGATCATGCCCGCCTATCCATGGCTCGCGGAGTGGGAGGCCGTCGACCTCGGCGATATCCAGGCGAAAATGCGCACACTGCGGAAACTCGGCCATCCCTATACCGAGGAAGCCATCGAGGCCGCTCCCGGTCAGCTTGAAGGCATGACCCAGCTCGACGCGCTGGTGGCTTACCTGCAGATACTGGGCACCGGCCTGGTGGAGGAAAGTCCATGACCTGGTTCATATTCGCCGGCGACATGGCAGTCATGTTGTTCATGGTGTGCCTCATCATCTGGGTCTTCATGGTCAGCTCTGACAAGGACATAGAAGACTCCGCGAATATTCCCCTGCAGGACGAGGAATACGAATCGGACCTGTTGACTCGTCCGGCGAACGAGGGAGGTGCACATGGGCGCTGACCTGCCTAATGAATTCTGGAGCGGCTGGATCATCCTGCTCACCCTGGTCGGGTTCGGCGGGCTGGTATGGCTGGTCGTCAGCATCTATACAGCAGCACCGCCGAATCCCGCGGAACTGGAGCACACCACGTGGGACGAGAACCTGAGCGAAGGTCTCAATCCGCCGCCGCTGTGGTGGTTCTGGCTGATTTTTGTCGCGATGGTGGTGTCGGTGTTCTACCTCATGTTCTATCCCGGCCTCGGCGCCTTCAAGGGCGCCCTCGAATGGTCGCAGGGCCATGCACTCGATCACAGCCAGCACGCGTTCAGCGATGAATACGATGCTAGGCGCATGGAGATCGCCGGCATGCCGCTGGCAGATATCCAGGGCGACGAGGTGTTGATGGCCAGTGCGCGGGACCTGTTCACACGCAATTGCAGCGCGTGCCACGGCTATGAAGCCCAGGGGCAGGCCAACCTGTTCCCCAACCTCAGTGACGATATCTGGCAGTGGGGCGGTACGCCGGAAAATATCGAACGCTCCATACGCGGGGGCCGCAATGCCATCATGGCGAGTTGGGAAACCCTGCTGGGCCAGGAAGGCGTGACCAACGTGGCCAACTACGTGCTGGTGCTGGGCACCCCGCAAGCCGAAGGCCATCCCGGCCAGGCCCAGTTCAACCAGGTTTGCGCCGCCTGTCACGGTCCCGAAGGACTCGGCAACCCGTTGCTGGGTGCACCCGACCTGACCGATGCCGACTGGCTCTATGGTGGTGATGTGGAGACCATTCGCGAAACCCTGCGCAATGGCCGCAACGGCATCATGCCGGCGTTCGATGAGCGCCTGGATGATACCCAGATCCACCTGCTCGTCGCGTGGTTGACGCGGTAGCCAGACAACGTCGTTTTTCCCTTTTTCCTTATTAATTTCAACTTTTCCGTCTAGACTGGCGTCTTTTTATTTAACAGTGGCCGAGGAAATGCCTGGCACTGTTACAGGAACCCCGCCATGACGCTACTCCGCCCCATTCTCGCCTGCTTGCTGGCCCTCTCGACGGCGGCCGTTTCCGCCCAGATCACCAGCCCGGTGCCTGAAACCGGCTTCGCACCTGAATTTCCCGGCCTGCATGACCGGGAGGCCATTGTAGAGCTGGAATTCACCGTGGGCAGCGACGGCCAGCCCCGGGATTTTCGTGCTGTGGGGGGCTTCCATGAACAACGTTTCGTCGATGCCACCATAGCAGCCGTGACCAACGTCAGCTTCAGGCCTGCCACGGCAAACGGCAGCGCGGTGGACTGGCCGCAATTTCGCATCACGGCCCGCTTTGTCATCGAGGACCTGTTCAATACCATCCAGCCCGGATTCAGTAACGACATTCGCCGTATCGAGGGCCATATAAACGCCGGTGAATACGCTCAGGCGGAAAGTCTTGCCGTGGACGTACTCAATAACCAGGCGCGCTACTTTTTCGAATTCGCCTACATCAATACACGCCTGTCGGAAATCTACCTGCTGCAGGGCAAGCTGTTCGAGGCGGCCCTGGCCAGCGACAACGCGACCCTGTCGTACGTGCAGGGCGAGCACGACAACTATGGCATTGAAAGCGCGAAACTGATGGACGCCTACAATGTCCAGAGTGTCAACCAGTTCAGTTCCGGCGATATCTACAACGACATCGACGTGACGGTGACCGCGCTCAATGACAACAGCTTCACGCGGCCCGTGCAGAGCCAGCGGCCGCCGCATATACGCAGCGGCCTCAGATATTCCAACCAGGGCAACGACCTGGGTGACAAGCCCACCATGGACGTCCTCAATGCACGCCTGATGCAGGACGCCTTGCAGGCGGCGATGCAGATACATGCCCGACTCGGCCACGTGGTCGCCGCCAGCAACGATGCACAGCGATTCGCCATCGTGAATCCGCGCCTGCCGGACATCATGGTCAGCATCACCGAGCTGCTTGAGAGGTCACAGGGGCAGGGCATGCCGATACAGTCGCAGCATCGCATCGATGCGGGCGAAGCCGTTTTCTTCCCGGCGCGGCGCTCGTTCACTGTCGCCAACGTCGAAGGGGAAATCAGTGCCGTGGATTTTCGCTGCGACCGCCGCGTGCTCAGGCTTGCCTACCAGGCAGGCAACGAATGGCAGATACCGGCCAGTTGGGGTGATTGCGCCCTGCGTTTTCTCGGCAGCGAAGGCGCCACTTTCGCGGTCATTGAATTTGAATAACTCCCCATCCGTCTGGCTTGACCTGACCCAGGAAGAGCTTGATGCCGCCTATGACCAGGCGGTGTGGGCGCCGAACATGGAGGCGGTGATTGCCCGCCTTGCCGATAAAAGCCACAGGGCGCGGGCGAGGCTGGGAGATCCGTTGCAGCATGCCTATGGCGAACAGCAGGATGAACGCCTGGACATTTACCGGGCAGAAGGTACCGGCAGGCCGGTAATGATATTCGTTCATGGCGGTTCATGGCGCGTTGGCACTGCCGCCAACAATGCCTTCGCCGCCGCTATGTTCGTCGATGCCGGCATCCATTTTGTGGTGCCGGACTTCTCGCCCGTGGATGCGTTCAGCGGAGACCTGGCCGGCATGATCGAGCAGCTGCGTCGTGCCGTGGCGTGGGTGCATGCACATGCCGTTGATTTTGGCGGCGATGCCAACAACATCTACCTAACCGGCTTCTCTTCGGGCGGGCATCTGGCGGGTGTTCTGCTGACACTGGAATGGCCGTCGTACGGCCTGCCAGCAGACATGATCAAGGGCGCACTGTTGTGCAGCGGCATGTATGACCTGACTCCGGTCGCGTTGTCCTTTCGCCGGGAATTCCTCGACCTTGACCCTGACAGCATCGCCGCCTTGAGCCCCCTGGCCAACGTCGGACGCATCAACGTCCCGGTCATTGTTGCGACAGGTACGCATGAGAGTCCCGAATTCCAGCGCCAGGCGCAGGAATTTACCCGGGAACTGGCCGCCGCGGGCAAGACAGTGCAGCCAATGGCAGTGACCGGCCACAACCATTTCGAAATTATCGAAACCCTGGCATCGCGGGATTCCCCGCTGAGCCGGAAAGTGCTGGCGCTGATCGGGTAGGGTGCTTTCGGGGCGGAACGCCTCGACCCGGTGGGCAGGCAGAAAAACCATGCATTTCAAGGGGTTTTGTGTCGCAGCAGCCAGGCCCTCGGCCCTTTCATGACGGCCAATTTGCTGTACACTATGCCCTCTCTGAAATATTCAGATTTTTCAAAATACACCAATGAAGCTGCCGCCAAAGGCAGTGCTGGAGAATTTTCATGGCGATAGAACTGCCTCCCTTACCGTACGCCCAGGATGCCCTGGAGCCCCATATTTCCAAAGAGACTCTCGAGTTCCATTACGGCAAGCATCACAACACCTACGTGGTGAAACTGAACGGCCTGATCGACGGCACTCCCGATGCCGGCAAGTCCCTGGAAGAGATCGTGAAGAGCTCATCAGGCGGCGTGTTCAACAACTCGGCCCAGGTCTGGAATCACACCTTCTATTGGAATTGCCTGAGCCCTAATGGCGGTGGCGCCCCTTCAGGCAAGGTTGCCGATGCCATCAATGCGGCATTCGGTTCCTTCGACGAATTCAAGGCCAAGTTCACCGAAAGTGCCGTGAACAACTTCGGTTCCGGCTGGACCTGGCTGGTGAAGAAGGGCGACGGCAGCGTGGCCATCGTCAATACCTCCAATGCCGCCACACCGCTGACCGATGCCAGCGTCACGCCGGTACTGACCGTCGATGTCTGGGAGCATGCGTATTACATAGATTACAGGAATGCGCGTCCCAACTACATGGAAGCGTTCTGGAAGCTGGTCAACTGGGATTTCGTCAACTCAAATATGTAAGGGAGGGACAGCAGTAGCTGCTGCGCTCGCCCATACTGCGTCAAAAGCCTTTTCGGGCCCCCTGCACGTACTACCTGTACTGTTTGGGGTTCCCAAAAAGGCTTTTTTCTTGTCTGGCCTTCGCTCGCGACGCTACCTGCGCGAGGAATTGTCCGGGATATGTTCGGTCGCTTCCTTGTACCTTGTACCTTGTACCTTGTACCTTGTGCCTTGTGCCTACATCGCCGCCGACATCACGATGTCATTGAGACGCTGGAAACGTTCGATGTTGAGCGCCGGGTGCATCACGCCGGCGGTCAGCGCGACGAAGGTGATGTCCCATTCCGGGTCCACCCAGAACAGCGTGCTGCCGGCGCCATAGTTGCCGAAGGTGCCCGGGCTCGCCAGGGTGCCGCCGTAAATTGAAGGACAAACTGCCTCCCCACGCAGGCCGAAACCGAGGCCGATGTAGGCCGGGTAGGGCTCCCAGCCGTGGTTGAGAGCGATCTTCTTGTACAACTCGTTGGGCTTGTCTCCCGTCCAGTTGGTAGTAGCCAGCGCCATCAGGGCAGGAGACACGATGCGCTTGCCATCGAGTGTGCCGCCCTGGCGGAACATTTCGGCAAACCGGTACAGGTCGGGTACGGTCGAGATGCCGCCGACCCAGGGCATTTCCGCGTGTTCCTCGGCAAAGGCGCCCTGGGGACCCAGGTCGCTGCTGCCCAGATGCTCCTGGGGCGGCTTGCCGCGGAAGTCGGGGAAGATATGCCTGTCTTTCAGGTCCTTGCGCACGCCGATCGACGTGTCCTTCATGCCCAGCGGTGTCAGCACTTCATCTTGCAGTAAGTCACGATAACTGCGGCCGGCGGGATCGCAGCGGCGCACGGCCTCGCCCATGAGGGCATGGTGCACCAGCGGCGAGTAATGCACGAGTTCACCGGGGGGCTGCAGCGGAAAGATGTTTTCGCAGATTGCCTCGATGATGTCGTCCAGCTTGTCGATATACATGCCCTCGCGGGGAATCCATACCGGTGGCAGGCCCGAGGAGTGCGTGAGCAGATGGTGGAAATTGATCTTCTCGCGGCCCTGGCCGGCGAATTCCGGAATGATCTCGACCACACGCGTGGTGAGGGCGAACTGGCCCAGTTCGATGGCGCGGTAGACCAGGGTGTTGGTGAAGGCCTTGGTGAGCGAGAACAGCGAAAACACGGAATCGGTCTTCAGCGGAATTTTGTGGGCCTCGTCGCCGTAGCCGATGGCTTCCAGCATGCCTAGCTCGCCGTTGCGGGCGACGGCGATGACAGCGCCGAAATACCTGTTGTCGGCCACGTCTTTTTCGATGACGGCTTTGAGGTGGGCGAGGCGGCCGGAATCCAGGCCTGAAAGGGAGTCGTTCATAGGTAATCTCTCTTACTACTAAGCAGTCGCGAGTGTAAAGTCAAAAGAGGCAAGTTAAAAGGAACAACCCCACGGGCAAGCTGTTCGTCTTTTAACTTTTAACGTCCATTTTCCAACGACGCAGGATGGCGTCGCGGTTACTGTCTTTCCGGTTGACGCCCGAAGGTGTCGCCGCGGGTGTCCGGCTGAATCGTGGGAAGGCGCCGGCCTGTGTCACGCCGTCGATGGTCTGGAAACTCTGGCGCGCCACGTTGTGGGAGTGATCCCGGGCTTCCCCGAGGGACAGCACCGGGGCGACGCAGGCATCGATGCCGTCGAATCGGCCCACCCAGGCATCCCGTGACTCTTTTGCAAACATCGCTTGAAGTTGTTCCATGCGCACAGGCCAGGCTGACCTGTTCCACTGGTCGGAGAAGTCACCAGCATCGACATCGGCCTCCTCGATGAAGACCTGGTAAAAGGCCGGCTCGATGCAGGCCACGCTGATCCATTTGCCGTCGCTGCAGCGGTACACGTTGTAAAAGGGCGCGGCACCATCGATGACGTTGCTCTCCCGGGCATCCGTCCAGGTGCCGGCATGGAAGTCGCCGTAGATCATGTTCATCATCGAAATGACGCCGTCGGTCATCGCGGCATCGACCACCTGGCCCTTGCCCGTGGCGCGGGCATGATGCAGGGCGGCGAGGATGCCCATGGCGAGATAGAGCGCGCCGCCGCCAAAATCGGCCACCAGGTTGAGGGGGATGGCCGGTTTGTCTTTCGTGCCCATGGCGTGCAGGGCGCCCGTCAGGGCCAGGTAATTGATATCGTGGCCGGCTTTTTGTGCCAGCGGACCATCCCGGCCCCAGCCGGTGATACGCCCGTATACCAGTGCCGGGTTGCGTGACAGGATCTCATCGGGTCCCAGCCCCAGGCGCTCCATGACCCCCGGGCGAAACCCTTCGATGAGGACATCGGCCTTGTCTGCAAGGTCCTTTGCCAGGGTGAGGTCTTTGGCGGATTTGAGGTCCAGCATGATGGATTCGCGACCGCGGGCTTCAACATCCTCGGGTCTGTAATCAGCCCTATCTGCGCGGTCGATACGCACGACATCGGCCCCCATGTCCGCCAGCAGCATGCCGCAGAAGGGGGCGGGACCGAGTCCGGCGAACTCGAGGACGCGGAGGCCTGCCAAAGGGCCGGAATGTTGTTTAGGTGTCATGTGCAGTGCATCTTTAGGGTTTTCGAGAAAAGGATAAACCGATAAAAGGATAAAGCGTATATCGAAACATTCAACCACAAAGCCAAACTTTGTCAGGGAACTGCATTCACTGATTTGTTCGTTAAGGGCACCATAAAAATAATTGGTTGAACTGGACTACATACGCTTTATCCTTTTATCGGTTTATCCCTTTATCGATCAATCAGTTTAATTCCCAACATTTCCCGATCCAGCGTATCCCCGGTGATTCCCTCTTCCCGAAGCCGGTGCTTCTCCGTCTTCTGTGTCGGTGTTTTCGGCAGCGACTCCACGAAACGAAAATACCGCGGCACCATGAAATGCGCCAGGCGCCTGCCAAGAAAATCCACCAGTCCCTGCAGGTCGCCTTTCACGCCATCTGCAACCAGTACGGCCAGTGCTTCGTCCTCGCCGCCGTCACCGGGGACAGCCACCACGGCCGCTTCACGAATGCCTGGATGCGCCAGCAGTTCCGCCTCGACCTCGAAGGAGCTGATGTTTTCACCCTTGCGCCGCAGTGCATCCTTGGCGCGATCGACGAAAAAGTAGTTGTCCTCGGAGTCCCGCGTGAACAGGTCGCCGGTATGGAACCAGCCGTCACGCCAGGTGGCGGCGGTGGCAACCGGGTCGTTGAGATAACCGTGGCTGATGGTGAAAGGGTCGTCCACGTGGACCAGCAGTTCGCCGGTCTCGCCGGTGCCGACATCGTTGCCCCCGGCATCCACCAGCCTGAGACTGACGCCGGGGCGAGGTTTGCCGCAGGTGCCGCGCGCCGTCGGGTCGGGACCGCCCCACAGGGGTACCGACAGCTCGGTCATGTTGAACTCGGTATGCACCTCGATGCCGAACCGTTTGCCGAAGGCCAGGGCGTCGTCGCCGAAAGGGGCAATGACCGCGCGCTTGACGGGATGTTCTTTTTCGCCGGGAGATACCGGCTGCGACATGAGGTACTGCACCATGGCGCCAAGCAGGCCCACCGATGTGACGTCGAGCGCCCTGACGGTCGGCCAGAATCTGGTGGTGCTGAAGCGCTCGACGTAGGCCGCGCAGCCGCCATGCACCAGGGCGAACCACAGGCCCAGGATGCCGCCGACATGGAACATGGGCAGGGCGACCAGGTTGGTATCACCTGGGCCGACATGGCGGAATTCCATGGCGCTGGTGTACAGGTGCAGGTAGCTGCACAACACGCCCTTGGAAGGACCGGTGGTGCCCGAGGTATAGATCACGGCTGCGGTGTCGTGAGGGTGCATGCTTACCGGGGCAACAGGCTCCAGTGGATGCTGGTGCAGCAGGTTGGCGGTTTCCTGTCGCAGCAGGTCGCGGTCTATGCGCTCCTCGCCGTCCACCAGCAGCGTTTCCAGGGCGGCCAGGTCGACATCAATCAGGCGCTCGATGAGCGGGCCATCGGCGATCATCAGGCGCGCACCGGAATTCGCGATGACATGGGCCAGCAGGTTGCCGCGGTAGGCGGTATTGATGGGGACATTGATGGCGCCCGCGTAATTCAGGGCCAGGTGCAGGCACACGGCCAGTGGGCCATTGGGCAGCCAGGTCAGGACGTTATCGGATTTTCGCACACCGAGGTGCTGCAGGTTGGCGGCCAGCAGACGCACTTCGTCCATCAGGATTGCCGCCGTGTAGGTTTCCCCACTGTCGAAGCGCACCATGACCCTGTCCGGGGTCAGAACGGCATGGTGCTCGAGCAGTTCGGGAACAGTACAGGACCGGCTGTCCAAGATTTACTCCGTGTCGTCGGCAAGGATCTCGGCTGCACTCCGGTTGAAATGCCTGATCGACCAGGCAAGGATGAGGGCGGCGACGATGCCAAAGACGATGGCGATGGTCAGCATGGACTTGTTGATGGCCATCGGATCGTGGAACAGGTAGTCGTTGAGGAAGCCGACACTGATCGGGCCGATGACGTTGTTGATCAGGCCAACCACGAAAACGTAGATGGCGATAGCCTGGCCGCGAAACCGGTTCGGGGTGATGTGATTTACCGCCGCGGGGGCCAGCGCCACCGGCATGCCGAAGCAGGCCACCGCGGGACACAGAAAGGCGAAAGCCACGTAGGGATTGGGCGCCATTGCCGCGGTGCCGGCAAATATCATGGCGCCCAGCACGGCCCAGATGGCCACCTTGATATAGGCATGCTGCTGGCCCTTCTGCAGCAGCCTGTCGGCGACGGCGCCGCCAAGAATGATGCCGAGCGTACCCATGACCATGACGATGGTGCCGAAGGTCAGGCCGATGCGGGCGGTTTCCCAGCCGTGAATGCGGTTGAACAGGGGGGTGGTCCAGGCAAAGAAGCCGATGGCCATTGCGCCGGCGAGCCCGAAACCGAGGAACATGATGGCGTAGGTCTTGAAGTGGCGGAAGAAGAAATCCTTCGTGGCGCCGAGACTGCTGTCTACAGCCTGGCCATCCCGTGTGGTCATGCCGTGACGGAAAGGCTCCTTGATGGTGCTCATGACGAGCACGAGGAAAAAGCCGGGCAGACTGACGATGACGAACGTGGCCTGCCAGGCGCTGAGTTCGCCGAGCAGGGGGATCATGATGGCGTCGCCGGCACTAGAGATCATGCCAATGACCACCCCGCCTAGAATAAATGAGAGACCAATACCGACGTACACGGCCATGAAGAACATCGCGATGGGCTTGCCGCGTTTGTCTTTAGGAAAGTAGTCACTAATGATTGAGGTGGATGCCGGCGACAGTGTGGCTTCACCAATACCAACTCCAATACGGGCGATGAAGAGGTGGGTAAAGTTTCGGGCCAGGCCGCATAGTACGGTCATGATACTCCAGAGCAGCATCCCGATGGCGATGACGACCTTTCTATTTTTCTTATCGGCTAGTCGTCCAAGCGGAATACCGGCGAAAGTGTAAAAGAATGTGAAGGCAAATCCCTGAAGAAGCCCGATCTGGGTGTCGCTTATACCGAGGTCGGACTTAATAGGGTCCACCAATAACGAAATAATCTGACGGTCAATAAAGGCGACGACAAACGCTACGAACAAGATAACGACGACGTACCAGGCGTACACGGGGTCGGGATAGCCAGTTTCATTTTTGATGTTGGTTGGGTC
>Ga0181579_10001456_pt1 | contig 19556 bp, 10 predicted proteins | sample 071ome_24_FD_132996 | JGI IMG/M metagenome (GOLD analysis project Ga0181579, IMG submission 132996) | Coastal salt marsh microbial communities from the Groves Creek Marsh, Skidaway Island, Georgia - 071402CT metaG (megahit assembly) | ecosystem: Environmental > Aquatic > Marine > Intertidal... | reverse complement strand
GGGACAGACATGCGACGAAGACGCGCCGACGAAGACGACGTCGACGACGACGATGGGATTGGTGAGGGAGGGAAACGAGGAAGAGGGCGGGTGGATGCGTTCGATGTTTTGCTCGGCGCGCGAGGGAGGACGTCGGCGTCGGCGTCGGCGTCGAGGAGGATGAAAAAGATGAAGAGACACGCTGATGATGATGAGGTTGAGGTTGAGGTTGAAGATGCGACGAGCGCGTTTGTGGAGTGTCCGTTGTGTGGAAGATCTCTCGGACGCGGTGCGGCAGTGATGATGCACGCGGGGACGTGCGATGGACGAAGGAGAGAGTTTGTTGGGAAGAAGGATGGACCGGTTGAGGATCACCGAGGACGAAGAAGTCACACCGGGAAGACGACGACGGGATACACGCCGACGGATGATTTACGCGGTGGATGGTTGGAAAGGCGAGGGGTGACGCCGGAGAAACATGAAGTAAAATCGAATTGGACGAATGATGCGTTCGCTGAGATGACTCGGGCGTCTGAGCGGATGTCCAAGGTACCGCTGAGAGGTCACTTTCTTGTTGAGAATTTCATAACCGAAGAGGAGGAGGAACGCATCGTGCAGTTTTTAGACGATGACGTCGTTCCTTGGAAGGATTCTTCATTTAACGGCGCGCATCAGGGTAAACGGTACGGGGTGGAGGTGAATCTGCTCAAGCGAACGGTGGATCCGGCGAAGAATCCACTGCCAAAGATTTTAAGAGACTTGGTCATCGCTCGATTCGCGTCGGCGCACGAGACGCTTAGAAATTTCACCCCGAACGAATGCAACGCAATCAACTATAGAAAAGACTTGGGGAGCGAGTTAACGGCGCACTGCGATGATAGGCAGCTCTCGAGCGACTTACTCGTCAATCTCAGCCTGGTGGGGGACTGTACAATGACGTACATTCATGACAAGTTTCCAAATTCAAAGAAAGTGGACGTCTTCCTACCGCGTCGATCGCTCCAAATTCAATCCGGAGAGACGCGATACGACTACATGCACTCGATATCAAATAGTAATCTTCACGCGAACCGTCGGGTGAGCGTCACGTTCCGCGAATCTGGGGTATTGAAAAGAAAAGAACGGTAGCGGCGCTACTAGCCTTGCGCGCGTGTGTAACAAAAAAACTTGTAGCTGAATCACTTGACAGAGCGCCTCGGCGGCAGCATGGCGTCGACGAGCGCGCCGCCGCCGTCGCTCGGTGCAGCCTTGCGAGACGTTTTCGCGGCAGAGTCAAAGGCTCTGAAGCGCGTCTGCAAGCGCGGTAGCGCGAAGAAGAGAAGCGACGACGAACTCTTGGCTGCGCTCGAAGCCTTGGTGTCGCACGCTAACGACGATCTCGACGGTGTTCTCGAGCCTACGCTCGAGAGATTGAGTGGGATTAAAGTGGCTAAGTATGTACTCTCTTACTTGGCGTCCAGTACGAACGCCGAAGCTGTCGGCGCGGCGCTCGAATTGCGGTTGGGTGAAGATCAGACGCAGAAAGTGCGTCAGTTACAAGCGTGCCTAGCGATCGGTTCCATGGTAGAAGTCGGACTCGTTGACGTGCGAGTCGTGTTCAAGGATGTTAAACGCATCGTCAAGACGTTGCTTGGTATCGCTCGCGGTACGGGCGAAGCATCACTGACGAGACTTGGCGCCGCATCTGCAGACGCCGCGATTTTATTGAGCAACGCCTTTGTTCCAGATGACGACGAGACGCATGACGCGCCAAAGCTAGAGTTTTTCGACTCACTCGTCGATGACGTCGTAGATTTAGTGGGTTTAGTGCTGGCATGGTCGCGTTCGCGGTCGGGAAGTGGGTTGTTTAGGGACTCCTGCGAGAGCGCACGTCGTTGCATCGCGACACTCGCAAAGCGCGGAGCAAAAGACACTCACGATCGCATAGCGAGTCAAAGCATGCTAGCACGAACAAAGCTCGTTTGTCGAGCTTGGCGAGATTGGTCTCCGTCGTTTCTGACGATGACATCTCTTCGATCAGAGAAAGAGACGTTAGAAGTGCTTCGGGACGCATTCGACGCGGCGGATGTCATGGTTCGATCAGACGAAGCTGGAGAAGGCGTAGCGCACGCATTGATCACGTGTGGTTTGATTATGGGTAGGTTCGGTATCGATCACACAGACAAATCCGTGATGTCTTCCATGATAAGTGCCGAAGGCGCCGCTGCGCTTGATGAAATCATGCAAAAGTACACAGGAAATGTGCTGATGCCGGCGCTGCGATGCAACAATGCAGTGGCTCAAGGTGTGGCGGCAATTTTGCTCAGAGTTGTCTTAGCTCCTGAACACCTAGGTTGGACGGATCAGAGTCAGGCACTACTTAATGGGGTCTTGCCGTTAGTAGAAGAGGGTGAAGACGCGGTGTCGCCGGGATTTGCTCGCCTCGTCGCAGATCTAATAGTCAGAGATCCTAGCGAAGAAGCGCTCGTGAAAATCTTTCAAGTCTGCGGTGGGACTGCGCGGAGCGCGAAACTCAGTGGTTTACGCGTTTTAGCCGACATCGCCAAACAAGGCAAATCAAATATGAGCGCGCAGACGCTTACTTTGATGATTCAAACGACGCTTCCTCGGTTGAGTGACAAGGATTTAGAAACGAGAAGAGCCGCGGCGGATGTGGTTGCCCATTTGGATGCGGCGAAAACAATGCCAGTGCTCATCAGCCTTTTGGACTCAAAAGATGCCGGTGAGCAGTCTGCTGCGACGGAGGCTATCGTGTCTACGATGGAATTTCAGCGCTCTTCGCTCGAGGCCGTGGAAACCTACTTGCGAACGTTGTGTACACCATGCATCTGGGGCTCAAACGACGAAGCCGTGGTACGAGAGAAATTAACGCGGGCAGTAAAAGTATTGGGTCGTTTCGCGGGAAAAGTGAGAGAGGACGAATGGGTTGGCGTGGCACAATTGCTTGTAGAAATGATTTTCAAAGCGCCGTCTTCATCTGCGCTGCATCAAGCCTTTGTGACTCTGTCGCCGTGGATGGGGAAACCACCCGCTAACGGCGCGATTCTCAATGCGTGCACGCAGTGTCTGCTGAAGCAATCTGACAATAAGGGCTCGGATGAAAGCGATGTTTTCAATAGACTTGGACCGTTGTTGGTTTTGAGAGCGCTTCCAGTCGAGGCTTGGGATGAGAACGCGAACGCCACGAGAGATATTGAAAAGTGTCTTAGACATCGCATGCTCAACATTAGCGGAGAGTACGAAGACGTCCGGCGCGTGAGCTCAGAGTTGTACGGTCGGATGCCTAAAGATTTCGTCAACGAAAATTTGATGTCTGCGCTCGAAAGCGCCTATGCGAACGGCCGGAAGGATTCTGAGGATTTATCTCGTCTTCGTTCATGCATGTTTTCATTGAATTCGGCGTTGTCTGTTCGCGGTGGATCCGTCTTGACGCCGACATCAAAAGATGTCCTTCGGTCGGTATCTGTAGATATCCTTACGTGGCCGGCATCTTCTGAAGACGCGGAAACAAAGAAAGCGCACATGGGAGCGATAGAGACGTTGGCGTCGTTGGTCGTATCCGAGATTGAAGCTATCGTGGATGAGCAGAAAACGTCGGCGAGCCGAACGCGCGCCACATCTTCCTCATTGCTCGACCCCGTCGCCGCTTCCCACGTAGCGGTCGATCCAGCAGTATTACCAAAGTCTGGAGGTCCACTGATAGTCGAAATCGATGGCGACGAGAGCACCAGCGCTGTCGAGATTACAGAAGTTTCACCGTGCGGCACGTTGTGCGGAGTGCTGCACCTCGCGTGCAACCACGCGCAAAGCGTTCCACAATGGGTCAGTGATTTGGGGCAGAATCAAAACTTATCGATGCGTCTCGCGATGATGAACGTCATCATCGCCACCGCTCGACGCCCTTTCAAGACGGACAATTCCGTTTTAATGGACATCAGCTTTCCTCCACTCGTGAAGTGCGCTGAGCGTCGAGGAGACGCTCAATTGAGAGGTGCTGCATTGCAAGCGCTCATGATGGTTTTCCACGAAGCGAATTCCGCCGCGGCGGACGCGCACGCGGTACAGTTGGTGCAGACGACCACAAAAATACTCAGAGACCACGCAGCTGGGGATGTTGCCCGCATGGGAGCGACCAAAGTAGCCACCGCATTGCTCGCCACGGATGAGTCTGTTTTGAAGACGATAGAGCCGCACCTCGACGCGCTCAGAAACGCGCTCGAAATCACGGCGCGCATTGCCGTAGATCCGGAAGTCACCGCGCTCGCGACGAAGCTCGCGACGTGCATGACCATTCCAAATTAGATTTAGTCTACTAGTCAGTGTAGAAACGTAGATGAAGAGTTGAGTCGATCTACACGTAGATTACAGTCGACTAGACTCGGTGGTATCGTTTTCCGAGGGCGCACATCGTTTACGAGTTCCGCACACGTCGGGGCAGAACTCCAATCTTGGAACGCGTCGTCGTCGCCATCATCGGGAGTATCACGCGACAACGCGATCGATGACGTGAATCACGCCGTTATCCGCCATGATATCCGTCTGAATCACCTGTGCACCGCCGACGTAGAGCGCTCCGTCGACGATTCGAGCGTCAATTTCCACTCCGCCCAAAGTCGTCAAAGTGATTGGTCCTTGCGACACAGCCGCGACTGCATCGGAAGACAACAGCGTCCCCGGCACGACGTGTTTCTTCAGAATGTCCGGCAACGCCGGCGAAGCCAAGAGTTGTTCCGCAGTCAAACCGTTCTCGTTGAGAAACGTCACGATGGCGTCGTTAGTGGGAGCGAAAACCGTCCAAGGCCCCGGTTCTTCCAACATCTCCAACACATCGGGAACCGCCACCACGGCGGTCACCAACGTCGCGAACCGGGGATCCTCAATCGCGACATCCACCACCGTGCGCGTCATCATCCCCGCGTCCGTTCCCGGCGCGGGCGCGGGCGCGGGCATCGGCGCGGGCATCGGCGCGGCGGCAGAGTCCCACATAACGTGTCCTCGCGCACAACTCGCGCTCAAGCTCATCATCACGCACAGCGCCACCGTTTTCACCCCACTGAAAAACTTGGTCGTCGTCGTCGTCGTAGCTTTCGTCGTCTTCATCTTTTCCTTCTTCGTCGTCGTTTTCGTCGTCGTTTCGCTCAACGCACGCGTCGCGCAGTGAAGCACTCAATCGCTCAATCAAGTCAGTCACTCAGTCAGCGCGCGCTTGGAATACCGATCGTCGCGCTCGATGTGTCGTCTCGGTGGACCTGTGTTGTAAAAGTCTTACTGAGTGGACGCGCGCGACGCGCACGCAAACCGTCGGTCGTCCGCGTCAGACTCTGCGTTGGCGTGGGAGACGATGGCGACGACGACGACGACGACGACGGGCGCGGCGCGACGGGCGTTGGTGGAACTGAGGGTGTTCGTGGCGTCGTATGGAAACGTCGCGTCGGATTCATCAACGGCGGCGGCGACGACGACGACGACGACGCAAAGGAACGACGGGTTAGGAACGACATCGCTAGGAAGGACCAGTAAGCGACGGGACGCGCTGTATGATTACGCGCCAGGTGCGCCGCCGGAAACCTGGGGTGAGTCGGCGTCGAGACTCGCGCGGGTCGTACGGTTGAGCTGGAGCGAAGCGCTGGCGAGACTGGGGATATGGAGGTTGGATCACGTGTTGGCGATACGAATGCTGTCAAGGAGGGACATGCGAATGGAGATTGCGCGAGACGCCGAGCGGTACGGAACGCGCGTAAATCTCGAGGGAGGTGGTAAGGCTGAGGAGAATTGGGGAAAGAATTTGAAAGAGTTGAAAATGGCGATACGGTATTCGAAATCTTTGCGGCGAGCGCCGGATTTGAAGACGGTGGCGGCGCAAGGAGGTGTGGAGTTGGATACGATTTTGTTGAGCGACTTGCAGCCGCAGTTGATGCGACCAGCATACGTATTGTTTCGGGATGATTTCACCCGAAGGCTCGTGTTCGTCGTTCGAGGAACGCATAGCGCGAAGGATATGATTACGAATCTCACCGGAAGCGTGTGCCCGCATCACACGATGGGTGACGACGGGAAGTTGAAGGTTGGGTACGCGCACAGCGGATTTTTAACGACGGCGAGATTTTTGGAGCGGAAAATCAAGGGTGAGCTCGCTGCAGCGCTCGATGCGCATCCTGGGTACGAGTTGAAGATTGTCGGTCACTCTCTCGGCGCCGGAGTCGCGGTGCTTCTCACGGAGATGCTTCGACAGGATGATAAATTCCAATCCGTTGGTTTGCATTGCTACACGTTTGCGTGTCCTTCAACGCTGAGTCGCGAGTTGGCAGAGTCGTGCAGAACGTACGTGACGACGTGTGTCAACAACGCAGATCTCGTACCGTTTGTGAGTTTTAGCAAGGTGACGGAATTGCAATCTGAGGTGGTTCGAACCGCGCTCGAGCAGCGACTATTAGAAAAGTGGAAGGAGAGCAAGTCTGCGATGGCGTGCGCACTCGGACCGACGCCGTCAAAATTTGCAGCTGCAGCTGCGGCGGTTGGAAGGCAAAACTATGGCCCGCACAAGTATCCAAACTGGTTGAGAGCGCTCAAATCTTTGAAGAAGCGGCACGATAATCTCGTGGAAACGAGCTCGCTGTACAGACAAAGTCTGTTAATCGGGAAGAGCGTGAGCAAGACGAGTTCAAAATTAGCCAGTCTTTCCGGTGCCTTTATCGCAGGGATCGTCGCGCCGAAACCTCGACAGGAGGTTCGTAAGAGTGACTCAAAGGACAAGACGGAGTTTAGCAAGACGAATCAGCAAGTGGGCGACACGATATCCGGCGCCGTACTCGCGACGGATATCAGTCACACCGCGCGCGCCGCCGCGTCGCGCGATGAACCTCGACGGCAGTCAAAGGAGGAAGATTTGTTTGAGGAATACATCAGAAGTGCCCGCATCGCTCTCGATGAAGATTTTCAGAGACCTCTCACCAAGGCCGATCGGGCGAAGATTTACAAAGTCGAAGCATCTGCCGCGCAAGAAGTGCTCGCTTTGGATCAAGATATTTCCGTCATGCGAGCCGCAGAACGACTCGTGAGCGACGAGGAGGCAACTCACATGGCAGATTACTATGGCGCTGATTTACCTCCTCTGCGTATGGATGATATCGAGTGCCCGCCTTCCGAATACGAGCCGGTGATCAAAAGACCGAAACAGTCGAGCGAAGATGAACGCCGGGACGAAGAACAACGCGGCACCGTCTTACTATTTCCAGCTGGTCGCATTCTTCACTTTATCCACGAAAATTCATTCGAGAACACCCATAAGACGACGTCGAGCGATGCGTCCAAGACACAGCACTCCATGGGGATGCATGCGCCCAAGAAATCCAAGCATGCGCTCATTGCCGACGTCAACCTCGACATGTACAGCAGAATAATTTTATCGCGGACGATGATCGCGGATCACTTCTTAGCGCAATACGAAAGTGTCGTCAACGGGTTCATCGAAGAATTCAAGTCTGGCGCCGAATGAGCACCCTTTCATCATCTAGCCTCTTGTAATCTCAGTCAACTTGTAATCTATGTTACATGCCAAGTTTGCGAATTTGCATACATACCAAACCAAAGAAGCTGGTTCTGGATCAACTGTACTTCACAGTTTGACACCCCGTCCGTTGACGCCGGGAGCGACCGACGATACGACGATGGGGCTTTTAAACTTTGTCAAGTCTTTCGGCGGAAGCGGATCCGCAGTCAAGTCTGGAATAATCGCCGATGCAGCTCGAAGCGAGGTGTCCGCACACACCCTCGGTGAATCCTTTCCAGAGGATGAAAAGTTTTTCGGACTCGAAAACTTCGGAAACACGTGCTACTGTAACTCGGTTCTTCAAGCGCTCTACGCGTGCGAACCGTTTCGAAGGCGGTTGATCGAGCACAGGGAGGAAACGACGTCGATGTCGTCGTCGGGTGTGGGGAGTAAGCCTCCAGAGAGTTTGTTGGGCGCGTTGGGAGATCTGTTTCACGAGATTTCCTCACAGAGGAAACGCACCGGGTACGTCGCTCCGAAGCCATTCATCGACCGGTTGAAGATGGACAACATGCTGTTTCGCGGGCATATGCATCAAGATGCGCACGAGTTTCTGAATTTCTTATTGAATGAGTGCTGCGAAAACTTGGAGAAGGAGCTCAAGGAAAACGGACGGTATGAGCCTCAACAAAAGACTTGGATTCACGACGTCTTCGAGGGGAAACTGGCAAATCAAACGCGGTGTTTGTGGTGTGAGAACACAACCAACCGTGAGGAGTGCTTTTTAGACTTGTCTGTTGATATTGAGCAAAACTCATCCATCACGGCGTGTCTCAACAACTTCAGCGCCAAGGAACTGTTGGGCAAGGAGGATAAGTTTCAATGCGATAGATGCGGCGGCCTTCACGAGGCACAGAAGCGAATGCTCATTCAAAGCGTACCAAACGTTCTATGTTTACATTTGAAGCGTTTCAAGTACATCGAAAGCATCGGGAGACACGCCAAGTTGAATCATAGAGTGGTTTTCCCGGCTCAACTGAAAATTCCAAACTTGGTTGACGACGCCGTCGATCCGGACGCTGCGTACAATCTCTTCGCTGTCGTAGTTCACATCGGTTCGGGACCGAACCACGGGCATTACGTGTGTTTCGCCAAGCGTCAGAAGAAGTGGTTTCTGTACGACGACGACAGCGTTGAACTCGTGGATGAGGAACAGCTGCAGCACGTCTTTGGTTCGACGCAGGATTCTTCTAGCGGTTCGGAACACGGATACATTTTGTTCTACTCGAAAATATCGACGAGCCAGGATCAAAGCGCCGCCGCGTAATGCCGATAGTAATGCTGCTTTAGATAGAAATTATAGATTACACATGTGATAAAAATTTTACGATAGCATTGTTTTACGGTGGGTAATACGGTACAAAACAAGAAGAAAAAACCACCATTATCAAAAGCTGGGCGATAGCAGAAACTCGAGCATAAGTGCGGCACTGAGCGCGTGCCAAATAGAGTGAAGGACGACATAGCCCCAGTAGTAGCCGTATCGTTGACACCACATGGCTGCGAAAAGGAAAATTATTGGTAGACGACCGGCGTGTAACATCCGCTCCGCCCCGAAACACAGCGTACAGAAGACGCCGTAGACGAAAGCGCACCCGACATCCATGCCACAGAGAGCCTTCACGAGTGACGCCGGGTACTCCACGAATTCGAGCACGCCCGGGCATGTGGTTCTCCAGGACTTGTTGTCGCCTAGCGACTTTTCCGCCGCGGCGCTCAACTCAACGTGCGCGCGTTGCGCGTCGTTCAGCCCATCGGCGCCGCTGAGATTGGTGAGCGACGCCACTTTTAACGCCATGGAAGGAGACCGACGGTGTCCACCCACTCTGTCGTCGTCACCACCGCAGTACTTTACCAACGACTTGCGCTTCCCCCCGCTGTTAAACGAAAAGCCGGTAAACTTGAAGCAAGCGCAAGCCGCCTTTTCTCTCACCTTACGCGCCTCGTGATGCAACCCAAGCTGAATAAAGTGATAATACGACGATGCCGACGCAATCGTCAACACCAACACCGCGTGAACCCCGTGCGACCGGCACAAATCATTCGCGCATTTGGGCAACTCCAAATTCGTCGCTCTCGCCAGCCTCCACGCCAGCAACCAATAAAATGCATTTGTCGCCGCCAACACCACCCTCGCACTCAACGGAATCCGTCGATACAACTCGTAATTCATCATCGCAAACTCTTCTTTCCCTTCCGTCGTCATCTTCGGCTCTCCCGACCCCGGCATCATCCCGCGACGCGCGTCACGATGCGTCAATCGACTGAAAATATTCTTCACATATTCTCCAGTCGCGGTCAACGATGTCGTCGTCGTCGTCGTCGTATTACACGTCGCCATCGACGCCCGCCTCGAAGAGCGAACAGGCGAGAAGAAATGGAAGAAATAACTCTTCCCTCGTCCTCTGTCGTCGCGTCGCGTCGCGAGGTGACGACTCGCGCGTGCGCGCACGCAGCCAAAAACTAGCGCATCTTATTCCACCAAGGCATCAATCCGTCGGTTCATATTTCCAACGGACGAGCGGCGCGCGTTTTGTACTTTTTACATGTGGTGGCATCCAAATGTAAACGCCACCACATGTAAAATTGAATGCATGCATGCATGCGCTTGACGTGCGTTCGTGAAGAAAGCACATTTTGCAGTTAATTATGTCAGATCGAGACGCGCGCGCGGCGACGACGACCCGACGACGACGCGTCGGTGACGTGTGAAGTAGTCGAGGCGAGGAGACGACGACGGTACCGCGTGGAGTTGGTTTGTGGATCCGACGGAAACGCGACGGTGAGGGGTTTTCGTTGAAGGAAGGAGGAGGGATCGAGTACACTGATTTGCATTCCACTCGCATTCTATCACTCGCAGAAAATGACGGATGAGGAAAGAGCGGTGGAGACGGATCCGGAGTGCGCGAACGGTGTGGATGGGGATGCGATCGCGGCGTTGGTGGCGAGAGTGTCGAGCGCGGAGGATGTGAGCGGGGTGAATGGTGGCGAGGCAACGACGAGAGGGGAGCGAGCGGCGGCGGGCGAGGCTGGCGAGGACGATGAGTCGGCGTGGATGGCGGATATTGACGCGCGGATGGCGACGATTGAGGATTTGGACGTCAAGGGGGATTATGGGAGTGAGTACGATGGGGCTAGTGCGTCGGTGGGTGGGGAGGGCCCGGGGCAGTTTGATGGTTTGTTTGAAGATAGGGGAGACGCAATCGTAGACTTTGACGAGGCGAGCATGAAGACGACGTCCATCATGTCATTTTTGGAGACGTTCGCGCTCGGTCCGAAATCTCTCAACGGTGGTCGAGTGACACCGACGATGGGTGAAGTGTTGGAGCGAGTCAAGGCGCGTAAACCGACCGGCGTTCCGGAGTGGACGATGACGGCAGCGGCGGCGACGAGTGCGTATCAGTTTGCGGTGAACAAGAAGTATCTAGCTCTCCAGGCGCAGGCGTACGCGAAGGATGCGAAGAAGCGTCACGCCAAACTGCAGTCAAAAGCAGATGGTCTCGCGAGTCATCTTCACGTGTTACAATACGGAAAGACACCGGACGGCAAGCCGGTGAAGCCGGGACAGTTCAAGGCGCCACCGCATCAGACTCGGCCAAAGGGGAAGCTTCCGCCGCCGCCTCCTGCTGAGACTTCCGCGCTCTGGAAAAAAGCGAGCGATGCGGATGTGTGCCACGTGTGTGGCGAAGGCTTTCCCGATTATTGGCACAGCACGGATGAGATTGTGTTTTGCGATGCGTGCGACGTGCAGGTGCATATGTCGTGTTACGGACTCACCAAGGTTCCGTCGGGCGACTGGTTCTGTCGCGGATGTAAAGAGGGCGTCACGAAAGGTCCACTCGTCAGCGTCGGTACGCCGAGAGGGATTTGCACATTCTGTCCACACCCTGGAGGGGCTCTGGTGCGTTGCGTTCCGCCGTCAAGATGGGCTATGCCGTGGCTGACTCCAGGACATCACGCCCACCTGGCGTGCGCATTACATCTCCCGGAAGTGAAAATCATTCGAGATGAAGAGGGTCATCCGATCGTGGACATGTCGGGCACTAAAGCTTCTCGCATGAATCTCAAGTGTTCTGTGTGCAACGAAACTGGTGCGTGCACGCAATGCGCGATGCACAAGTGTTTCCACGCCTTTCATCCGCTTTGCGCGAGAGCGAACGAGCAAGTCGTCTTGCGTCAGGCGTTGAGCGGTCAACCGATGGCTTTCTGCAAAGCACATAGTGATCCAGAATTCGAACAGCAACGCTTCTTGACGTGTGGTTACCTTGAGGACGGTAGCACAGACGAGCCGAGGAACAGTAGCGTGTTTTGGGCGGATGATCCAGAGAAAGTTGCTGCGGCGGCCGCAGCGAGTCGAATCGCCACCAAACTCAGCAAAGAGAAGGAGAAAGAGAAGGAGAAAGAAAAGGAAAAAGAAAAGGAAAAAGAGAAGGAAAAGGAAAAGATAGAAGTTGAGGTTTTCCCACTCGCCACTTCGACTGCGGCGAAGCGTGTCACCACCATCACTCTTCTCTGGGAGCGTCTATCGGCTCTGGTCGGACTGAACGCAACTTCACGTGAGCTCTTGAACAGCATCCAGGCGAAATGCACCGAGGTTAACGCTGATGAGATGAAGCGACTGAATGAGATGAGCGCTGATGATGCCACCAAGACTTTGGAAGAGGCATTTGCGCACATGAAGAAGCATGCGCCGCACGTGCCACAGAATGGCGCTCCGCACGCTGACTTGCCACCTTGGAAACACTTGAAGCAACATCAAATAGAAGCGGTGCACTGGATGCGAGATCGCTTTACTTTAGGTTTGGGAGGGATGATTGCTTTCGAAACTGGATTGGGCAAGCGCCTGACAGCCCTGGCGTTCATTCAGTGGGTGCGCGACGGTTTGCGAGAACCTGGTCAGCATTTAATCGTGTGCAGCAGAGAAACTGTGCATCTCTGGGTCGCTGACCTACACAAGTGGTGCACCTCTCTTCGTAGCATCAATTTGATGACGCCAGAAGATGAGAAAACTCCAGCGAATGCTCCTGTGTTGAAGAATCTGTCTTTTGATTACGTGCTGATGCCGTACGAGTGCCTCGGTTCTAGCGCAGCAATCAAGAGTATGACTTTCAAAAGCATCATCTGCGATGAATGGCGCGAAGGCTCTAATCTTGAAACTGTATCAAAGCTCATTTCGGAGAGAAGTGCTCCGGTGCTCTCGACGTTCTTCCTTGGAGGATCGAAGAGTAGTTCGGAAGACTCGCCTTTGAATGGAGTCACCGCCAACGAAATGCGACATTTTACAGCAATTCTGTTCAAGGAGTTGTCTCCAGCAGTGAGTAAGTCTTCTTCGTTCTCAGAACCACTGATAAATACGCTTACATTCCGAACTACGGAACGCGTGGTGGAGCCGCCAGTTGTACCGGCCCCTCTGACAAAGTTCTTCAACATTCCCGTTGGCGACATGCATCCCGCCGACGCGTTGATGCACACTTTCCGCAAGCTCCGTAAGGATGCGCACAGGGTACTCATCGTTGCAAAAGATGAGAACGTGCTGGATTCTATCATGAAGTACATGCAGATCGCTAAGCTCCAGTATGAACGCATCGATGAGGCAGATAAGTCTCTCGGACACGCGCTCTACGCCGTGGCGAGATACAACACTGCCTCGTCGCAAAATGCTGTTTCGTTCTTGTTCTGTCGCTTCGACAACTTGAGACGCCAGCAGGGCCTTCTTTCAAACACGACGTCCATTATGTTTGCGGATGGTGAGTATAGTGATAAGATTGATGCTTCTGGTGTTCCAGTGGCGGATCACTTATGGATCGTTGCAAATCGCGTTTGGGGGCTCGAGCCAGTGAAGGAAACCACCAACTTTATCACACTCAACTCTGATGGTAAATCAATCACCTGGAACAAAGCCACCTTGAACAAGATTTCTGATCAGCCGTCAAAGTCAGTTGCCGAAGCTTTGGAGAAAATTCCACCCAGTCGCAGTGTCGAGCCCAATTTGGGCAAAGATGACGACGAACGTTGGGACACAGCCATCGAACGCAAACGAAAGAGGGCTGAGGTTGTCGAAGATCCCTCCTGGTGGACGCTCCATGAACACACCTGTATGTACTGCAACGCCGCTCCTGGGCAATGTAAAAATATTCCACCGGCTTTCTTACCTCCGGAGAAGGCTGGCATGAAGATCCGCTGCATCTCATGTCCACGCATTACTTCAATGGGTTGCGCGTACATTCGCACCGTGCCGCAGAAAGGTTGGAAGTGCCCGCAGCACTCATGTTTGGTGTGCGCCAAAGAAGCTGCCCCTGGCCACGTGACATTCAGATGCGTATCGTGTTTCCGCGCGTTCTGCGACTCGTGCTCTTCTGGCGCAGCTTTCGACGCCATTGATGAGCATCCAGTCTGGGGACCGTCTGGCTTCACTCTTCCAGAGTTTTACGAATACGTAAGGTGCTCGATGTGCGTCGGCGAGCTGCTTGCCGAAAAGAAACGTCGTCGACGTTAAACAAATGAAAAATAGTTAGTTCTAAATTGCCGCTTTGATAACAAATCGTAAAGATACATAGCTACAGACGAATCATCGAACGCCTCTAGGAGACGGCGCCAAACGCCTCGGCGACGCCACTTGTTTCGGAGTAGCGAGACGTTCAAAGACATTTTCGTCCCTAGGAGCCAGTGGTGTTCGAGCGCGAGATGCATCACTCGACGTCTTTTCAGAATACTTGGCGTAAGCGTAAGGAGACTCAAACATGCGATACTCGTGCTTGTGGCGCGATGCCTTCTTCTGTGCCGACGCTCTCTTCTTTGCCTCTTCAACTTCAACCGTCAATTTTTCAGATTTTGATTGACTTTCCGCCAGCGCCGATTGCAACTTTTGAACCTCGTCCCTATACGCATCTGCAATCACTTGCGCCTGTCGCGATAACTCTTGACGTAATCGAACAATTTCTCGTTCGCGCTGCTCAGCTCTCTTTGCTGCATCTTCGTCATCCAACGCCTGAGTCTCATCACGTCTCAAACTCGCCACCTCCGCCTCAAGCTCATCGACACGGGCCGTCTTTTGTTTGAGCGCTTCACGCAATCGTCCGTTTGCCGTCTCTAACGCCTCACAGCGATTTTTCACCGCGTTACATTCCAGAGTCGACGCCGTTAACTGGCTGTTGCGCACTGCTCGTTCCCCCAACGCATTCGCGCGTTCTTCCGCTCGACGCGCCGTGATGGAGCTCTCTTGAACGGCTCGTTCGAGTTCAACAATCTTTAACTCTGCCGTCACGGCGCGGCCGCGGGCGTGCGCGAGAGCTTCTTCGAGCAGCGAAGTCGAGGCGTCGTCAGCCGGTTGCCAAGAAGCGCGCGCGATGGGTGCGCGAGCAAGCATTTTCAACGGACAGCGGCTCGCGTGTTATCGAGCGAGAGATGTCGATGAGACGGAAGAACGATTTGATTTGTCTTTTCCACGCTTCAAACGGACGAGCGGTGTCGTCGCGAGGCGTAAAGTGACGCGTGTGCGTGAAAGTGACGGTTGAAGTCTCGTTCTTCCGCACAAAAGAGAGAGAGAGAAGAGGCGTTCAAAAGCTAATCGTATAGAATTGAAAAAATGCTAGTTTTCTACGCTTTATCAATCAAAATGTATCATCGTCATCGGCACTGTCATCGTCGTCGTCGTCGCTGGACCATGAATCCTCGGCATCGGATGGAATGAAGTCACTTTTCGCCCACGTGCGCGCGCCGTGGACGCCATGGCTCTTGGCGTCCTCCAGGCACAGCCACCCGAAACGCGTCGGGTCTTTCTCAAACTCTTCTCGGTCTTCGAACGCATCGATAAGCGTATCGAGCTGACCCCATTCTGCACCAAACTCGTGCATAACGTAATCGCGAAGAAGACCCAGAACATCGAGAGTGAGCACTTTGCGAGCTTTAGACTTGTTCCATGCAATGGATCCGTCTTCGCCAACTAATTGTGGATACATGGACCTGATGAGCGGAAAGAGGACAGATGTGGCCACGTTGACGCGACTCTCTTCGTGCTCATAGTTGACGGCGCGCATCATGTCGCAATAAAGCTCCCAGTACATCTTTTGATCGACGCCAAGTTTGCGCAAAGCGTCCATCTGTCGTACAAAGGTCTGCGATAGTTCTGGTTCAGAGCTGGGTGAACACAGAATATCTCTTACGTTGCGCTGCTTTTCGACTGGGCCCCATTTCTGCAGAACTGCGTTCGTCTGTTGCGACGCGGGAATGTAACCATTAGGCATTTTACGCGCGCGCTTGAGAATTTCGCACCAATAAGTGGCTCCACTCTTTTGCACGGGAGCCGCGGCGCCTACGATTATGAGATGTCTCTTCGCTCGAGTCAACGCGACATTCATGCGCTCATCGGTGACAAAAGAGCTCACAGATGCCCCACATAGAGTAAGAACGATTACTTCCTTCTCTTGACCTTGGAAAGCGTCCACAGTGCTCACCTGGACATCAGACGGAGAAGATACTTGTTCAGCATCTTCATCCTCGTTTTGCTGGATCCGATCCGATGCGTGAGCGAGATTTTTTGAGACGCAATCAGCTTGAGCCTTGTAGACCGATATCACACCGATGTCTTGAGCGGAAATCTTGTTGTCCATGAGACATTGGACGACGCAGCTCACTCGTTGAGCCTCGGCTGTGTTCAGTTTGCTCAGTCCAACCTTCTCGTCAAAGCCAGTGGTATCCCACCAAGTGATCGGCGGCAACCTTCCACCCGTCGAGATTGTGATAATTCCCTCTCTGTCAGCGGCTGTGACGCCATCGCGGAGTACGCCTTCGTAGAAGAACTGATTCGAAATCGCAGAGAGAGCTGGGTGAAGACGGTACTGTGTACGGAGCGTAGTTTGCGAATGGCCGCAATCACACATGCGCGAAAAGAGCGTCTTCTTGAGCGGATCGCGAGTGGTGTTCTTCGACTTTTTCCCCGCTTGAGAGGCCGTCTCGGTGCTCTCGAGTACGGGTGGAAGCTGCTTCGGATCGCCGACGGCGACGAGCGTCTTACACCGAGACTGAACGATGGGCATCAAGCTACTAGTCTCCATGACTTGAGAGCTTTCATCCAGGACGAGAACATCAAACGTCATATTCTTCAACTCATCGTTGCAACTTGACGAACACGTCACTCCGACCACGCGGCACTTCTTCAATAGCTTTCTGCGTATTTCGACTTCTTTAGAATTCGTAAATCTATCAATCTCAGCTTGGAGGATGGCGCGCGCACTGTGTGACGATGTCTCGTCGAGCATCGACTGCAACTCTTTGAGGTGATTTTGCTTTGTCTTTGTCTTTGCGCTGTGGAGTGAGTAGGGTAAAATTCTCGGATCAATCTTCTTCAAACTACCGACTCGCATGAAATCTTCAAATCCAAGGTTAAGAAGTGCTTGCAAAGCGCGATCGACGGCGACGTTCGTGTGCGCACTAATCATAATTCTACCATTTGTAGACTTGAGACACTCGACAGCTTTGATGATGAACGCGGCAATGGTGTGCGTCTTACCACTACCGAAAGGACCGTGAATCAGTCGTATCGGCAATTTAGAAGCTGATGTCACACTCGCGAGAGCGCCTGAAACCGCCTGTGCTTGGTCTTCATTCAGCTGAAATTGTTTCTGCAGCGCCTCGACGCCTGTTTCGGAATCCGTGAGGTAGAGATCCGCTTCTTCAAGAAGCTCCATGGGAGGTGGCTTGCCGAGCAAACAGTCGAGTAGAGGGTGAGGTTGACCCTCGCTCAACGTTTGAATACAGTCTAGTTCTTCAGTCTCCGAGCGTGCATTTAGCGCGTGAATGGCGTAAAGGTTGCCGACTGTTGAATTATCTCGAAAGCGGGGCGGTTTCGGCCCAAGAAAACGTGCTTCAAATCTGTTGAATTTATCCAATCCGTACCAGAGATTTTCGAGCAAACCGGTCCATGGGGCGCGGTTTCTATCTCCCACTTCATTCATCGATAGCACGTTGAACATGGGATCGGTGCTCACAATGTATAGATCCCCTTTCGTCCACTCCTTCTTTTTACCTTGATTCACCGCAATGTCCTTGACCTCAATCAGTTGCATTGTCTTTTCGACTCTGTCCGTCGAATTCTTTGGAACAAACCTGCGAGAGTTGAGCTCAACTTGCGTGTAATAGCGAATCTTGTGTCTCGACCACAGGATTTTCTGTAACAATTGCGGATTCTGCGGTCCGTGTTGCGACTGCTCTCCGTCCACACGCAGTTGATGCATGGTTTTTGAAATCCCGAGCAAACGCAACTTGAGCTGTTCGCAAAGTGCCGTGGTAAAGTAGGCTTGATATTCGCGCACGTTTTTAAAGCTATTCGCAACTTTAAACTCGGCACCTCGATAATCATGCGGAGGGAATGCCACCGTGCGATCGACACTCATCGTCGTCGCCACCGCTCGCTTCGGCGCCTCTGGTTTCACCGCCGACGCCGACCTTCCCGAAGCCACACGACACATCAACGCCGCGCGCTCTGCCGCTAAATCCATACCAACCGTTGAAGTCGTCACCGGCACTAAATCATCATCATCTTCACTCCCATCATCGTCATCCGAATCCACCACAGATGCCAGCATCGCGTCGAAATCCCCACCCGCAGCGAGAAGCGCTCGTGCAAACGCGCCCACCGGCGGTTCCTTCTCAACCGTCCCGCCCGCTACGCGACGCTGAAGATTCAAACTCCCCAACGGCGCCCGACCATCAGACACCGCAGCCGCCCTCGTCGCTGTCGTCTTTAACATTGGCGGGATAAACTTTTTCGCAAACGCTTTATTCACGTACCCGTGTCTCGCCGCTCGAACGTCGCCGCCCGAAGATGCGCGCGTCGGCGGCGGCATCGTCCGCTCTTCACCCGCTCTCACACCATCACCACCACCCATCGTCATCGTCGTCGTCGTCGTGACCACCTCGTCTAAATACACCGCATAAGTATCTCCGAGATCAATCTCGCACCCCGCTTCCAACCCGTTCGCGACGTCATCGCTCAATCGTCCACGTGTAATCATCGTTTCAAGTCGACCTCGGCCTCTGCGCGTCCCGCTCCCACCATCACCATCATCATCACCACCCGCGTCGTCGTAAAGCGTCACCCGTTTCCCATCGTCATCCACATCCAAATACCCATCAAACTTTCGTTGGTTCTTCTTCTTCTTCTTCCCCCTGTCCCGCGTCCACGTCACGCGCCATCGCGTCGGCATCGGCGTCCGCGCGCGAACGTTGTGACGACTCGCGCCACCCAACCGCCCAGTTGAGCCATCCAACCATCGATCCAACCATCATCGGTAACAACTTTAAATCCATCGGTAACAACCAAGTTTTAAACCAAAACGCCCGCGCGCGCGACCACCCGCTCGAAACATTACATTCCGCCCGGGGTCCATCCGTCAACCGTCCATGTCGTCGCCCGCGCAGCATCGTCACCACCACCACCACCATAAATACCACGAAACGCTCGGATTCGACCTCCTCGCCGTGTTTCTCATCGCCGTCGTCATGCCCGCGGCGGTGTTGCTCATGCAGAGCCGACGCGCGTCGAAGCGCGCGGCCGCGTGCGTGCTCATAGGCGCCGCCTTGACGTGGTTTTCGACGATTGAGCGCCGGCGATGGACGGAACCGGAACTCGTCGCGGGTGGGGTTGTGCGCGCCGCGAGGCGCGTGCACGCGGGCGGCGTCGGCGGTTCGGAACGGGTGCGGAGACTCGGGGCGATCGTTCGGTGGGGGGGAGGCGGCGACGACGACGGTGGAGCACCGATGGTGTCGTCACAGTAGTGTGTACGTGCGTGTGTAAAATCATCGTCATCATCATCTTTTAACAATCAAGCAAATTCACCGGACGGGAAACGTACGCGGCGAGATGAAGGCGCGCGTTCGACCCGTCGGTTTTGTTTCTCCTCCGCCCGTTCGTGCGTGCGTGCGTGCGTGCGTCCGCCCGCCCGTCCGTCCGTGCGTCCGTCCGCGTCGTGAACCGAACGCGAAGTTCATCCGTTTCAATCGGTTTTCCGTCTGTCGTTTCGTATTTCTC
>Ga0181579_10001454_pt1 | contig 19566 bp, 24 predicted proteins | sample 071ome_24_FD_132996 | JGI IMG/M metagenome (GOLD analysis project Ga0181579, IMG submission 132996) | Coastal salt marsh microbial communities from the Groves Creek Marsh, Skidaway Island, Georgia - 071402CT metaG (megahit assembly) | ecosystem: Environmental > Aquatic > Marine > Intertidal... | reverse complement strand
TGCTGGCGGCCGGCACGCGCGCCTTTTGGAGGCTTATCCGTGCTGAGGGTTCCGGCGGTGAGGCCGGTAAAGCGGTGCAGGAGGCCGTCCATATCGTTGCACGGGGCTTGCAGTTGGGCGCCCGAAACGCTGTTGCGGTCTCTGTGGCTTGCGCGGTGGCCGGCATTATTGTCGGTGTTGTCGGGCTCACTGGTCTGGGGCTTAAATTCTCCGCCATGATGCTGGCCTTGTCGGGTGGACAGCTGCTTCCGGCACTCTTTTTCGTGGTGGTTGCCAGCCTGGTATTGGGAATGGGTTTGCCCGTTACGGCGGCTTATATTGTGTTGGTTACCCTGGTGGGTCCGGCTCTGACGGCGGAGTTCGCCATGCCCCTGCTGGTCGCCCATCTCCTGGTGTTCTGGTACTCCCAGGATTCAAACGTCACGCCGCCGGTGGCACTGGCCGGTTTTGCCGGCGCCGCGATCGCAGGTTCAGGCCCGATGGCGACCAGCGTACAAGCCTGGAAGTTTGCCAAGGGTCTTTACCTGATACCGCTTTTCTTCGTGTTCAACCCCAGTATCGTTCTGGGCGGCTCCCTGGGGCTGGTGCTCTGGAACGGCGGGCTGGCCGTGGTCGCGCTGGCGGGGTTTGCCGCCGCGCTGGAGGGTTACCTTTTTGCCCCCCTCAGGCCCTGGCAGCGCTGCGTCATACTGGCCGGTATCATCGGTATTTACTGGCCAGGTTGGATGGTCCAGTTGTTGGGGCTGGCGCTGGTGGTTGTGCCGTTATGCATCACGGGCGGGCATCGAGCTACCGGGCAGACCGAGACATCCGCGCTTTGATCTCAAGCCTCCCGGTTAGTCGACCTTCCTGCCTGTAAGGTGCTGCAGGCCATCCTCGTTCTCCACCTCCATCACGTCCGCGAGGTTGGTCATCGATATGTCGTTTTTCAGAAACAGCCCGCAGAAGGCATTGATGCACGCTGAATGCGAGGCTTCCGGAAACCGCTTGATGAATTCCTGCCGGAAGACCAGGAACTGCGCCCAGGCCAGTACTTTGCCGTGATTGAACGAAACCGCGCCTGACAGGCGCTGACGCACCTTCGGAGCGGCCAGGAGATCCCGGTAAACGGCGGGGACTCGCTCAATGACGATACCGACCAACTCTCTTGCGTGATCGAGGGTTTCGGGCGATATGGCGTCGGGCTGATTGATCAACGGCTTAGGCACGCCTACAGCATCCTTAAAAGCGGCTTGGGGTGCAAGTACGGCCTTGACAGGAGGAACCGCGCTCACGCAGTCATGGTCAAAACAGACAGGGGAAGTATCCTCAGGCGAGGCGCCGGGGCGGAGATGCGAGGTGACGGACGATGAGAAAAACCACGGACAACAGACAGGATGAACGCGTGCTGACTGCGGGATGGGCCGAGCATGATGTGGATTGGGAGTACACCGGCGTGACGCATCTCTGTGCGCAGTGTGGTCACCGGTTCGAAACCGCCATTTGCCGGGAAGATGACTGCCCCGAGTGCGGTGAGGCGATTGCCCCTGGTGAGCACTGAAACCGCGTTGGCCGCGTATGGGAGCCGTTCAGGATCGGTTTAACGGTTAATTTAATTTATTATATAAGCAATAAAAACAATAATTTAAGAATATAAAGTAAACCATTTTGTTATTTGGGCCCTTCCTCAAAGCCATGCTTGAGACTAGTGTTAAACCACGGGTGATGGCAAACAAGAGCCCCGGATGAGCCGGGATGGGAAGATAAGGGGACAAGGAGTGTCCGATGAAAGGTAACAAATACGCAAGAAGTTTTCTGGTGATTGGCGCGTTTTGGGCCATGTTTACTTACTTTCCGCCCATGTAGAGCAGTCCATGTGAGCCGGTCTATGGCACCCGCTCTACTGGACACCGCAACCTTGAGCATGGATGTTCGCTGAACGTACGCGGTCTTGAAATGTATCGAAAAAAACGGGACGCTTGCGTCCCGTTTTCTTTTTGTGTGCCGTGATGTCATCCCTGTTTCTTGGTTTTGCGTTCCTGCTGGTTGCGGCTGTTTATGCCGCCGCCGGCTTTGGTGGGGGATCCACCTACAACGCGCTCCTGGTGCTTGCCGGGGTTGACTATCGTTCCATCCCCATCATCGCCCTGACCTGCAACATCATCGTGGTGACGGGGGGTATTTATCATTATTCCCGCGGGGGCCACTTCTCATGGCGTGACCTCGCGCCCTTTGCCATTCCTTCCATACCGATGGCATGGCTGGGCGGCAGAATACCGGTCAGCGAGACCGTTTTTGTGGGCCTTTTGGGCCTGACACTGTTGCTGACGGCCGCATTATTGCTGACCAAACGGCTCCGGCAACCAAGCGCCCTGAGTGTCGTGCCACGCCGCGACTGGCAGTGGGGCATCCCGGCCGGTGCGGGTATTGGCCTGGTTTCTGGCATGGTGGGTGTTGGTGGCGGGATTTTCCTGGCGCCTCTGCTGTACCTGATGCGACAGGGAAGTCCACGACGCATCGCAGCCCTGGCCAGCGGCTTCATTCTGCTGAATTCTGTTGCGGGTTTGGCAGGACAGCTGATGAAACACGGCGGTTCGGGTTCGATCACACTGTGGAGCGAAAACTGGCTGCTTTTTATCGCCGTCCTGGTGGGCGGCCAGATGGGCAGCCGAGTGGGAGCGGTGCATTTGCCTGAAGCCTGGGTGCGCTCGCTCACCGGCGTTTTGGTGCTTTATGTATCCTTGCGCCTATTGCTCCGCTGGGCGAACCTGGTCTTCGGCTGAACCCCTGCGGACTGAAGCGCGCGCGCTGAACAGGTAAACTTTCCAGCCTGGAGGAACACGTGCTGCTAAACACATCAAAAACCCAGCCTGGTCCCGATGCCGCCGACACCGCGGTCACGGACAGGTTTGCGCGGCCGCTGCAGGATCTGCGCCTGTCGGTCCTCGATCGCTGTAATCTGCGATGCACCTATTGCATGCCGGAAGCGTCATTGAACGGGCAGGGCTCATTTCTGCCGGTTTCGCGCCTGCTGACGGATGACGAGCTCGAGCGGCTCGTCCGCGTTTTCGCCGCCATGGGCGTTCACAAGGTTAGGCTGACCGGCGGTGAACCGCTGCTTCGCCCAGGCTTGCCTGCGCTCGTCAAGCGACTTGCCGGTATCGCCGGCGTCAGTGACCTGGCCATGACGACCAACGCCATCCTGCTGCCACGCCTGGCTGCCGAGTTGGCCGAATCAGGTCTCGGCCGAATCACGGTCAGCCTGGATAGCCTGGATGAAACCGTGTTCACCGAGATGTCGGGTGGGCGCGGCAGCGTGGCTGAGGTGTTGGCGGGTATTAAGGCCGCTGAGCGCGCGGGCTTCGGCGCTTTGAAGATCAACACCGTGGTGCAGCGGGATGTCAACGACGATTCCGTGCTGGATCTCGTCGATCATTTTCGAGGCAGCGGACACACGCTGCGATTGATCGAATTCATGGATGTTGGCAACGTGAATCACTGGTCTCGCGCGCAAGTGGTGCCAGGCGCCCACTTGTTGAAGCAGGTGCATGATCGCTGGCCGCTCAAGCCTGTGTCCGATCAGCATACCGGAGAGACAGCGAGGCGATTCCAATTCCTGGATGGCCAGGGTGAGATTGGTTTTATCAACTCCATCAGCGAACCATTTTGTGGTGATTGCACGAGGGGGCGCGTGACTGCTGACGGGGTTTTCTACTCCTGTTTGTTCTCGACCAGTGGAACGGCGCTTCGGCCCCTGCTCCGTGGCGGTTTGGGTGACGCGGAACTGACTGAATTCATTCGCTCCCTGTGGTCCCAGCGGGATGCGCGCTACAGCGAGTACCGTAACGGTGGTGAGCAGGTGCGCTCCAAGGTCGAAATGTTCAGAATGGGTGGGTAATGCAGGTCGCCATCACGTATTTTGCGGCGTTTCGGGAAATGACGGGCATCTCCAACGAAACCGTGACAACCCGCGCCCAATCCCTGGAGGATCTGTTTCGGGAGGCCATGGCGCGTCATCCCGGGCTCGCGCATGAACCGGCCGCTCTGGTCGCGGTGAACGACGAGATGGCCGAGTGGCATGGTTCGATCAGCGATGGTGACCAGGTGCTTTTCTTCCCGCCGGTGGCAGGCGGATGAGCTTTGAGATCGTCACAGCCCCGATTGATCTTGAAACCCTGAAAAGCAGCGTTCGGGATGATGCCCACGGCGCCTGTGTCGTCTTCGAAGGCTGGGTGCGCGACCATCATGAAGGGCGCTCTGTCTTGCGGCTCGAGTATGAAATCTATCATCCCCTGGCCATCAAGGAGGGCGAGCGCATCATCGGTGAGGCTCGGGAGCGATTCGGTCCTCTTAATGCGGCAGCGGTCCATCGGGCCGGGTTGCTCGAGATTGGTGAAGTCGCCGTCGCGGTCGCCGTTTCATCCGCTCATCGCGATGAAGCTTTTCGGGCCTGTCGCCAGATTATTGACCTGGCCAAGGTTCGATTGCCTATCTGGAAAAAGGAATACTTCACCGATGGAAGCGCGCATTGGGTTAACTGTCAGCGATGCGCGATGCATGGACAGGATGCTCTGAATGTCGGTCACCCCTGATCAGTCAGCCCGCTGGAAAGAATGCATTGTCGAGCACAGTCAGTTTCCCCGCGCTCACCAGCCGCTTGAACAGGTCACCCATGAAGGTCGGGGGGACAACCCATTTTGTGGCGACCGCGTTACCGTTCAGCTTGTCGTCGGGGCTGACGACAGAATACGGGAGGTGGGTTGCCAGAGTGTCGGCTGCGCCATATCCATGGCCTCGGCCTCACTGCTGGCCAGCTCGGTAAAAAACTGTTCCACAGCGCAGGCCCAAGGTTTGTTTGAGCGGGTGCGAGACATGCTCATCACGGGCCGTGAGCCGGACGCCCTTGCGGAGGAGGAGACCGCGCTGGGGGATCTGGAAGCCTTGCTGATGGTGCGCCAATACCCGTCCAGGGTGAAATGCGCCACGCTGGCATGGCATGCCTTGAAGCACGCCCTGGCCGGCGAGCCGGAAACCGCCAGCACCGAATAGCGCGTTATTCGGGCCCGCAGGCGGGGCAACCCGGGTTTTTAGCGACCTGTATTTTTCGCCAATCCCAGGTCCGGCTGTCCATCAGCATCAGCGAGGATTCAACAGACTGGCCCGCGATGAATTGCAAAGCAAGGTGCGCCATCGCCGCGCCCATGATCCCGGCCGCTGGCGCGAAGACCCCCGCACCGGGGCAATCTTCCAGTGACTCAGGTGCCGTGCCGTAAATGCAGCGATAACACGCCTCGTCTTGCCCGGAACCAAGCAGCTTGAGCTGACCCTCCTGGCGGATGCAGGACCCCATGACCCAAACTTTGCCCGTCGCCAGGTGGGCGATGTTCATGGCCAGGCGCGTGCCGTAATTGTCACTGGCATCGATGCAGATATCGTGGTTTTCAGCCAGTTGGGCCGCAATATCACGGTCAACTCGCTGTTTGACGGTCTCCACGCGGGTTTCCGGGTTGAGATGCTGCAGGTGATGCCTGGCGGCATCGACCTTGTCCTTGCCAATGTCCTTTGGGGTATAGAGAACCTGCCGCGCCAGGTTGGAGCGCTCGACCCGGTCGAAATCACAGAGCGTGAGTTGGCCAACACCGGAACTCACAAGGTATTGCGCTGCCGCACATCCAAGCCCGCCTGCACCGATCAGGGCGACCCGGGCCTGGGTGATTCGGCCCTGGCCCTCGCGACCGATGCCTGTGAGCGCATGGTGAGCGGCATAGCGCAAATCGCCCGCTGCGTCAGTGATCATCCAGAAGTTTCCGGGCTTCCGGGTGTAGCCCGGCCGGGTTTGTCCATTCACCTGACTTGCCGCCGGATTTGTACAGCAATTGGGTTGCTGTAATCTCCAGCGCCGGGTTGATCGGCTTGACCAGGTCCCAGATGGTCAATAGCGCGACCGACGCGCCCGTGAGGGCTTCCATTTCAACGCCGGTGCGTTCTGCAATCTCAGCCAGGCAAAGCACCTCCACAGCCTGCTCGTGCGCGTGCAGCACGGTGCGGACGCTGACCCGGTTGAGCGAAATCGGATGACACAAGGGAATCAGGGAAGGCGTTTGTTTGGCGGCCTGAAGGCCCGCAATCTCTGCCAGTCCCAGGGCGTCGCCTTTGGGCAGGGTACCCTGCTCAAGGTGCTGAAAGGCTTCCCGCCCCACCATGATCTTGCCCGATGCCAGCGCCCTGCGGCGGGTGACGGGCTTGCCGGACACATCCGCCATCCTGAAGCCACCGGCGCTCATAAGATCTTGTCCATGACCGTGTCGACCGCCGCCAGATGACGTTGAATGTCCTCCCTGGGGAGAAAAGAGGATTTAAACCCATTCTTTACAAGTTGCATGATCTCGTTACTCGTCAGGTCGATGGCGTCGATCAGAGCGTAGAAATTCTCGTTAATATAGCCGCCGAAATACGCCGGGTCATCGGAATGGATACTGGCGTTGAGGCCGGCATTCAGCATATCTCGGATCGGGTGATCGCGCATGTCCTTCACGACCGCAAGGCGCAGATTAGACTGCGGGCAAACCGTCATGGGCATACGCGATGCAGCGAGCCGTTCAACTAAGTTTCTCGACTCCAATGATCGGTTTCCATGATCCACCCGATGCACCTTCAGCAGGTCCAATGCCTCTTGAACATACTCTGGCGGGCCCTCCTCTCCGGCGTGGGCCACGCGCCGAAACCCCAGGTCCGCAGCCCGCTCGAAAACCCGCTTAAACTTGGATGGCGGATGCCCGAGTTCTGAAGAATCCAGGCCAATGCCCGTAATGCGCTCCCGCCATGGCTTGGAGATTTCGAGCGTTGAAAAAGCATCATCCTCTTCCAGGTGGCGGAGAAAACACATGATGAGTCTATGAGTGATGCCCAGTTCATTACCGGCTCTGTCCAGCGCAGCGCAGAGGCCATTCATCACGGTCTCGAACGCGACACCGCGGCAAGTATGCCCCTGTGGGTCAAAGAAGATTTCGGTGTGCACCACATTTTGCTCATGGCATTTTTGCAGGTAAGCCCAGGTGAGGTCGTGATAATCCTGCTCCGTTTGCAGCACAGACATTCCCTGGTAATAGAGGTCCAGGAAGTCCTGAAGACAATCGAACTGATAGGCGCGTCGGATGGAATCAACATCAGGATAGGGCAGCTCAATCTGGTTGCGCTGCGCCAGGCGGAACATCATCTCGGGTTCCAGGCTGCCTTCAATATGCATGTGCAACTCTGCTTTCGGCAGGGTGCTGACCAGTTTCTTGAGCACGCGGGTAGCTCCTTGAACGCTTCGTGGATTGCAGGTGTTTAATGTTAGCAGTGGGCCCGGACAGTAAACCAGTGCCCTTGAAGGGCTGGGCGTCTTTGACCGGCTCGAATGACTGGGATACATTGGCGCCGCCCAGATTTTACCGGGAGCCCCGATTGAGCTCAGCCTTTGATTTCCGAACCCGCAGATTCCTGCTTCATGTGGTATTGCTTTCAGCGTGGCTGGGCATTGCGCCTGTTTGCGCGGGGGTGTTTGGTGATCCGCGGGGGGAAGGCCTGGTGGAGGATGACCGGGTGCCGCTGGGTTCAGATGAATGGCAGCATGCCGGTCTTGGAGACTGGAGCCTTTCATCGGGCACCATTCACTGCGACGGCCGCCGGCGAGGCAGCGCCATTATCCTGTCCACCGAGGGGCTGGGTCCGGCGCCTGAGGGATTGGTGCTGGCGACGGCCGCGCATGTTTTTTACGACCTGGACACCGGAGACCGGTTCAACGCCTGTTCCTTCCACTACATGGGATTGAGCCAGTTACCGGGTTATCGGGCCGATATCGACATGAGTTCCGCATCGCTGGGCGGATTCAGGCCGGGGAGTAGCCTAGAGTCGGCTGATTTCGGGCAGGGCGACTGGGCCTTCCTGCATGTTCCTGACGGGGTATTGGCCGCGGATCACGCCAAACGTTTGAAGCCGGTCGCCTGGGAGCAGGTGCTGGAACATCCCTCTGGTGAACTCAGCGCCCAACTGTTGGCGTGGAGCATCGAACATTCAGCCATCAGCGTCAGCAGGGGCTGTACTGTGGTGCACAGTCATGTCGGCGATCTCGGCGGTGGCGTCTGGCCTGGACAGTTGCTGGACGATTGCGACTCGGGGCAGGGGGCCTCGGGCGGTGGTTTGCTGGTCACCATCAACGAGGAAACCGTGCTGCTGGGTATTCGGACGGGATCACATTGGGACCCCAAGACCTATCCTTCAGAGCAATTCCCGGATGGGCCACCCCCGGGCGCGCGCTGGGACCGAGAGACCTATACGAATTTCGCCCGGGCCATTGACCGGAATCTTCTGGACAAACTCAACCAGTTTCTTCGGCTACTGGCGCGCGACTCGCTCTGACAAAGGCGGCATGACATCAACTGACAGGTATTACCTGTTAAAAGTGACAGTCTGTGCTATATTCTGTTCACTGATTAGTTTCGGTGCAGAAAGAAAGACGCAATCTTGTCTGCTTGAGTGATCAAATCATTATGAATCACACTAACCCTTGCGGAGGAGTAGGGCAGCGGCGGATGTTAAGACTTCTAGCGAAGAATCGCCTTGAACCAAGCCTACGACGGAGCCCACGATGGGAAGCCCTCCGCCTTAAAAGGCCCAGCGATATTTAGAGAGTGAACACTCCGCTATCGCCCGGCCTATCGGGAGTTTGACATGATTTTTTACGCTTCGTTATTGGTATTGTCGGTGGCCGTCTCAGCCATTGTTGTCTGGGTTTACCGCTCCTTCGCTGAGGCCAGTCGCAAAACCTATCAAGCCTTTCTGCCGAGCGGTAAAGACGCTGCGGTCGCTGCCAAGCCTGCGGTCGTTCGACGGCGCCGGTGGAACCCAAAAGCTCAAGCCACGCCATGGGGTTGGAAAACCCGGACCAACAACAATCGGGTCAGTGTTGCTATGCCAGCCTACGTGCCTGCAGGCAATGCCGAGGTCGGTTGGCCCTACCGCAATGAACCCTATGATGAAGGAAATCGTCAGACTGTACCTCAGCGCGCCCGGCCAGCCAGGAAGAAGACAGCCGGTACCGCCAAGCCCTGGGGCTGGTAGGCACCTGGGGAACTTTTTACCTGACCTTCGTCAGGGACTTCGGTAAGCGCACGTCCTCGTTTCCGGGGATCTTGATATTCATGGGTACCTTCTCTACGCCCATGGACTCATCCGGATGAGGCTGCAGCAGCTTCAAAGCATCGCCAGCATCACCGCATAGCCAGGTTCGGCAAGCCTCAGGCGTGCGCAATATCGCCGGGCTTCTGTGGTGACCAATGGAATGCAAAACCTGGTTGGGATTCACGGTGATGATGGCAACGCTGAACGGAATGTCCGATGTGCCATTGGGCACCGGCCAGGCCAGCGCGGCCATGGCCCAAAAGGGCTGCTCCAGGGGAAACACCGCATAGGGCACCTGGGGGTGAACCCGGCTGTCGAATTCATAAAACCAGGAAACCACGGCAATGACGCGATAGCCAAGTGTCCAGGGTTTCATAAAAGTGGGGGCAAATGGCGCTCCTTCCTGTCGCAGTCTCGCATTGGCGGTGGACAGCAATTTACCGCTCTTGAGCACGGGCAGACGACCCTGTGACCAGGGCGGCAAGTAAGGCCAGATGGCCTGCGAGGGGGTGTCGCGCCCATCGCGGTGACTGATCACCGGCAGTGTTTCCCAAATCATGGAGTCAGGTTCGGATTTTCGTCGCAGCCGCGACGGCGAAACGTTGATCCTGTTCTCAGGATCCGGCGGCAACGCCGAAGGCGGGTTCAGGATACTCGCCCACGCGAATACCTCGTCCCACTTGAGATGGCTGACCGCCGCTTTTCCGCACATAAATCACCGAATGAAGGTGCGAATCGCTGATATTAACACCGATGCTTCATATTCCGGCCGGATGTCGTCGCGGTTGGATGTCTCGTGCCAGGCGATGCGCCGGTAAGATGTTCAGCTGCTGATCCGAAGCAGGCGTTTCAGTACGGAGCCGAAACGCTCGTAGAGGACGCTCTGCCTCGCGTTGATCATCAGTTCAAATGACATTCGCTCCCGGATGGCTCGGTGAAAAGCGACATGCTCACACAAGACGGGTATGTCTTTGCTGGCATTTTCGAGCACGGCATACCTTGCGCCATCCAGGCAGTGCGCCTGATAGATGGCCAGACCACCAAAAGCGGATTTTGCGGGCAATGGCGTGGTTTTGGCGAGCAAACCGGCGAGAGAGACATGTGCCTTTCGCAGGTTGCGGTATGTTTGCCGCCCCGCTTCAAATCCGGCCTCCGGCTCGTAAGCAAAGGTATCCCAGTAAACAGAGCGCCTGAAAGGGCGCCGGGGTGTCCAGCGGCGGGAAAATGATGCCATGCAGCCCCAGGCCGCGTCAGTACCGAATGAGTGCGCGATGCCGGACAGGGAAAAATCATGAATGTCCAGGTCGACAATGATGACCACGTCGAAGTTCGACCACTCCGCAACGCACTCCAGGTACAAGTTGCGGGCAAAAGCCATTCTTTATATGCGCGCACGTGTGTAGGCACCGGCAAGCCCCACGGGGCTGGCAGGGCTGCCATCGGGTTCGGGCAACAGGCTGAATGAGATCAGGTTGACGGCCCGGTTGCGTCCGGCCCAGTCGTTGAGCATGTGAGCGGTCTGATCCTGGCTGTCGTTTTCCACCACGATGTAGCGGCAGTCACTGAAGCAGGCGCCGAGCTGCTCCAGTTTCTGAATCAGGTGTGGGAGCGTGCGGGAACAATCGCGTGCCAGTCCGCAGACCACGGTCCGGCTGCGCGACATGTTCTTGAAGCCTGAGCGGATTCGATCGCTGTCCTTCAACGGTGATATCCAGCCTGGCGCCTTCTACAAAATGGGACGCCCGCAGGCCTCCGATGGCGCCACCCGGGTGTTTTTGAACCGAACATATCCGGACCTGCCGGCGCGGAAAAGATCATCGATTTTTGTTCAATAGCTTGACGCGTTCAATGATTTCGATGGGTGACTTGCCGTCCAAGGAGGTATACAGCTTCTGCTTGTCGCCGCCAACCGACACATCGTAAAACTGCAGCCACTGAAGCGCTGATTGCAGCGAAGAGAAGTCCTCTGCAGAAACGATGCTCTGCAGTTCCTGGAGGGCATTCTCGAAAGCGGCGACACTGCTTCCATCAAGCGGATCCCGCATCGCGTCCTCGGCGGCCGCCGAATCGAACTCGGGCGTCACCAAAACGGCAGGTTCCTCCACGTAGGTTTCGACTTCCTGAAGGCCCTTGTCCTCCGGCCCGCAGCCCGCCAGGAGCAAAGCAGCAGCTCCGATGACCAGACCGATCTTCAATTTTGACGGCATGTTTGAATTCCTTTTATGAGATTGAGGGGTGTCACCTGGCCCGGAGCACATGATATCGGTTGTTTTCCGCCAGCACATCACATTGACCGAACATGGAGGCCAGCCATCGCCGATAGGGCAGATGACGATTTACCACCATGATCAATTGACCGCTTTGGTTCATAAAGTTCCGAATGTCCTGCAGCATCGCCATACTCATGCCCGAATCCGTTCGATGACCCCTGTGAAAGGGCGGGTTGCTGATAACAAGGTCGTAGCTGCTTTCGATGGCGCTCAGGCCGTTGGAGGCTATCACGCGACCGTCGACACCACTCGCGGCCAAGGTAAGGCGGCTGCTCTCCAGCGCCAGCGCGTTGCTGTCCAAGAGGTCAAGTAAAAGCCCCGTGTTGAGTGTGCCCAGGGCTGCGGCAATGACTCCGCAGCCACAGCCGAAGTCCAACGCTCGTCCCTGAAATGTCTTGGTCTCTACGGCTTCCAGCAGCAGTCGTGTTCCCTCATCGAGCTTGCCGTGGGAGAAAACCCCGGGGAATGAAACGATGGGCAGACGCCGCCCCTGTAACGCGATGCTCCACGTCTCGGCTAATCGATCCGCGCTCAAGCGGATGGTTTCCAGCGGTTCGCTCATTGCATAGAGCCGGCAGTGTCGCGCGCTGTCTAAGACTTCCACCTGTTGAAACCACTCTTTTAGCAACCTCCCTGCGGAGCGAGCACCGGCGCGGTTTTCTCCGGCAAGCCAAAGCGTCGTATCGGGGCCCATAAAGGTCACCATCCATGACAGCCAGGCGCGCAGCAGCGCTTTTTCTCTTGGCATGATCAACAGAGCACGGCGGATATCCGGCTCCAGCGTCCCGGGGAACGCCCCGAACGCGCAATTCGGAGTGAGGGCAGACCATTGCAGGTAGCGCGCATAATCCTGCAGAAAAATGTGGGAATTAGATTTTAAATGGTGGTCCAAATCGCCAAAAAGCGGTGGGTTGATGAGCAGGGCCGGATCCGGTGCACCGAGACCAAAATGGCGGAGATTGCGTTCCAGGAAACGGGAAAGATCGCCCATCAGGCCCTAATCGACCAGGCGGCCGGAGAGGTCGTATTCATCCGCCTCGTCGATCTCGACATTCACCCAGTCGCCCGGGCGTAAGTCCTGGCCGTCGGTCACATACACGAGCCCGTCAATCTCAGGCGCGTCGGCCCAACTGCGGCCGATGGCGCCTTGCTCATCCACCGAGTCAATCAGCACCTCCTGGCGTGTCCCAACCTTGCCCTGGAGCTTTGCGCGGCTGATTTCAGCCTGAAACTCCATGAACCGCTGCTCTCGCTCCCGTTTTACTTCTTCCGGTACGGCGTCGGGCAGGGTGTTGGCCCGTGCGCCATCGACATCGGAGTACCTGAAGCAGCCAACCCGATCAAGCTCTGCTTCACCGGCAAAATCGAGCAGCTGCTGGAAATCCTCTTCAGTCTCGCCCGGGAAACCGACGATGAAAGTACTTCGCAAGGTGATGTCCGGGCAGATCTCGCGCCAGGATTTGATGCGGGCCAGCGTGTTTTCCGCGGCCGCCGGCCGCTTCATCAGCTTGAGAATTTTAGCGCTGCCGTGCTGGAAGGGGATATCCAGGTACGGCAGCAGTTTTCTCTCGGCCATGAGTGGAATGATCTGGTCGACATGCGGGTAGGGGTAAACATAGTGCAGCCGAACCCACACGCCGAGTTCAGCCAGCCCTTCGGCCAGGCCTTTGAGATTACTGGTCACCAGCCGGTCGCGCCAGAAATCACCGCTGTACTTCAAATCCACACCGTATGCGGAGGTATCCTGCGATATCACCAGCAGTTCCCTGACGCCGGAAGAAACCAGTTGCTCAGCCTCACGCAGAATTTCGCCCGCATGGCGGCTGACCAGCCGCCCCCGCATGGAGGGGATAATGCAGAAGGTACATTTATGGTTGCAGCCTTCCGAAATTTTCAGATAGGCATAGTGTCGCGGCGTCAGCTTGATGCCCTGTGGCGGTAACAGGTCGGTAAACGGGTTGTGGGCCTCATCGATGGGCGCCGACTCATGGACCGCCGCAACCACCTGCTCATACTGTTGCGGCCCCGTTACCGCCAGCACATCGGGGTGAGCTTCCCGGATCAGATCGGCCTGAACGCCCAGGCAGCCAGTCACGATGACGCGTCCGTTGGCATTAATGGCCTCGCCAATGGCGCCCAGTGACTCGTCCCTGGCGCTGTCAATGAACCCACAGGTGTTGACCACCACCACATCTGCGCCATCGTAGGTGGGGGAGATCTGATAGCCATCCATGCGAAGCTGGCTCAGTATCCGCTCGGAATCGACCAGCGCTTTGGGGCATCCGAGGCTCACAAAGCCAACGCTGGGCGAAGATGCCCCTGGTCGCTTGTTGTGTTGTTCCGTCACAGGTAGTCAGGTGCGCCCGACATGAACCACCACCATGTTAGCTTTGAATGAAGAAGGGCCACGATTATGGCGGTAGTGTCGTGGTCGCTCAAGCGTGAGGGAGGTGAACGCACAATAAAAAAGGGGCCGTTATCACGGCCCCCTTGAGCGTGTCAGATGCGGGTATCAGTTGCTTTCAAGCGGGTATCGAAAGAGAAATTCGTTTTTCACTTCAGGCACGAAACCAAACTCCTTAACGCGCTCCGGCAACACCACTTCGATGGTTTTCGATTTGCGCTTGCGCATGATCTCCAGCTCCAGCGTGGCGCCGGACTCCAGCTCCCGCAGCTCTCGCATCAGGTCGGCCGGTTTATCAACACGATTACCGGCGACCGTCAGCACAACATCCCCGCTCATGAGTTGCAGTTCGTTATCTTTAGCTGCTTTCAGAACGAGCACACCATGATCCGCCTTGAAGTAATCGCCCAGGTTCTCGTCGACTTCAGCCAGTTCCAGGCCGCGAGTCATGGGCATGCCCAGCCAGACATTGGCGCTGTACAGAGCTTCTTCACCGATATCGGAGAGCGTTTCGTAATTGAATTCCCAGCCTTCAGGCGACACGTGCACTTCATGCTCACCGGAACGTGAGATGACGATGCGTTTGCGCTCCAAATCTTCTTGTAAGCGCTGCATCTTCTCTGCCAAGGCAGTTCGGTCTATCTCCGGCACTTCGATGATTTCCTCGATGGTGATGGACTCTCCTGGTGCCATCGGCGCGGAAGGCAGACGAATCCTGCTGGTCCAGCCAATCGGTTCGCGCGCCTCGGCCGTTACGTTGAAAGACTGCTCAGACCCGTCCCTGAGGACCGTGATGTCCAGTTCATCACCCGGCTTGACGCCTTGCATCACTTCCAACAGAACCTTGCCGGCGTTGACGTCATCGCTTCCCGCGAGTTCCTCGCCCATCACAGAGACGATGATATCGCCCTGCTCAATACCCGCTCTCTCCGACGGGCCATCCGGCGACACGCCCAGTATCTGGACGCCTGCATCATTGGAATCTCCGAGAACGACACCAATGACGGCCTTGCTGCCCATACGAACGGTGGTAACGCTCGGCGCCTTGCGATGCAGGCGTTCCAGATCTCGATGTGCTCGAACGACTTCTCGAGACGCACGCCTGAGTTCTTCCTGCACGGCACTCAGCTCTCTGCGCATCGCTTCCGACGCTTCGCGGTAAGCCCGTTCAGCTTCTCGGCCCGCATCTTGTGCGGCTTCCATAGCCTCGGCCTCTTCGAGGCTGACCCCGGCGCGTACTTCAGCCGCGCGTTCGAGCTCTCTTCTTGCCTTCTCGACGGCGACCATGGCCGCTTCTTTTTCCTGTTCGGCTGCCAGCAAAGCCTGCTCATAGGCTTCCTGTGCCTCACGCTCCGATGGCGATTCGGCACTGGGTGCGTCCTGCGCCCAGGCCGGCTGCATGGCCAGGCCCAACAGAGCGCTTAAGGCCACCTTTGATAAATTGCCGCTGTTCATGTCGGCTTTCCTCCAAAAAATCATAATGAAGCCATCCTTCCGTATTCACGTTCCCATTGCTGCTGATAAATCTGCGCCAAGTCCAGCAGCAGGTTGACCCGTTGCCCCCACAGGTTGATCGAACCGGGCGACACGCTCAGCCGCGTGTCCACCTGGGCCACCATGTCCTCCAGTTCGGCGACGTACACCGCTGAAGAAGCGGGGATCGAACCGCTGTGGGTGCGAATTCCTTTTAGCTGCTTTTCCAGGGTTTGTGACATGGCGATCAGGTCGTTCAGCGTTTGGCCCTGTTCTGAGGACGCATCTGGCTGCGTAATGGTCGCAACCTCTTGCGGCCCAATGGCGGGGGTCGGAGCCTGTGTTTTCAATACCACCAGCGCTGCAAGCAGAACACATGCGGCGGTGGCGAACAGGGCGGTGCGTCCGCGGAATCCCGTTCCGGAGCGGGCGGGTTCCTGCAAAGCCGCTTCGATCTGCTTCCAACCGTCTTCAGGGGGTGTCACTGCAAGGAGATTTCTCAGCCCCAGCGGATCCCTCGTTTCATGGTTTGACGAAGTATTCATGATGTTCTCTCTACCCTGTTAATTGGGTTCGTTCGGCCCGCTCACGGGACTCGATCATGGTTCTGACCTTCTGCCGCGCTCTGGCCAGTCGCGTTTTTGAAAAACTTTCAGTTTTGCCGAATATCTGGGCGATTTCGCCGTGCCGATAGCCTTCCACGTCATGCAGCCAAATCACGGCCCTGTCTTCATGACTCAGGCGCTGCAGAGCCTGTTCCAGGTCCATGGCCCGACCAATGGATTCCTGATCACCGTCGGCCGATGCCTGGTAGTCCTGAAATTCCACCAGGTCGGCTTTGGGCAATTTGCGCAAGGCGCTGATGGCGTGATTCACCACCACGCGCCTCAGCCAGCCCCAAAATGGCGCATCACCGCGAAATTGCCGGATTCTGCGAAACGCGGTAATAAAGGCCTCATGGGTAACCTCCTGCGCCAGTTCACGACAGTTACAAACCCGCATCGCGACGTTATACGAGGCGGTGTGATAAAGCCGATAGATACGTTCCCTCGACGCCATGTCCCCGCGTCGGGCACCGGCGAGCGTCAGTTCGTCGACAATAATTTCAAATGCGTTTTCTGCCATCGTTCTACAGGACGTTGATACAATCAAAAAGGTCGCAGGAATTTTCCCATGGTTCTGATGTTTGAGAAACTCACCGGTCAGGGGCAGGGCGCAATGCTACACTCAGCGCACCCGGGTATCCGGCCCAAAGGTCTGCCATGCGATCAAGCAACCCATCGATAATATCCCCCAGCCGGCTTGGCCGGGGCCTGAACGTGAACCGCCGCTGATGGGGCGTTGGCGTCCTGCAAGGCCCGGCTCGAGTCCTTACATCACACCCGAGGGCGCTCGACGCCTCGACGGCGAGCTCAAAACCCTGTGGCGGCAGACGCGTCCTGAAGTGGTTCGCGCACTGGGCGCCGCGGCAGCCGAGGGAGACCGCTCCGAGAATGCGGAATATATTTACCGCAAAAAGCAGTTGGGCGAGATTGACCGGAGAATCCGGTATCTGAGCAAGCGGCTGGACCGAGTCAAGATCATTGACCAGATACCCGCTGACACGAGCCGCGTGCGTTTTGGTGCCTGGATAACGGTCCAGGACGCCTCTGGTGAAAAGCAATATCGGATCGTGGGCGCCGATGAGACCAGCGCCAGTGATGGCTGGATTTCAGTGGACTCGCCCGTGGCCCGCGCCCTATTGGGCAAAGCGTGCGGCGAGCGTGCTGCCGTCACTTTGCCCGAGGGCACGCAGGTGCTGGAGATCGTCAAAATCTCTTACCGATCGACTGAATGAGGCAGAACAGCTGGAAGGGCCGCTCTGGCTGCCTTGAATTCCGAACCGCACCCCCCATTTACTAAGCGTGGTTGCCTGATGGGACCACGCTCAGTCCGGCCGAAAGGCGGATTTTCAACCCACCGAATTGCTTCTCAGGAGGATACGGTAATGACTACTTTTGATTTTTCACCCCTTTACAGGACTTCCGTCGGGTTTGACCGGCTCGCTTCCATGCTGTCGGCGGCCAACCGCCCGGAGCAGGGCAACGCATACCCGCCCTACAACATCATCGCCAAGAGCGAAGATGAGTACCAGATCACCATGGCCGTGGCAGGCTTCTCCGAGGCTGATCTAGAGATCAGCACGGAGCAGAACAAGCTCACGGTCACCGGCCGACGCGACGAGCAGGATAAAGAGATGAACTATCTCTACCGAGGTATCGCGTCGAGGTCATTTGAACGCCGCTTCAACCTCGCCGATCACGTCCGCGTGACGGGCGCCAGGCTGGAAAATGGCCTGCTGCATGTCAGTCTCGAGCGCGAACTGCCCGAAGCCATGAAGCCCAGGACCATCGAAATTGAGTCCGCTGCGGGGCGTCTGCTCGATGTCGATTCATCCGGCGAGCAGAACAAGGCCGCGTAGCTTGCTGAGAAATGACTACCAAGAGGGGCGCTGCGGCGCCCCTTCTTTTTGGGCTCGAGGTGGCATCCCGCGCGTGCCGTTAACGTGTGTTCCCTTGCGCCTTGCGCGGGTGCTGGTTAGGCTCAGGGTTTTGGCGCCGGCATAGCCATGAGAAAGCTTCTGTTTTGGCCTTACCAGGTGTACGTGTGGGTGGTGTTGGTCCCCCTGGCCTTCATCATTTCCGTGGTATTCGGATGGGCCGCCGTGCTGATGGCGATACTGGTCAGCCCGCGATTTTCCAGCCGCTACGTCGCCATGAACTGGGCGCGCCTGCTGGCCTGGCTAACCCCGATGTGGGTTTCGGTCGAGGGCCAGCGACACGTTGACCGGAGCCGCTCTTACGTTGTGGTGGCCAATCACGTGAGCCAGTTTGACATCCTGGCGCTGTACGGCTTTCTTGACCTTGACCTGAAATGGGTCATCAAAAAGGAGCTACGAAAATTTCCGGGTATTGGAATCGGCTGCGAGAAAGTAGGGCATATCTTCGTTGATCGGCAAAACCCCGAAGCCGCGCGGCGGGCTGTCAACGAGGCCATGGACCGGCTTGGAGACGGGGTGGGCATACTTTTTTTTCCAGAGGGAACCCGCAGTATTGATGGCCGCTTGCTGCCGTTCAAAAAAGGAGCCTTTCGCATCGCTGTCGATGCCGGTCTGCCGATTTTGCCCGTGACCCTGGTGGGCACGCGCGAGATCTGCCCCGCGAAAACCATGCGGATTTTTCCAGGCAAGGCGCGGGTGATTGTGCATCCTCCCATCGAGACGGCCGGACAGTCAGTGCAGGAAATGCAGGCATTGATGGACAGCGCCCGTAAAGTCATTGCCACCGCGCTTCCCCCTGAGGTTCGCGGCGCCTGATGCATCTGCGCAGACCAGATCCGGAGTTCACCCACTCCACCAAGGCCCGCAATAACTTCAGGCTGGCGCTCAAAATCGCCTTGTGGTTCGTCGGGGCTCTCTGGTTTATCGAGGTCGCCGACAATTATCTCGGGTTGGGCCTGGATCGTTTCGGGCTCCGCCCTCGCGATGCCCCGGGTCTGATGGGTGTGGTGACCGCGCCGCTGCTTCATGGCAGTTTCGAGCACCTGTTTTCCAATACCATGCCGCTGGTGGTCAGCCTGACGGCGATTTTATACCTGTATCCGAATTCGGCCATGCGGGTGCTGCCCATGATTTGGCTTGGTGGCGGATTGCTGGCCTGGTTCATCGGCCGCCCCAGCATCCATGTGGGTGCCAGCGGTCTGGTCTACGGCATGCTGGCTTTTGTATTTGTCAGCGGTATGTTCCGGCAGGATTTTCGCTCGATGGCGGTTTCCCTGTTCGTTTGGTTTCTGTACGGGTCCATGTTGTGGGGGATACTTCCCATTCGCCAGAGAATGTCCTGGGAGATGCACCTTGCCGGAGCGCTTTTGGGCCTGGCCATGGCCATTGTCTACCGCAACTGGGATCGCGTGCCGCTGAAACGTTACGATTGGGAGGATGACGATTCGGTACCCGACTGGTATTCGGAATCACAACCATCAGACGGCGATGACGACGGCGCCCGACCCGATGCTTGAGCCATCCCGGGTGGAGGGCTGAGAGGTACGGTCAGAATGCTCAAGAGACTCCTGATTGCAATTTTGGTGTTTATCGCCTGTTTTGCGCTGGCCGGCCTTCGCCTGCCGGCGGAGTCCACCGTCGAGCGCTCTATTCTGATCCAGCGCCCAGCCACCACGGTGTTCAGCCTGCTCGATGGTTTCGCGCACTTCGAAGATTGGTCGCCCGTTTTGTCGTGGGAC
>Ga0181579_10001451_pt1 | contig 19580 bp, 18 predicted proteins | sample 071ome_24_FD_132996 | JGI IMG/M metagenome (GOLD analysis project Ga0181579, IMG submission 132996) | Coastal salt marsh microbial communities from the Groves Creek Marsh, Skidaway Island, Georgia - 071402CT metaG (megahit assembly) | ecosystem: Environmental > Aquatic > Marine > Intertidal... | reverse complement strand
TGATATCCGCCTTTTCAAGGGCTTGAAGGCGCCCGCGTCCTCGCTCATGGATGGATGGAGCGGCCTTTTGGACGGTTTGGCCATGAGTGTCGCCGGTCATGTCGCGGTCACCCGGCGTGCCGGAAGCGACCGAGGGGGCGCGGCGTGGAGTTGGCGGATCGACCCCGCCACGCGCTGAAATGTCCCCATCCTCGCGTGTTCGTCTCGACCGTGTTTTGGTGGATCGAGGATTATGTCCGTCGCGAGCGCGAGCCCGGGCCTTGATTCAGGCTGGATATGTCTCCTGCGACGGTCGGATTTCGGACAAACCGGCCACGCTGGTCGCATCCGACGTCGATATTGAAATCACTGGAGAGGTTAACCCCTGGGCGTCGCGAGGCGGGCTTAAACTGGCGGCGGCGCTTGAGCATTTCGGGATCGATCCCACCGGCTCCAATTGTTTGGATATCGGCGCCTCGACCGGCGGTTTTACCGACGTACTGCTCGCCGGCGGCGCGGCGCGGGTTCACGCGGTCGATGTCGGCCATGGCCAATTGGTCGAGCGTATCGCTCGCGACCCCAGGGTCGTGGTTCTGGAACGCACCGATGCCAGAAACATCGTCCTGGAACCGATGGATGGGCCGATTGATCTGGTGGTGTGTGATGTCAGCTTCATTTCGATTCGCAAGGCTGTCGGCCCAGCACTGGATCTGGCGCGCGCGGGAGGCCGCTTCGTCGGATTGGTAAAACCGCAATTCGAGGTCGGCCCCGGCAAGGTGGGTGGCGGCGGCGTTGTGCGCGACAAGATGTTGCTGAACCAAGTTCGCGACGGCGCCACCGCGTGGCTGGACGCTCGGCCGGGTTGGCGGTGCGACGGTATCATCCACTCTCCGGTCACCGGAGGGGACGGAAATCTGGAATACCTGATTGCCGGCTCCAAACTGTGTTAGTCTTCGGTCCGAGCGCGAGGTGACAGCACGGTTCCCGAGAGGGGTTAATGTGAGCGAAACCGGTAATCTACCCATGCCCGTGGAACTGGCGACGGAAGCGGCGCCGATACCGGCCTTACCCAAGGTAAAGGCGTCGCCGGCGATCAAGCGCTTCAACACTTGCGTCGTAACCGCCTTGGGGTCGGCGCAGCGAGACTGGTTGCTCTCGGTCAAGGGGCTCGACGGTCCGACGGTTTCCGAGGAAGCCGCGACGGCGGAGCGAAATCGCCGGGCCGATGCTCGCATGGAGCATCAGCATCGCCGGCGTCAGGCGAATCTCGACGCGATCCTGCTGCATGCCTTCGCGCGGTTGCCGGAAAAAGTCGACGAAGGCGAAATCGATCCGGATTGGGCCGCGCGTCTGTTTGACATATGCGCCGATTGCGCCGATCCAGAGCGTCAGGCGATCTGGGCGCGCCTCCTGATCATGGAGGTGCGGCGCCCCGGCGCGGTGCCGCCGGTGGCGATGCGGGTGCTGGCGTCGCTCTCTCCGCGTTTGACCGAATGGCTGCGCGTGATCGCCGGGCTTACCATCAACAATTTCTTCGTTCGCCTCTCCGATGGATTCAACGCCGAGCGGGGCCTGGTTGGTGACGTCATCTTGCTGCTTGAGGAATACGGGCTTTTACGCACCAACAAGGACATGACCAAGGTGTTCCGCAGCCAGATCGAGGCGAAATTCACGACCAACCTGCTCTACAACGACAAGATTCTCCGCATCATTCATGACGATCCGAAAAAGGAATTGGTCGTGCCTTGTTATCGCCTGACCGACGCGGGCGCGGCGCTTTGCACGGCGATTATCCAAGAAGAGAAAATTTCCACCGATATGGAGTACATCATTGAGATCGTGCGACATGCGCAAAAGCAGGGATGTACGGTCATGCAGGCCGATATTCTGAAACGAGCCAGCGAGAACGTCGTCTCGAAACACTCGCCCTTTAGCGAAATCGTCGCGTTGCACACAAGACGTGGAAGTTAACCTCGACCGTACCGGTCCAAGAACTGGCGGTCACATGATCGATTCAATATATACTTCCTTCACCAGCTCGGCGAAGCGACGCTGAAGCTGGGATTTGCTATCGGACTTGAAGTTTCGAATATCCTCGGTGGTCGGGCGACCGTTCTCCCACATGCGCAGCGCCAGCGGATAGACAATGCCGTTGATAACCCATTTTTCGCCTTCAAGAGCCCTCTTGGCCTGAGTGTCCTTGGCTTGAATAGCGATCCGAAGCCTTCCTTCGACCAATTGGCCCCGGACATAGAAAGATATCGTATAGGGCCCTACGGGGAGGACATCGGGGCCGACCATGAACCGGTACAGCCGGTCATCGTTAAATTTTTTGTCCTTCTTCTTCTGTTCTTTTTCCTTCTGTTTTCTTTCCTTGGTGGACTCGTCTTGTTCCGCGTCATCTGATTGAGCCCAAGCAGGGCCGGAGAGGGGCGTGGCCAGGAGCAGCGACGCCAGGATCAGAATCGCAAGACCTCTAAACCGCGCTCTCGTTTTTCTGGTCATGTCGATGCCTCCTCTTTCAGTGGGCCAACGAACATCATCTAATGTTCAGATCCGGCATTCGCAACATGATGCGGTCGGATTGCCCAATCCTCGGCAGTGCCTCTTCGATGCCGCCAGCATACCGCAAGATCCGAATCAGGTCACCCAGGCCCGCGGCCAGGGACGGCACGTCACCTTCCTCGATCGTGTCCAGCAGTTGCTCGAGAGGACTCCCACGCCTGGGGAAAATCGTCGGGGGCGCCTTGTGTCCGGGCTCCAGGCCAGCGGATTGCCGGGCCAGGGATATAGCATCCTCGAAGCCGCCGAGGACATCGACCAAACCGTGCCGCAGTGCGTCCTCGCCGGTCCAAATACGGCCGCGCGCGGCCGCGTCGACGTCGGTCGGGGAAAGCCGGCGGCGTTGCGCGACCTTGGCCGTGAAATCCCCATAGATCTCGTCGAGGATCTTGGACAGGCGTTCCCGTTCATCGTCGTCGAAGGGGCGCAGCGGAGAAAACATGGTGGCGTTGGCTCCCGCGCTTACCTCCGCGCTATCGATCCCATGACGGGACAGCAAATCGCCCACCGAGATCTTGCCGCCCAGCACGCCAATCGATCCGGTGATCGTCGCGGGCCTCGCCACCACGTGATCGGCGGCGAGGGTAATGAAATAGCCTCCCGAGGCCGCGACATTCCCCATTGAAACGACGATGGGAATGCCGGCGTCGCGGGTTTTCTCCAAGGCGCGCAGAATGCTGTCGGAGGCGACGTAACTGCCACCGGGACTATTTACCCGCAGCACCATCGCCTTGACCGTCGGGTCTTTTCTGGCTTCGTGGATCGCGGCGACGAGCTTGTCGGATGCGGTTTGGTCGCGATTCCCGAGGGATTGGCCACGACCACGCACGATCTCTCCCTCGGCCGAGATCAGAGCGATCCGGGCGCGTTCCTCGTTTTCATTCTCATCTTCTTCTAGAGCCTCCGCCGCGATCGCCCGAGCATAGTCCGGCAGGAGGATCGAGTTGTCGCCGGTCACGGGGGGCGCGCTCGCCTGATCCCAATAGGCGAGACCGTCGACCAGGTTGTTGCTACGGGCCTCGCGCGCCACCAGGGGAGCGGCATCGATCAAGGTACGCACCGCCGAAGGTGTCAGGTCCCGTCCGGTCGCGATACCGGCGACGAGTTGTTCGAACATCGACTCGACCGCGCGCGCATGGTTCGCGCGTACCGGACCCGGCAAGCTTTTGGCGGTTACCGGTGTTGCCGCGCCCTTGAATTCATGCCGGGTCTGAATTTCCGCTTTCACGCCGTGCTCGTCCAATAGGCGACCAAGCAGGGGTGTCGTGATCGATAGACCGCGAATATCCAGTAGTCCCGACGGTTGCAATGATATCCGTTCGAAGGCCGTCGCGAGGAAGTAAGCCGCCGACGCGCGCGGGCCCTCGAAACTATCGGCGAAGGCGCGCGTGAGCTTGCCGGCGGCCCGGAAGCCAAGGATCGAGGCGCGCAACTCTTGCGCCTCGGCCATTCCCAGATCGGCGCCGGACAGATCCATGACCAGCCCGGTGACCCGTTTGTCGGCTCTCGCGGCGTCGATTGAAGACACCATGTCGAACAGCGACATGCGTCGGCTTGGCATCAGGACTTCCAGCGGGGAGGCGGCGACGACATCGGTCATCGGCCCGGTTAACTTGACTTTAAGGATCACCTTTTCCGGAAGCTCTGGGGCCTCGGCGCGGTGATCGGCGAACCAGAACGCACCGAACAAGCCGACCGAAAACAGGATAGACGCCAAGATTCCGAGCGTTGCGAAAAAGCCGATCACATAGCGCATGCCCAGGGATGCTCCCGACTCTATTGGCGGCGGGTCCGCGACAACCGGCCTACCCGACGGAGGACCGCGTGGCCTCGCCACATTGCGCCGCGTGACGCAAGAGGTGATCGGCGAGCACGCAAGCCATCATCGCCTCGCCCACCGGGACCGCGCGAATGCCGACACAAGGATCATGCCGGCCCTTGGTAACAACCTCCACTTCCGCGCCAAACCGATCGACGGAACGGCGTGGCGTGAGAATTGAACTGGTCGGTTTGACGGCGAACCGGACGACCACCGGCTGTCCGGTCGATATGCCGCCGAGAACCCCGCCTGCCCGGTTGCCGAGAAACGCCGGCTTGCCGTCCACCATGCGCATTTCGTCGGCCGCTTCCTCGCCGGCGATGGCCGCCAGGCCGAAACCATCACCGATTTCGACCCCCTTCACCGCGTTGATCGTCATCATCGCCGCCGCGAGGTCACTGTCCAATTTGCCGTAGATCGGTTCGCCCAACCCGGCGGGGACGCCCTCGGCGATCACCTCGATGACCGCGCCGGCGGAGGAGCCTGCCTTGCGCACGCCGTCGAGATAGCTTGCCCAGCGGTCGGCCATGTTCGCGTCGGGTGACCAGAAGGGGTTGCGCTCGACCTCGTCCCAGTCCCATGCGTCCCGGTCGATCTTATGTGGGCCGACCTGGACCAGCGCGCCCCGTAATGAAAAGGCATTTCCAAGCCGGCTCGCCAGAACCTTGCGCGCCACGCCGCCCGCCGCGACCCGCATCGCGGTTTCCCGCGCCGACGAGCGTCCACCGCCTCGATAGTCGCGAATGCCGTATTTCGCGTCATAGGTAAAGTCGGCGTGCCCGGGTCGAAACCGATCCTTGATTTCTCCGTAGTCGCGCGATCGCTGATCTTGGTTCTCGATCACCATGCCGATCGGCGTGCCGGTGGTCATGCCTTCGAAGACGCCGGAAAGGATCTTGACCTCGTCGGGCTCGCGACGTTGAGTTGTGAAGCGGGATTGGCCGGGTTTGCGACGGTCGAGGTGGAATTGGATATCCGCCTCGGTAATCGCGATGCGCGGCGGCGCGCCATCAACGACACAACCGATCGCGGGCCCGTGGCTTTCGCCCCAAGTCGTGAAGCGGAAAGCCTCGCCAAAACTATTGCTGGCCATGACGGCCTCCGAAACGCTGGGTTAGACGACCGATATGTCCGGCGCGTCAACCGCCTTCATGCCGACAATGTGGTAACCGGCGTCAACGTGATGGACCTCTCCCGTTACGCCGGTTGAAAGGTCGCTCAGGAGATAGACCGCCGAGCCTCCGACATCCTCGAGCGTGACATTGCGCTTGAGGGGAGAGTTGTACTGGTTCCATTTCAGGATGTAGCGGAAATCCCCGATACCGGACGCCGCGAGCGTTTTCATCGGTCCCGCGGAAAGTCCGTTAACCCGAATTCCCTGGCCTCCCAGATCGACCGCCAGATACCGCACGCTGGCTTCCAAGGCGGCCTTGGCGACGCCCATGACATTGTAATGCGGCATCACCCGCTCGGCACCGTAATAGGTCAGTGTCAGAAGGCTACCGCCGTTCGGCATCATCGCGGAAGCGTGCTTGGCGACCGTGGTGAAGGAGTAGCAAGAAATATCCATGGTCCGCAGGAAGTTTTCCCGCGTGGTGTTGAGATACTCGCCCTTCAGTTCTTCCTTGTCGGAGTAGGCGATGGCATGGACCAGAAAGTCGATCGAGTCCCAACGTTTGCCGATTTCGGCGAAAACCGCCTCGACACTCCCGTCGTCGGTTACGTCGCATTGCATGAGCATGTCGGAGCCAACCGACGCGGCGAGGGGCTCGGCCCGTTTCTTCAAGGCTTCGCCCTGATAGGTGAACGCGAGTTCGGCACCTTGATCCGCCGCCGCCTTGGCGATACCCCAGGCGATCGATCGATCGTTCGCCACGCCCATGATCAGGCCTTTTTTGCCGGCCATGACCCCGTTGGGTGTGCTCATGTGCTCCTCGCAAATCTCGATGGTTATATAGTTGGCCACGTGCCGAAAAGCCCGGCCCGATGGTGCTCATTCTACACCAAAGGTCGGGGGCGGCAAACGTCGCGGGCATGATGAAGGCGCGGGGCGGCTATGCAAAGCCAGAGGAATGGATATGCTGGCGTCATGAATCGCGAACGAAACCGCTTGGACACGTGGCGAGACCGTCGGGCTGGCGCCGTTTTGTCGGAAATCGGAGCCTATATCGGCTTCGCGTTGAAGCGATTTCACCGCGACCGAGGCATGCAGGCGGCATCGTCTCTGACTTACACGACACTCTTGTCGTTGGTTCCACTCCTGGCGATCGCGTTTGCCATATTCGCGGCTTTTCCCGCCTTTGAAACCGCGAGAGGCCAACTCGAGGCGGTCCTGTTCTCGAACCTGATGCCGGGTGTCGAGGATCAGATACGCGGGCATCTCAATAGTTTTCTGGAAAACACCGGACAACTCGGCACGGTTGGCGTGGTGGCGCTCGGGCTCTCGGCATTGCTTTTGCTCGGAACCATCGAGGCGACATTCAACAGAATTTGGCGGGTCGACAGACCTCGCCCTCTTGTTGTCCGGTTCCTGATCTATTGGGGTGTCTTGACCCTCGGTCCATTATTGATCGGTGCCGCGATCACCCTGACCACCGATGTATTCAGCGTGGCGCGTGACGGCCTGAGCCACGCGGGCTTGAATGCCGAGGATCTGACGACGGAAACCGGCGGCATTGTCGAACAACTGATCTCGGTTGCGTTGCAAACGGCTCTGTTCACCGTGCTGTTCGCGGTCATCCCCAACCGGCGTGTCGCCTGGCGGGACGCCTTGATCGGCGGCTTCGTTAGCGGCGCGGGTTTTCAACTCTTGAAGGTCGGTTTCGCATGGTACCTGGCCAATGTCCTGACCTATCAGACGATCTACGGGGCCATGGCGGTGTTCCCGATCTTCCTGATCTGGCTCTACCTGTCCTGGTGTATCGCCTTGCTGGGCGCGGTGTTCGCCGCCTCCTTCCCGGATTGGTGGCGTGCCCGGGCTCCGAACCTCGAGGAGGATTTGGGTCCCGGGGGTGTTTTGACGCGCGCCATCCTGATTCTCGCCGCCTTGCGCGACGCCTCGGTGAGGGGTGAAGAGTTGACCGAGGAAGCAATCGCCGGCGCGATTGGCGCCGAGGGCGTGGATGAAGTGTTGGGGCGTCTGCGCGAGGCGCGCTACATCGCGGTCACCGATTCCGGCGCGTCCGTGCTGTGCCGGGATCTGGCTAAAGCCACCATGCTTGATTTGTATCGGTGCCTCCGGCTTGGCGCGATGCCCGGGGCCGCCACCGATACATCCGGCCAAGTGGAAACCGGGGCCGGCCCGAACGCCCGAGTTCAGGCGCTCATCGCTGATTTGGGCGCGGCCGAGGGCGCCTGTCTGGAAACGTCAATCGCCGAGTTTATCGGCGACTGACGCGTTCCAATGCCCGCTAGGCCCGCAGCGCCAGGTTCTCGGGATCGTACGGGCTTTCCGCGATGATCCGCGCCGGGCGCAATTGATCCAGAACCCTCACATGGCATTCCTGGCCGACAACGGCGTGCTCGCTCTTCACATAACCAAGCATCAGTGACTTGCCCACGAAGTGGCCATAGCCGCCCGCGGTGCCGCGCCCGATGACCTCGCCGTCGAGCAGTACCGGCTCATTGCCGAAGGGATCGGCGTCGTCGGCGTCGATCTCGATGGTGCAGTACTGGTTCGGCACCCCGCGCTCCTGATGCAGGACAAGGGCATCGCGGCCGGTGAATTCGCCCTTGTTGAGGCGCACGAAACGATTGAGTCCGGCCTCCAGAATGGTGTTCTCGGCGTTCAGGTCGGTGCCCCAGAGCCGGTACGATTTCTCGAGCCGCATCGAATCCATCGCCCGCATGCCGACATTGGCGATCCGGAACTCCGCGCCGGCTTGGTGAAGCGCTTCGAACAATTGGATTTGATACTCGATGGGATGGTGCAGTTCCCATCCGAGGGAGCCGACGAAATTGACCCGCATCGCCCGAACGTTTGGGCAGAAGCCGACCGGGATTTCTTGCATCGTTAGCCACTTGAAGGCTTCGTTCGAGACGTCCGCGTCGGCGATCTTCTCCAGCACCTTGCGCGAATTGGGGCCGGCCAGAACCAACACGCCGTATTGATTGGTGACATCGCGCAGGTGAACCGAGCCATCCCGCGGCATGCTCTTGGTCAGGAAATCGAGATCATAGTCATGCGCGGCGCCGGGGCCGACGAGGAAGAAGCGTTCCCCCAGAAGGCCGTCACTCATCCGCGAGATTGTGAATTCGGAGCGTACCGAGCCCGATGGGTTGAGAGCATGCGACAGGCTCATCCGACCGACACCCTTGGGGATGTTGTTAGCGACCATGCGGTCCAACCATTCCCGCGCGCCGGAGCCCTCGACCTCGTATTTCGCGAAGGACGAGAGTTCCATCAGGCCGACATTCTCGCGCATGGCGCGGACCTCGTTGCCGACATGCTCGAACCAATTCGAACGGCGGAAGGAGTAGATGTCCTCGCGCTTGGTGCCCGCGGGCGCGAACCAATTCGGTCGCTCCCATCCGAAACGCGCGCCCCAAACGGCGCCGGCCTTATCAAGGCGATCATAGATCGGCGGCGCCTTGGCCGGACGGGCGGCGGGCCGCTCTTCCATCGGGAAGTGATTGACGAAGACGTGTTCGTAGGCTTCCTCGTTCTTGATCTTGGCGAAATTCTTTGAAACCACGCCAAAACGTCGCGGATCAACGCCGATCATGTCGACCGTGGGTTCGCCTTCGACGATCCATTCGGCGATCTGCCAACCGGCGCCGCCGGCCGCGGTCACGCCGAAGCTGTGGCCTTCCGAGATCCAGAAGTTCGGCAGTCCGAATGCCGGGCCGACCATCGGGTTTCCGTCCGGCGTGTAGGCGATCGGGCCGTTGACGATATCCTTGATGCCGGCGTTCTCGAAGGACGGAACCCGATGGATAGCCGCCTCCACATGCGGCATCAGGCGCTCCAGATCTCCCGGGAAGAGGTCCTTCTCGAAACTTGCGGGCACGCCGTCGGCGAAACAGGCGGGCGCGCCTTTTTCGTAGGGACCGAGAATCCACCCCATCCGTTCCTCGCGGAAGTAATACGAGGAATCGGACTCGCGCAGGACCGGCAGTTCCGGGTTCCCGGCCTCGCGGTATTCCTGGAGAACGGGATCGACATCAGTGACGATATACTGGTGCTCCACCGGGATCGCGGGGATCTCCAGCCCGACCATCTTGGCCGTGGTGCGCGCGTAATTGCCGGTGCAGCTGATCACGTGCTCGCAGGTGATGTCGCCCTTGGTGGTCTTGACCACCCACTCGCCGTCGCCGTTGCGCTCGATGCCGGTGACCTCGGTTTGCTGATAGATCTCCGCGCCACGGGCCCGCGCGCCCTTGGCCAGCGCCATGGTCACGTCGACCGGCGCGATGTGACCATCGGTCGGATGCCACAGCGCGCCGATAAGGCCGTCCATGTTGCCGAGCGGCCAAAGCTTCTTGATCTCGTCGACACCGATCAGATGGCATTCGACGCCGATCGTTTCCGCCGTGCATTGATAGTTTCGATACTCGTCCATGCGCTCGCGGTTTCTCGCGAGACGCAGGTTCCCGTTGACGTGCAGGCCAACCGCCTGACCGGTTTCTTCCTCCAGGGTCTTGTACAGCTCGACGGAGTACTGGTGCAACTGACCGACCGAATAGCTCATGTTGAAGAGCGGCAAGAGGCCGGCGGCATGCCAGGTGGAGCCGGCGGTCAACTCGGTCCGCTCCACGAGAACCACGTCGCTCCAACCCTTCTTGGCCAAATGATAGAGGGCGCTGACGCCGACGACGCCACCTCCGATAACCACCACCCGTGCGCTGGATTTCATTTCCGCCTCCCGTCTCGCCGCCCTAGGAAAGGAACCCCGTGAAAGGGGTGGTTGGGCCACAAGCGAGAACTGACACGGAATGATGGGATGCGGGCACGTGGAAGCGACAGGAGAGTGTCGGATTTGGAATGATGAATGCCCTGATGTTTAGGTCCACTCATCAAATCGAATTCCGCCGTATCCGCGCGCGTCGCCACCTGAAGCGCGCGGCACATGAAACGCTGGAGTCGGTTTTGGGATGCTGACCTTTACATCGCCGATTGGTTTGTCCTAGGGTCGGGACAAGATCGCGGAACAACCGCGACGCGTGGCGAGTGAAAAATCGACCACGCTGGGGCAAGCATTTGGGGTATGCGCGCGCATGGCGGATGAATCGCAATCCTTTGTAAGATTTATCGATATTCAAAAGACCTATGACGGCGAAATTCTGGTCGTCAAGAACCTGAACCTGGACATCGCCACCGGTGAGTTCCTGACTATGCTGGGGCCATCGGGATCGGGCAAGACGACTTGTCTGATGATGCTGGCGGGGTTCGAGACGCCGACACACGGCAAGGTCATCCTCGGCGGCAATGAGCTTAACAACGTGCCTCCGCATAAGCGCGGGATCGGCATGGTTTTCCAGAACTACGCGCTGTTCCCGCACATGACGGTCGCCGAGAATCTGGCGTTCCCGCTCGAAGTGCGCGGCATGTCGAAGGCGGATACCGAGGCGAAAGTGAAGCGCGCGCTCGACATGGTCGAGCTTGGCGATTTCGGGCACCGTCGCCCGGCGCAGCTTTCCGGTGGCCAACAGCAGCGCGTGGCGCTGGCGCGTGCCCTGGTCTTCGAGCCGGACCTGGTCTTGATGGACGAGCCCTTGGGCGCGCTGGACAAAAATCTGCGCGAGCAGATGCAGTACGAGATCAAGCATATCCACGAAAATCTCGGCATGACGGTGGTCTACGTGACCCATGATCAATCCGAGGCGCTGACCATGTCCGACCGGATCGCGGTCTTCAATGATGGTGTCATTCAGCAGTTGGCCCCGCCCGAGGATCTCTACGAACGGCCGGAAAACGCCTTCGTTGCTCAGTTCATCGGCGAGAACAATCGTCTGGTGGGCGAGGTGACGTCGATCGACGGCGACCATTGCGTGGTGGACGTGGGGGGCAATCAGATCCGCTCGCTGAGCGTGAATCACGACGGCGTCGGCTCGCGATCGACCCTTTCCCTTCGACCGGAGCGGGTTACCCTCAATCCGGCGGACGGCGCTTATCCGAACGTCTTCGACGCCAAGGTCCTGGAGTTGATTTATCTCGGCGACCATATCCGCTGCCGAGTCGCGGTCTGCGGCAATGACGAGTTCATCGTGAAGGTGCCGAACGCGCATGGTCATATCACCATGGCGCGGGGCGATAATGTTCGCGTGGGTTGGCAGCCGGACGATTGTCGGGCCCTGGATGCCTAGCAACGAAGGGTTCGCGCCAGGGACGCTACTAGGGCGTTCCGGTGCTTTCAACCGAGGTCTGGACGTTTGTCCGAACCTTCAAGCGGCCGATACCAATTTCGGTCAACCGCCGGCATAGCCGGTAATCTGTAGGAGAAATGGCAACATGAGACTACCAATCCTGACTGGCGCGGCCGTGCTCGGCCTCGCCGCCTTTGCCTCGGGGCCGGCGATCGCCGCCGATTCCCTGACCGTGGTTTCCTGGGGTGGCGCTTATACGAAGAGCCAGATCGAGGCCTATCACAAGCCCTACGCCGCCAAATACGGCACCAAGATCCAGTCCGAGGACTATAACGGCGGCCTTGCCGAAGTCCGGGCCCAGGTTGAGACCGGCAAGATTACCTGGGACGTTGTAGACGTTGAGGTCTCCGAAGCCGTTCGAGGTTGCGATGAGGGTTTGTTCGAACCGATCGACACCAGCAGCCTGCTACCCGCGCCTAGCGGGACACCCGCCGAGGACGATTTTATCCCGGGTAGCGTGGTCGAATGCGCGGTGGCCACGATCGTTTGGTCGACGGTCTTTGCTTACGACGCCGACGTGATGACCGGCGCCAAGCCGACGACCTTGAAAGACTTTTTCGATTTGAAGAAGTTTCCGGGCAAGCGGGGGCTGCGCAAAACCCCGGTCGTGAACATGGAATGGGCGCTGATCGCCGATGGCGTTGCGCGCGACGACGTTTATGACGTGCTTTCCACCCGCGAGGGACAGGATCGCGCCTTCAAAAAGCTCGATTCCATTAAAGATCATGTTCTGTGGTGGGAAGCCGGTGCCCAGCCGCCGCAAATGCTCGCCGATGGCGAAGTCGTGATGACCTCCGCCTACAATGGCAGAATCTTTAACGCCCAGGCGACCGAGAACAAGAACTTCAACATCGTTTGGGACAACCAGCTCTTCGCCTTCGATTTCTACGCGATCGTGAAAGGCACCGAGCGTAAGGACGAGGCCCTGCGCTATCTGCAATTCGCGACCGCCACCGAGCAGCTGGCCAACCAGGCTTCTTGGATTTCCTATGGTCCGACCCGTAAATCCTCGGCTGGGATGGTTGGAAAGCACGCCATCTCCGGTGTCGACATGAAGCCGCACATGCCGACGGATCCCGCCAACTTCAAGACCGCGGTTTTGAACAACTCGGACTTCTGGGCGGATAACCAGGACGAGCTGAACGAGCGTTTCAACGCTTGGCTCGCGAAATAATTCGGCCATCCCGCGGGGGCTTTGGCTCCCGCGGGATTTTGTTCCTTTTCAAAAAGGATGAAGCATGACGGTCGACGCAGGCATAGCCCCCTCCGGGCCGATCCTCGCCGCTGACGGAACGCCCCTCAAGGCAAGTCTCCGCAAAGCGCAACGTGTTCGCAAATTACGGGCGATCGCGCTGGTCCTGCCGTTGCTGGTCTTTGTCCTGGTTTCATTTATATTGCCGATCGCCGACATGCTGTTTCGCAGTGTCGACAACCCCGTTGTCGCTGAAAACCTGCCAGTTACGCTTGAGGCGTTGGAAGAGTGGGACGGCACCGGCACCCCCGACGAGGCGGCCTATGCCGCCATCGCGAAGGAACTTGTCGAGGCTCGTAAGAATAACGAAATGGGCAAGGTCGCGACCCGTCTCAATTTCGAGACCAGCGGCATGCGCAGCCTGATCGGCAAGTCGGTCCGCAAGATTCGCCGCTTGAAGGAAGGGCCGTACAAGGAAGCCCTGATCAAGATCGATAAGCGTTGGGCGAATACCGAGATTTGGTCCACGATCAAGCGGATCGGCGCGCCGTATACCCATGTTCAGTATCTCGCGGCGTTGGACATGAAAACCCAGCCGGACGGCAGTGTCGGGATGCAGCCCGAGGAACGCCAGATCTACGGCCAGATCTTCATGCGGACGCTGTGGATAAGCGTACTGGTCACCGTTTTCTGTCTGCTCTTGGCCTACCCGGTTTCCTACCTGCTGGCGACCCTGCCGCTGCGCTATAGCAACCTGCTGATGGTCATGGTGCTGTTGCCTTTTTGGACATCGCTACTGGTGCGAACGACATCCTGGATCGTGCTGCTGCAGCGCAACGGCGTGGTTAACGATCTTTTGGTTTGGATCGGCATCGTCGGCGAGGACGGTCGAATACAGATGATCTACAATCAGACCGGTACCTTGGTCGCAATGACGCAGATCCTGCTGCCGTTCATGATCTTGCCGCTTTACAGCGTGATGAAGACAATCTCGCCGTCCTATATGCGGGCCGCGCGTTCCCTGGGGGCCACTCCGGCGACCGCTTTTATCCGAGTCTACATGCCTCAGACCGCGGCCGGTGTCGGGGCCGGCTGTCTGCTCGTTTTCATTCTTTCCATCGGCTACTACATCACCCCGGCCCTGGTCGGCGGCCAATCCGGGACGATGATCAGTAACTTCATCGCCTATCATATGAAGTCGTCACTCAACTGGAGCCTAGCGGCGGCGCTGGGTTCCATTCTGCTGGCGGCGGTCCTGGTCCTGTACTGGCTGTACAACAAGATCGTCGGCATCGATAACATGAAGCTGGGGTAAGGCTATGGCTCTCCCACCCTATGTCGGCCCGGCGGGCAAGGCTTGGCACTTCGGCTTCCACATCTTTTGTGGGCTTGTGTTCCTGTTCCTGATCGCGCCGATCCTGGTCATTATCCCGCTGTCGTTCAATGCCGAGCCGTATTTCACCTTTACCGAGGGGATGCTCGCCTTCAAGCCGGAGGCGTATTCCACGCGCTGGTACGCCGATATCGTGAACAACCCGCAATGGGTTTTCTCAGCGGGGAACAGTGTCATTGTCGCGGTCTTCGCGACCCTGATCGCCACGGTGCTCGGTACCGTCGCGGCCTTGGGTCTGAGCCAGGCGCACATGCCCTACAAGCCCGCGGTCATGGGCTTGCTTATCTCGCCGATGATCGTGCCGCTGATCATCTCGGCGGCGGGGATGTTCTTCTTCTACTCCAAGATCGGTCTCGCCCAGACCATGCCCGGTTTGATCCTCGCCCACGCGGTGCTCGGCACGCCCTTCGTGGTGATCACCGTGACCGCGACGCTGGTCGGTTTCGATCATTCGCTTACAAGGGCTTCGGAGAATCTCGGCGCGGGTCCCACCCGAACATTCTTCAAGATTCAGATGCCGCTCATTTTGCCGGGCGTGATTTCCGGCGGTCTGTTCGCCTTCATCACCTCCTTCGATGAGGTCGTCGTCGTGTTTTTTCTCGCGGGATTTGAGCAACGCACGATCCCGCGTCAGATGTGGGCCGGTATTCGCGAGCAGATCAGCCCGACGATCCTGGCGGTGGCCACGATCCTGGTCTGTATCTCCATCGCGCTTTTGACCACCGTCGAATTGCTTCGTCGTCGCAGCGAGAGATTGCGTGGGATGTCGCCAGGCTGACCGTTCACCGGATGCGCGAGGCTCTCGCTGGACAAACCGTCATGGCGAGCGCATTGTCGGGGCCAAGATAATCGATTGGGGTAGCAGTCGTGTATCGCGATAACTCGCTTATTCCCAAGGAAGCGATCCGCATGGCCGCGCTGGGCGCGTTGGTGGTCCGGGAGCGTTCCTATGCCGATGTCGCCTCCGAGGTGCGCGAATTCGCGGCCCGGATTGTCGGGCCCTCGCTCGACCTCCTTGGAACCTCCATCGAGTTGTTGAAGCTCGAGGGGCTAATCGTGCCGGTTGGCGCCGGTTCCGAGCATGACGCGCAAATGCTGCGTCTTACCGATGACGGGCGCCGCGCGCTCGAGGCGTATCTCAAGACCAATATTCGGCCCGGCACCTCGGATCTGAACAAGCTCGTTATCGCGTTGAAGCTTCGTTTCATCGATGTCCTCGGAGATGAGGAGCGTTTGGATCAGCTCGAGGGGCTCAAGCGGATGTACGAGGGCGAGCAAGCTCGCCTGCGCGATTTGGCCGGGCATGACGAATGGTCGGACGGGTTGATGCCGCGCTGGCTGGATATCGAACTCGATATGGTGGCCCGTCGGATCCGGTGGTGTGACGCGTTGATCGGCGCGCCCGCGGACTGAAAATGGCGGTTTTCCGCGCCTATTGTATCGGCTGCATTTCCCCGGAGATTCCAGGGGAATTGACCAGTTATCACATTGAAATTAATTTAGTTAAAATTTATTGTAATTTATATTCCCGAGCCACATGTTTGACGCTCCGCCACGTGTTTCCGATTGGGCGCGAATGCTTAGCTCCAGCGTTGGCGAGCGGAGGGGTCGATGGGACTTTTCAACCTGTTTCACGCCAAGGGACTCCCGTCCGGGGTTTCGATCGCCGAGTTGAGGCCACGTGGCGATTCCTATGTCCGTATTGATGGACGAGACTACACGCTCCGGGCGTGGAGCCCAGGCGGTTTTTCGATCTCTCCATACAGCGGTGGCCTCGTCGCGGGTCAAATCGCCACGGTCCGGTTCGTCGTCCATGACTATCATGACCGGGACGGCGCGCTTCGGGTCGAGGACCGGGTTCGGATCGAGAGTATCGATGAGGCGGGCTTGCGGGCGCGGTGGTGGCATCTGCCCGAACGCAAGAAAGTCGAGATTGCCAAATACTTCGCGCTCAAGGCGGCGGCGCGAGGTTAAAGCATGTGTTGACCACCGGTCACGAAGATCTCGGTCCCCGTGACATAGGCGCTGTCCTCGGAACAAAGGTAATGAATGGTCGAGGCAACGTCCTTCGGCTCGCCCAGTCGATGTAGCGGGATGCGTGGGATCAACACCTCGGTTTCCGGCGAAAGCATCGCGGTTTCGATCTCGCCGGGGGCGACGGCGTTCACCCGAACCCCAAGCTCGGCGAACTCATTGGCCAACTCTCGTGTCAGCGCCGACAGCGCGGCTTTCGAGGTGCTATAGGCCGAGCCGGCGAAGGGGTGTATCGAATGTCCGGCGATCGAGGTGATGTTGACGACCGCGCCCTTGCCGCGCGCCAACGCGGCCGCGAAGCCCCGTGAAAGACGAAGCGGGGCGAAGAAGTTCAGCTCGAAAACCTGCCGCCAGGCGTCGATATCGCCGTTGAGGCAGCCTAGACGTTCCTTGAACGGTGATTTGGGAGACCACCCGGCGTTGTTGACCAGGGCATGTAGGGGACGGCCACCAAGAACCGCGTTGGCTTCGGCTATGAACGTGTCTATGCCCGCGTTGTCGCCGAGATCCACCGTCAGGTGATGCGACCAGTTCGGGTCACGCCGGCATTCCTCGGGTGGCGCCTCGCGGGAGCAGGTGATGATCTCCCAGTTTCGGGCGCTGAAGAAACTGACCGTCGCGTGACCGATACCGCGACTGGCGCCGGTGAGGAGCAAGGTTTTTCGAGAATCCGTCATGAGAATGAGTCTATGCTCTTTAGCGACAAGGTCAACGGCGGGAGATGTGGATCGTGACCAAGAGTGTTCGATTGTTCCTGTTGTGTCTGCTGGTCATCGCGACGGCTCGAACCGCCGATGCCCAAGTTTACGAGAGCGAGCACTACCGCTTGAAGGTTGTCACGGTCGCTCAAGGCCTGATCAGACCATGGGGGCTCGACTGGCTACCGGACGGACGAATGTTGGTCACCGAAAGGCCGGGTCGTCTAAGGATTGTCTCCAGCGATGGTGTGGTCTCTTCGCCGGTTCGAGGGCTTCCGGATGTCGATGACGGCGGTCAAGGCGGGCTGCTTGATGTTCTGGTTGATCCCGATTTCGCCGAGAATCGCGTGATCTATTTTTCATACTCGGAACCTGGGTCGGGAGGCTCCGGAACCGCGGTCGCGAGGGCCGTCCTTCGTGACGACGGGTTGGAGGAAACCAAGGTCATCTTCCGGCAGTTTCCGAAAGTCGATAGCCGCTTGCACTACGGCTCTCGATTGGCGTTGGCGGCGGATGGAACCCTCTTCGTCACCGTCGGGGAACGTGGTCAGCGGCAACTTGCGCAGGATCCCGGCGTAAACCGGGGGCAGGTCGTCCGAATTCACACCGATGGAAGCATTCCGGATGACAACCCATTTGTCGGGCGCACTGGGCATCGACCCGAAATCTGGTCGTACGGCCACCGCAATCCACAGGGCGCGGCAATTCACCCAGAGACCGGCGCGCTCTGGATCCATGAACATGGCGCGCGAGGTGGAGACGAGGTCAATATTCCCAAGCGCGGCGGGAATCACGGCTGGCCGGTAATCGCCTACGGGACCCACTACTCCGGCGCTAGGATCGGGATTGGAACGAGCGCGCCCGGCATGGAGCAACCAATCCACTATTGGGATCCGTCGATCGCCCCGTCCGGCATGACCTTTTACACCGGTGATGTGTTCGAGAAGTGGCGCGGCAGTCTTCTTGTCGGCGCGTTGAAGTTCCGGTTGTTGGCGCGATTGACCCTCAAGGGTACCCGGGTGGTCGGGCAAGAGACGCTGATCGCCGAAATAGGGGAGCGTATCCGCGATGTTCGCCAGGGTCCGGACGGCTATGTTTACCTGCTGACGGATTCGCGCGCCGGGCGGGTTCTAAGGCTGGAGCCTGAGTAATATCACGGATTCCGCCGATTTATGGGTTGAGGCGCGCGACTGTCCAATCCTGGCCCTCGGCCCCTCGCGTGAAAACGAAACGGTCGTGGAGACGGAATTCGCCGTCGTGCCAGAACTCGATGCGCAGAGGAACGACCCGGGCTCCGGTCCAATAGGGCGGACGAGGGACATCGCGATCCGCGTATTCCTCCTCGTATTTTCGAACGGCTGAAAGCAAAGCTTCCCTATTGGCAAGCGGACGCGACTGTTGCGAGGCCCAGGCGCCGGTTTGGCTAATCCTGGCGCGGCTGGCGAAATAGGCGTCGGCTTCGGCATCGTCCACCATGACGATCGGTCCCTCCACGCGAACCTGACGTTTCAGGGTTTTCCAGTGGAAACACAACGCCGCGAAGGGGTTGACCGCCAGTTCCGTGCCCTTGCGGCTTTCGAAGTTGGAATAGAAGACGAAACCTCGTTCATCCACGTCCTTTAGAAGCAGAATGCGCGCCGAGGGACGCCCAATCGCGTCGGCGGTCGCAACGGTCATGGCGTTCGGATCGCTGATCTCGGACGCCTCCGCATCGGCGAACCAAGACTTGAACAGCGCGAAGGGGTCATTGGTATTGGGTTCGAACATCGTGGGACCGCCCTGTGAGGAAACTCACGACGAAATTACCTCAATGGCCTTGGAACCGCCACAATCGTTCCCAAATTTAGGTGAGATTCGTCGCCATCCTCGGCGGCGCTTGGGGATGAGGGCTCGCCCATGATGATCATCATGGGCGCGCGGTTCTCGCAACGGGGTGTTCCGGTGATTGGGCTTGCCGTGATAAACTCCAGTTCTTGGTTCGTCGAAGGCGTTCTTTTGCAATCGCTCGGCGCCAAGGCACGCTGAAAGGATTTTCGAGATGTTGAAACGGATCGCCCTGGTATCGGTTGTCACGGTTGGGCTCGCGGCGTGCCAGTCGACGGGTCAAGGCCAGAAAGAAGGTGTGGGGACCGTGTTGGGCGGTGTCGCCGGCGCGGTGGCGGGCGCGCAGTTCGGCAAGGGGAGCGGACGGGTCGCCGCGGGCGCGGCGGGCGCGTTGCTTGGTGCGTTCCTCGGCAATCAGGTCGGCCAATCCTTGGACCGGGCGGACCGCTTGGCCATGCAACGCAGCACCAACAACGCCTTGGAACGTCAACCTTCAGGCACCGCGGTCGCCTGGAAGAACCCGGATAGCGGCAATCATGGCACGGTAACGCCTCAGCCCGCCTACAAGGACAGTAGCGGGCAGTATTGTCGGGAGTTCAGTCAAACGGTCACGGTCGGCGGCAAGACCGAACAGGCCTATGGGACCGCGTGCCGGCAGCCGGACGGATCTTGGAAGATCGTTCGATAGGCTTGCCTCTTGGGGCTCCGATGCCG
>Ga0181579_10001449_pt1 | contig 19598 bp, 17 predicted proteins | sample 071ome_24_FD_132996 | JGI IMG/M metagenome (GOLD analysis project Ga0181579, IMG submission 132996) | Coastal salt marsh microbial communities from the Groves Creek Marsh, Skidaway Island, Georgia - 071402CT metaG (megahit assembly) | ecosystem: Environmental > Aquatic > Marine > Intertidal... | reverse complement strand
TGGTTCAGCGCCAGCGCCGGCGCGGGAGCAAGCGGCGGCTGATAGCCGTCCCCGGCTTGGGTAAACTAGGCCTATGAACCCCGAGGCATTCAAGCGCCTGGCGACTGCGGTCATCGAGAATGAAGCCGCTGCCGTGCTGGCATTAAGAGACCGGATTGACGGCGATTTCGCCAACGCATGCAGGACCATGCTGGACTGCAAGGGCCGGGTCGTCGTGTTGGGCGTCGGCAAATCCGGACACATCGGCAGCAAAATTGCCGCCACGTTGGCCAGCACGGGCACCCCGGCGTTTTTTGTCCATCCGGCCGAGGCCAGCCATGGTGATCTGGGCATGATCACGGAGCATGACGTTGTCCTGACGCTCTCCAACTCCGGGGAGACGGACGAAATCAGCCGCATCCTGCCCATCCTGAAAAGACTGGGCAACCCCATGATCGCCCTGACCGGCAACCCGGGATCGACCCTGGCCCAACATGCGGACGTGCACCTTGATGTGTCGGTGGCCGAGGAAGCCTGTCCGCTGGGACTGGCTCCGACCTCGAGCACCACGGCGGCGCTGGTGATGGGTGACGCGCTGGCCGTTGCGCTGCTGGAAACCCGCGGCTTCACCCGCGAGGATTTTGCGCGATCCCATCCCGGCGGCCGGTTGGGCCGACGCCTGTTGCTGCATATCAGGGACGTCATGCACAGCGGAGCGGACATCCCCTCGGTCGGGCCGGACACGCCCGTGGCCGAGGCCATCGTGGAGATGACCCGCAAGCGGCTGGGCATGACCGTCATCGTCGATGACGCCGGACAGGCCCTGGGCATATTCACCGATGGTGACCTGCGCCGCACCCTGGATCAGGGCCATACACCGCAATCCACACGCATCAGCGAAGTCATGACCCGTGGCGGAAAATCCATCGGGCCGGGCGCGCTCGCGGCTGAAGCCGTGCAGCTGATGCAGGAACACAGGATTCAGGCGTTGCTGGTGCTGGACGATGAGGGCCGACTGGCCGGGGTGCTGAACTTCCAGGACCTCCTGGCCGCGGGGGTCGTCTGATGGCCGATTACGATCCCATGCTGCTGGAGCGCGCGTCCCTGGTCAAAATGCTTGCGCTGGACGTCGACGGGATACTCACGGACGGCCGCCTGTATTTCGATTCCCAGGGCAACGAAATGAAAGCTTTTCACACCCGAGACGGACTCGGGCTGAAAGCCTTGCAGAAATTCGGCATCGAACTGGCGCTGATCACGGGAAGATCCTCACCCATGGTGTCCGCACGCGCTGAGCAACTCGGTATCCGGCACGTCTACCAGGGTCGTGACGACAAACTCGAGGCCTACCTCGACCTGATCGGCAAGACCGGACTGGAGCACGAACATGTCTGTTACGCGGGCGATGACTGGATCGATCTGCCCGTGCTCATACGGGTCGGCCTGGCCATCACGGTACCTGATGCGGAAGAACACGTCAGGCGCCGGGTGCACTGGGTGACACGACGGGGGGGCGGACACGGCGCTGTCCGGGAAATATGTGACCTGATTCTCACCGCCCAAGGCCACGATCAGGTCCTTTTGGATGGATATCTGAGTCCATGATCCCCCGTAAAACCATGCATGGGATCGCCGTGGTTGGCACCCTGGCCGCACTGAGTTTCTGGCTGAACCGTGAATCCGCAGAAGATTGGCCCGGCGCCATTGCCGGCCTGGATACCCGGCTCAACTATGCGCTGCATGACTTCGAAGCGCTGTACTACGACCAGGCAGGCAAACTGGCCGGCAGGGTCACCGCTCCCGGCCTGGCCAACGATGCGGAAACCGGCATTGGCGTCATTGACCAACCACGCTTCCGGGTGGTGCATGAGGGCCGCCATTGGACTATCCTGTCCGAAACCGCCACGGTCACGCCGGATCGGGAGCATGTGAGATTTTCAGGTGAAGTCAGTGTGCTGGGTCAGGAGATCGATCGCGGTCGCGAAGTTCGGATAAAAACAAGTGAAGTCACGCTCGACATCGATCCCAGACGAATACATTCGAACGAAAACGTGACCATCCGCGAGGGCCTCAACGCGTTGAACGCCAACGGATTCCGTCTCGATATGACGAAAGAACAATTTCATTTAGACCGCCAGGTAGAGGGTCACTATGTCACGCGCTAGGCTGGCGAAGATGCTCGTTTGCCTGTTACTGGCGAGCGCGCCCGGCTTGCTGCCGGCCTTGCAATCTGACCGCCAGCAGCCGCTGGACGTGAAAGCAGACTCCACCGACGGAACCCTGGGTGACGGGGTGACTACGCTGCGAGGGAACGTTGAAATCCGGCAGGGATCCCTGTTGATCAAAGCCACCGTGGCTGAAGTCGACAAAGCCGATGGCAAAGTCACGCAGGTCACTCTCCGGGGCGATGCCGCCTACCTCGAGCAGGAGGTGGAGGAGCAGGGGCTGGTTAAGGCCTGGGCCGAGCGTATCGAGTACCAGGTGGCCAACGGCATGGTGATCTTTTCCGGCAGCGCCGAGGTGCGCCATCCGCAGTACGAGGTCAGCGGCGATACCTTGCGTTATGACCTGGAGGCACAGCACTTCGAGGGCGTTGGAGAGGATTCGGGTGACGGAAGAATTCGGATCCGGCTCGACCCCGAGGTCCTGGAGGACATTCCTCAACCCTCATCTGAATCAACAGACTCGCCGGCGGACGACAGCTCCGAGGGTGAGTCGGCCTACCCCGATGCTGCGCGCTGAAAATCTCAAGAAAGCCTACCGCAAGCGAGATGTCGTGCGGGGCGTCAACATTGAGGTCGGCCCGGGAGAGGTTGTGGGCTTGCTCGGGCCCAATGGCGCCGGCAAAACCACCTGTTTCTACATGATCGTGGGTCTGCTAGCCGCCGACGAAGGGCGCATCATGATCGACGAGACGGACGTGACGCATGAGCCGGTCAATGTTCGCTCCGGTCTGGGTGTGGGCTATCTGCCACAGGAAGCCTCGATATTCCGCAAGCTAAGCGTCAGGGACAACGTGCTGGCCATCTTGGAGATGAGGTCAGACCTGGACCAGGCCGGCCGTGAGGAAACGCTGCAAAACCTGCTGGAAGAGCTGGGCGTTTCGCACCTGTCTGACCAGGCTGGCGTCAGTCTCTCCGGCGGTGAGCGCAGGCGCGTGGAGATCGCCCGAGCGCTGGCCACGCGGCCCCGGTTTATCTTGCTGGACGAACCCTTTGCCGGGATCGATCCCATTTCCGTCGTGGAAATTCAGCACATTGTGGAACACCTGGTCGAGCGCGGCATTGGCGTACTGATCACGGATCACAATGTGCGGGAAACGCTAAAAATCTGCGGCAGGGCCTACATCCTCAATGACGGCCAGGTGCTGGCCGAGGGCGACGCGGATTCCATCCTGGCCAACGAGCAGGTCCGGACCGTCTATCTCGGCCAGGAGTTTCGGCTATGAGGCCGCAGCGGGATCAAAAACATGCCTGAGTATTCCCTGCAACTCAAACTCAGCCAGAAGCTGGCGCTGGCGCCCCAGCTGCAGCAGGCCATCAGGCTGCTCCAACTTACCCGGCTCGAGCTGCGAGAGTATATCCAGGAAACCGTGGAGGCCAACCCGCTGCTGGAGCAGGTCGAACCCGGCGAATCGGAACAAAGCACCGAATCAGAGCCGGAATCGCAGCCACTGGACGAATACCAGGAGGAGGCGTCATTCAGTGACGATTACGACTGGGAATCCGTCGCTGACTCCTGGCCGGAGTCCACCGCCTACACCGGCGACTTTCCCGAACCTCAGATCGTCGATGATTCAACGGGCTCGCTGCGGGAGCATCTGCTCTGGCAAATCAATCTCGGCCACTTCAGTGCGTCCGATGCGGCCATCGCGGCCGCCATTGTCTACGCTCTGGACGAGGACGGGTTTCTCGATGATGACATCGAGGACATCCGCGCCAGCCTGGCGCCCGACCTGCTCGTCGACGCCGATGAAGTGCTTGCCGTGCTGCATAGAATCCAGCGCATGGAGCCAGTGGGTGTGGCGAGCCGGGATACCTCGGAGTGCATTCGCGTTCAGCTGTCGGTATTGCCGCGCTCCACACCTGGAAGGGACCTGGCACTCCGTCTCGCCAGAAGCCATATCGACCTCGTCGCCGACAGCGATATCGCGCGATTGAGAAAAGAGACCGGCGCGGATCCGGAAAACCTCGAGACGGCACTGGAACTCATTCGGGGGCTCGAACCCAGACCAGGCGCCCGCTTTGACAACCGGAAAGATGAATACCTGGTGCCGGACATTTACGTTCGGCGCAACGAAGATCAGTGGGTTGTGTCACTCAGCCCGGACAACGATCCACGCCTGAAGCTGAATGACTTTTACATCAGCCTGCTGCGCCAGCAAGGCGGAAAAGACGCCGAGTACCTCAAGGGCCGGCTTCAGGAGGCCCGCTGGCTGCTGTCGTCCCTGGAATTGCGCAACCAGACCTTGCTCAGGGTGACGCAGTGTATCGTGGAGCAGCAAGAGCCATTTTTCGAACAGGGCGAAATGGCCATGAAGCCCATGATTCTGAAGGACGTCGCCGACCTGGTGGGCGTGCATGAATCTACCGTTTCCAGGGCGACCACCCGCAAATACATGCTGACCCCGAGGGGCATATACGAGCTGAAATACTTTTTCTCCAGCCACGTCAAAACCGATGACGGCAGGACCATCAGCGCCATCGCGGTAAAAGCCCATATCCAGATACTGGTTGAAAAAGAACCGCATGCCTCTCCGCTGAGCGACCAGGAAATAGCGGACCTGCTGCGCGAGACGGGCATCATCGCGGCGCGGCGCACGATCGCAAAGTATCGTGAAGCGCTCGGCATCGGCTCGTCCAGCGAGCGACGGCGCGCCTACCGCAGGTTAGCTTCCTGAACACTGGACAGCATGTGGGTTTCGTTTGACCTGGAGGCTAGGAAATCCGCGATCTCCGTTATAGAATTCAAGTATGGAGCGTTATTCACGATCCACCCCAAGGGGCACCGGGACCAGGCGTACCGCCGCGGTTTGGAACTTCAGACTGTTTACCTTGATCGATGATTCATGCAACACCAGATCATCGATGAGATGCCATCATCGTAAAGGAGAATGACGATGCAAATGAATATCAGCGGACACCACGTTGAACTGACCCCGGCCATCCGGGCTTATGTCACCGAAAAACTGCAACGTCTGTCAAAACACTTCGATCACCTCATCGCCATCGACTGCATCCTGAAAGTCGAAAAACTGGAGCACGTCGCCGAGGCCACGGTGAAAGCCGCCGGGCGGACCCTGTTCGCGGACGCGTCAGCCCCCGATATGTATGCGGCCATCGACCTGCTCTCCGACAAACTCGACCGGCAGGTGCGCAAGTACAAGAATCGTCTGCGCGACAACCACCACGGACGGCAGGAAAACGCGGCCTCGAACTTCTAAGAACTGCGCCGAGAAGCGGATAACGTCAGCAGGAACCCATGCTAGTTAGCGACTTGCTCAGCCCAGAGCGCGTCTTGGTCGACGCGCGCGCCACCAGCAAGAAAAAACTGCTGGAGACCATCAGCAAGGCTCTGGTCAGTCACGACAGCGCGCTCGATGCACGGGAAGTGTTCGAGAGCCTGTGCGCGCGCGAGCGGTTGGGCAGCACCGGCCTTGGTCACGGCGTGGCCATCCCCCATGGTCGCGTCAGCAGCAGTCTCGAGCCGCAAGCGGTTTTTGTACGCCTGGCCAAGCCACTGGCATTCGATGCGATTGACGGCGTTCCCGTCGATCTGCTGTTCGCACTGGCGGTGCCGGAAAATTGCACCAGCGACCACCTCAACCTGCTGGCACAGATCGCAGAGCGTTTCAGCGATGAGCAATTGCTCAGAAACCTGCGCCAGGCCGATGGCGCAACCGAGTTGGTAAAGTTGCTTTCCGACACGAAACACTGACATAGTGAAAGCCCCGGGGCGGGCGGCGGGCCGCGTCCCACATGAAGCCAATATCACGGAGCGCTGGTCGCAAACTTGGCAGACAACAGGCAACACATCATGATCGTCAGCGGGCTGTCCGGTGCGGGCAAGTCCACGGCTCTGAATGCGCTGGAAGACCTGGGCTACTACTGCATCGACAACTTGCCGCCGGCGTTGCTGGAGGCGTTTCCGCCCCTGATTCATGAACACGTTTCCCTGTATGAGCGGGTCGCGCTCGGCATCGACGCGCGCGTGGCCGCAGCCGGACTAGAGCGAATCCCCTCCTGGATGGACGAATTGAAAGATCAGGGCCTGCGCTGTGAACTGCTGTTCCTGCAGGCCAGCCGTAATACCCTGATCAAGCGTTTCAGCGAAACACGGAGAAAGCATCCACTCTCAAAAAACGCCCATGGGCTGGCAGAGGCCGTGGAGCAGGAGGTGGAACTGCTGGCGCCGCTGAAGCAGCGGGCGGGCTGGGTACTGGACAGCACGGACACCAATATCCATCAGCTTCGCAGGCAGGTATGGAAGTATGTAGGGTCCGGTCAACAGGGTATGACCATTGTCCTGCAGTCCTTTGCCTTTAAGCGCGGCGTGCCACAGGATGTCGACTTCGTCTTCGACGCCCGCAGCCTGCCCAACCCCCACTGGCAGGAGGGACTGAGAGAATTGACCGGCCTGGACCCAAGGGTGAGGGACTGGCTGGAACAGGAGCCACAGGCACTGGAATTATCCGACCATATCCTCGAGTTTCTGGGCCGCTGGCTTCCCCGGTTCGAGGAAGCCCAGCGGAGTTACGTGACCGTTGGCGTTGGCTGCACGGGCGGGAAGCATCGCTCTGTATACCTGGTTTCGAAGCTGTCACAAGCGCTGAAGCCGCAGTTTCCCGAGATACTGATCCATCACCGCGAGCTTGAAGGATGAGCTTCACCGGCGGCAGGCTGTTGGCGCTCGCGGCCGGGAGCGCATGAGGCATGCCTGTCCGAGACGTCACGATTCGCAATGAGCTTGGCCTGCATGCTCGGGCAGCGACCAGGCTGGTCGAGTGCGCCAACCGCTTCGGTTGCCAGATCGCCCTGAGCAACGAGAGCAAGCGCGTCGACGGCAAATCCATTCTCGCGCTCCTGACGCTGGCGGCCGGCCCAGGAATGGAGGTCACCATTGAGACCTGCGGCGAGGATGAGGACGCTGCGCTGAACGCCCTGGTGGAATTGATCGAAACCGGCTTCGGAGAACCCGAATTATGACGCTGGCCATGTCAGGTCAGGCGGTGGAAAGCGGCATTGCGGTTGGCCAGGCGCACATCATTGAAAGCCGCGAACTGCAGATTGCCGAATACCGCCTGGATGAAGGCGCGATACCGGCCGAGATTGAACGACTGAACCTGGCGCTCGATGCCGTAAAAGCCTACCTCGAGTCGCTGTCGGCCAAAGTCATTGGAGGCGCTGGCGGCAGTGCCGAGGAGATCATCAGGACACACATTTTCATGGTGTCAGACGATGCGCTCTCACAAGCCGCGAAAGAGCGCATTCATGAATTGAAATGCAATGCCGAGTGGGCGTTGCAGGTGCAGCTGGGAGACCTGCTGACGCAATTTCGCCAGATCGATGACCCCTACATTGCCACCCGGGCCGATGACGTCGTGCAGGTGGTCAGAATGATCCAGAAATTCCTGGCCACCGGCGCCCCCGCCGAGCCCATCACCTCAATCGAAGGCAGGCTTGCCCACACGCTGGCCGTCGCCTCCGAACTGACGCCCGGCGATGTGGCCGCCCTGCGAGAGCGCGGCATCGCCGGAATCATCACAGAACATGGCAGCCCCTACTCCCACACCGCCATTCTGGCGCGTAGCCTGGGCATACCCACGGTCATGGGTGTGCGGCGAGCCCTGTCACTGATCAACGAGGGGGAGCAGCTGATCCTCGATGGTCATTACGGCATTGTGCTGGCGGAGCCGGAAGAGTCCATTGTAAGGCACTACCTGTCCAAGCAGGCGGAGACAGACCGCTTTCTTCAGAACCTGGAATCGGTCCGTGACAAGACGGCTCGAAGCCTGGACGGGATCAACATCACGCTGATGGCCAACACGGAGAGAAGTGAAGAGCTCCAGCGCGTGCGCCACGATGGCGCGCTGGGGGTTGGGCTGTATCGGAGCGAGTTCCTGTTTCTCCAGGGGGCGCTACCCGACGAAAACACCCAGTACGCAACCTATCGGTCCGCGGTCGAGTGCCTGGACGGAGGGCCGCTGGTCGTCAGAACGCTGGACATCGGTTCGGACAAGGATATCGGGCTGACTGACTTCAGCGACCCGGGACATCACCCCAACCCGGCCATGGGGCTGCGGGCGGTACGGCTGTGCCTGCGTGAACGGGAGATGTTCAAAACCCAGTTACGCGCCATCCTCCGCGCCAGTGCCCATGGAGATATCCGCTGCCTGATACCCATGCTGACCAGCACCCAGGAAGTGCTGGCCGTCCGTTCCCTCATGGAAGAAGTCAGCGAGGAACTGACCGAAGCCGGCATTGCGTTCAACCGGGACATACCCCTCGGGGGCATGATCGAGGTTCCGGCAGCGGCGCTGGCCATTCATGAGCTCGGCCGGCATCTGGATTTCCTTTCCATTGGAACCAACGATCTGATCCAGTACGCACTGGCGACGGACAGGGTGGATGAGTCGGTCGCGCATCTGTATGAACCCGATCACCCGGGCATCGTGCAGCTGCTTCGGCAGATTTTTCGGGCGGCCCAGGAAATTGAGATCCCCCTGGCGGTTTGTGGCGAACTGGCGGGAGACCGCCGCTACACGCGATTGCTGCTGGCCTTGGGCCTGCGCGAATTCAGCATGCAGCCGCGCAGCCTGCTGGAAGTCAAGCAGGTGATTCGTGAAACGGACATTTCACGAGCCAATGCCGCTTTGCGCGAGTGGATTCAGTCCGGCGGCGGCGGAGCCGAAAACTCACTCGTCAATTTCCTCGATAGCGCGCAACTGGATCGCTAATCGGCTCTTCCCATGGCCGAAGTCCGGTCGGGTTCACTATAATAGGTACGCTCTCGCGGCCCGGCCGCTGAAACCCGACTGCGCGTGAAAACTTAGAGGTTGTCGAAACCATGCTTGACTATACTCGGGAGGAAAAGACGGCCCGGCACCTCGAACACGTGTCCGAGGCGCTCGACAGCGGCACCAAAACCCAGGTGCAACAGCTGGTCAACAGCCTGTCCGGCGGCGAAATAGCCGACCTGCTCGAATCACTGCCGCTGACCAAGCGTCTCGCCGTTTGGGAACTGGTTGATATCGAAACGGATGGCGAGGTGCTGGTCGAGGTCAACGACGAGGTCAGGGCCACCCTGATCCGCGACATGGGTTCCGATGAACTGGTTGCCGCGGTGGGTGATCTCGAGATCGACGATCTTGCCGACATCCTCGATGATCTCCCCGACGCGGTCATCCGGGAAGTCCTGCATGCCATGGACCGCGAAAACCGGCTCCGCTTGGAACGGGTGCTGTCCTATCCGGAGGATTCCGCCGGTGGCCTCATGGATCCGGATGTCGTAACCATCCGGGCAGACGTCAGCCTGGATGTTGTGCTTCGTTACCTGCGGCTTCGGGGCAGCCTGCCCAGCGGTGTGGATCAGCTGTTTGTGGTCAACCGCGCGGGTGAATATCTTGGCGATCTCAAGCTGGCGGACCTGGTCACCCAGGATCCTGTACAGCGGGTAGCCGATCTGATCGCTGACTCGAGGCCCGCCATACCGGTGAACATGACGGCCAGCCAAGTCGCCATTGAGTTCGAGCACCATGACCTGATCTCCGCGCCGGTGGTCGATGCCGGCAACATCCTGCTTGGCCGCATCACCATTGACGACGTGGTTGATGTCATCCGCGACGAAGCGGAGCACACGGTCTTGACCATGGCCGGCCTGGACGAGGAAGACGACATGTTCGCGCCCGTGGTGCAATCCGCGCGGCGGCGCTGGCTGTGGTTGGGCGTCAACCTGATCACGGCGCTGCTGGCTGCCATGGTGCTTTACTCGTTCGAGCCCACCCTGGACCAGATCGTGGCGACTGCCGTGCTGTTTCCGGTGGTCATGAGTATGGGCGGCATTGCAGGAACACAAACGCTGACGTTGGTCATACGCGGTATGGCAACGGGCCAGGTCAGCTCCAGCAACACGCCTGCCATACTCCGAAAAGAACTCGCCGTCGGCCTGCTCAATGGCGTCGTGTTTTCCCTTCTGGTCGCGGTCATTGCCTTCTACTGGTATGGCGATCTACAACTGGGCGCTGTGATGGCCATGGCCATATTGGTCAACCTGTTTGCCGGCGCCCTGGCGGGGGCCCTGATTCCCGGCATTCTGAAACGCATGTCCATCGATCCAGCCCTGGCCGGCGGTGTGGTGCTGACCACCGTAACCGACGTGGTGGGAATCCTCGCGTTCATTGGGCTCGCCACGTACCTCCTGCTCGGAACCTGAGGCATACACTGAAGTCCTCATGAAGATTCTGCTGATCGCACAGGAACCCGCGCTATCGCCCGCAAGTGTTGTCACCGGCAATGCCATTCGTACCCATCAGCTAACCACCATCCTTGAAAAAGCAGGTCACGAAGTGGTGCATGCATGGCGCGACCATCATCGCACTGACACAGTGCTGACCTTCCGGGATCGAGACGATCTGCGCGGGCTGCTGATGCGTCAGCAGGCGGATCTTCACCTGGTGTGCTACTGGGAGTTGCTGGATCTCATGCCTTTCGAGACCGAGGTGCCGCTCGTGCTCGACTTCCTGGCGCCGCGACCGCTGGAAACGGTCTTCGAAAATCCCGCAGCCCTTCGTCACGACCTTCGCAGATTACAGGTGGACCTCAGCAAGGTAGACCTGCTGATGACCGGCAACGAACTGCAAAAGAACATGATGCTCTTGCCACTGCTGGAAGCGGGGCTGGACCTTTCCACGGAAGCGGGAGCGGTCGTCATCCCACTGGGCGCGGATGGCGCCGGACAGCCCCGGTCAAACCCGCTGAAGGATGGTTGGAAGCTGGTTTCCGGCGGCGTCAACTGGCCCTGGCGGGATTCAGCCCGCTATTGGAAGGCCGTCGACGAGCATCTTGACCTTATTGAGTCCGGAAACGCCGAGCTGGTGCTTTTCGGCGGTGACTACACGCTCCATGGCGAGGGTGCGAATAAAGCCGCACATACTCAGCAGATGAATCCGCTGATGCCGTATCGCGAATTCTCAGCCTGGCTGCTTGACCATGCCCACATCGGCCTTGAACTGGCCGAGGAAAACGTGGAAAGAAGACTGAGCCAGTCCTTTCGCTCCATCGAGTTCCTGCGGCATGGGCTTCCGCTGATTTGCAACAGCTGGCTGCCGATCGCGGCAGACATTCGCCAGTGGGAGGCCGGTTGGCTGGTGGAGCAGCCAGAAGACATACCCGGGCTGCTCAGGGACGTTTTTGCGGATGAACATCATTGGCGGCAGCGCAGCGAAAATGCTTTGCGCCTGGCCAAGGCGAAGTACAGTGTCGAAGAGACCGGCCGGCCGCTGGTCGAGTGGGTGGCAGACGCCCACAAGGCAAAACGGCTGCCCAGACAGATCCCGGCGCCCGCCGAACTGCGCACGCCGCCCTGGCGTGAGCGCCTGGGGCGCATGGTTGAGCTCCGAAAAGGCTTCTATCACCCGCGCTTACCGGAGGAGCAGGCCGCTCACACTGGAACCCCTCAGCTGGATCGCGGTATTCGCCGGCTGGGGCGTAGAATCCGCTGGCTGGCAAAGGCGGGCGGCGCATTTCTGAAAGCACCGGTGTATTCCCTGCAACGCTTGATATTTCGACCCCGTGAACATGAAGGCATCATCCTGATTACGCGCGGCGACCTGTTCCCGGCCGATCACGGCGCGGCCGTGAAAATTGTTGAAACCGCCAGGGGGCTGTCGTTTCAGGGCGTGCCCGTGGCGATCGTCACCGACCACCGCAAGTACTGGTGGGAAGTGAGCGAGGGCAAGCTCGAGCGCCGGCGCGTTCCCTGGTGGATTCGCCTGCTGTCGCCACCCGAGAAAGCCACCAAGGCCATGCACTACAGCAAGGACATTCCTCTGAACAATGCCTTCCTGTACCTGCCTATCAGCGATCGCAGCTTCTTCTACCGAACGCTCCATGTCGGCAGGAAAATAGGCGCTGGCACCCTGCAAGCTGAATTTCCGGCCTACGTTCAGCCCGGCGTGCACGCCCGGGGTATTCTCGACGCGCGGCTGGTCCTGGTGCAGCACAACGTGGAATACGAACGGCTGCGCTCGCAAGTAAAAGAACTGACGCAGGAGCAGTACCAGCGCTACAAATCAATCGAGATCGACCTGTGTAACCAGTGCGATGTGGTCATCTGCGTATCCGATAATGACCGCCAGAAACTGGCCGAAGACGGCGTTGACATGGACCGGCTGTATACCGTGCCGCACGGCGTTGACCTGGAGCAGTTTGAACTTCCGCCGGAACCGACTGCCAGGGAACGGTTCGGAATCCCGGAGTCAGCGCCCCTGCTGGTCTACCACGGCACATTTTCCTACCCACCCAACCTGCAGGCGCTTCGTGTATATGCACGTGAACTCCTGCCCCGCCTGGAACAGCTGGGACACGAATGCCACGTGCTCGCCGTCGGCAGGGAACCTCCGGCGAAGAGCCCGCATCCGTGCATTCACCTGACCGGCAGCGTCGATAAGGTCGGCCCGTGGCTAAAAGCCGCGGACCTGGCGGTCGTCCCGCTACTCGATGGAGGGGGTACCCGAATGAAGATCATCGACTGTTTTGCAGCAGGCACGCCCGTGGTCAGCACGTCCAAGGGCATCGAAGGCATTCCTGTCATCAACGGCCAGCAAGCCCTGGTCATCGACGATTGGGATGACATGGCGGAGTCGATCGCACGCCTCATCAGCGACCCGCCGGCCGCGGAGGCATTGGCGAAATCCGCCCGCGAGATGGCCGATGCCCTGGACTGGAAATCCATTGCTGCCGAGTACGTCAGGATTTTTGAATCACTGGACAGCCAGAAGACCGGCTGATCAGGCGGCGCCCTGCTTTTTTGCCACCTTGTCCCGCAGATAAACGGGCTGCGCCTGAAACGCGGGCAAAGCCTGATTGGAGCCCAGCCAGTCACGCGCAAGCGCGGCCATGACCGCAGCACGAGGCCAGAGGTCCGGCAGCACATTATCCAGGCTGCCCGAGCAGTCCGACAGAGCTGCATAACGCGCGAATCCGCAACCCACCCCTGTCAAGCCGGGCCGGGCCAGCCGGGCGGCCTGCTCCGGCGGGCATACCCGCTCGGAATCGGTCGGGCGCATGATGCCAAGATCATCGCAGCGGAAAACACCGGCAAAGACCTCGCCCATGCGCGCGTCCAGGGCCACGAGCGCGGCCTTCGCCCCCGTATCAGCCGCCACCTGCGCGGCAATCTGCAGTGACGAGAGGGGAACCACGGGCACTTCCGCGCCCCAGGCCAACCCCTGAACCACGCTGATGCCAATCCGCAGGCTGGTAAAACTGCCCGGCCCCCGGCTGAACGCGATGGCATCCAGCTGCGGCAGCGCCAGCCCCGCTGACGAGAGCAACTCTTCCACCCACGGCAAAACCTGCTCGGCGTGCCCTCTGGGGGTCAGCTCATAGCGTTCAAGGTTCCGCTCTGGGGTCGAAAGCGCAACAGAACACGCCTCCGATGCCGTTTCAATCGCCAGGATGTTCAAAGAAACCCACGGCCTCCATCATGTCCCGGGTCTGCCTCATCGGCGGCAAGCTGTCCAGAAACGCAGCCCCGTAATTCTTGGTCAAGATTCTTGGATCGCATATTACCAGCACACCCCGGTCATTGACGTCCCTGATCAGTCTGCCCGCACCCTGCTTAAGGGTAATGACCGCCCTTGGCAAATGCAGCGCGGTGAAAGGGTTTTCCCCCGATTGGCGCAATTCGTCCCCGCGCGCCGCCAGAACAGGATCATCCGGCGCCGCAAAAGGGAGTTTGTCAATGACCACCAATGATAAGGCCTCACCCATCACGTCCACCCCTGCCCAGAAACTGGAAGTGCCCAGTAACACGCCATTGCCGGAGGAGCGGAACCGCTCCAGCAACACGCTGCGAGGCCTCTCACCCTGTATGTACAAGGGGAAGTCCACGTGGTCAGAGAGCATGGCTGCCGCCTTTTGCAGAGCGCGATGAGAGGTGAACAACATAAACGCCCGGCCGCCGGAGGCCTCCAGCAGGGGCAGCACCTGTTGCAGGACGTGCTCAATGAATTCAGGATCACGAGGCTCCGGCATGCGCTCGGGAAGCCACAGCAGCGCATGATTCTGATAATCGAACGGCGAGTCCAGTTGGAGTGTATCCGCATCCTCGAGGCCCATGGTGCGGGTGAAATGCGTGAACTCACCGCTGACCGAGAGCGTGGCTGAGGTCAATACCCATGCCGCCTCCTGCTGCTCCCGGAACTCCGTGAACACGGTGGATACATCCAACGGGGTAATGTACAGGGCAAACCCTTTGCCCCGGCGCTCAAACCAGCGCACCTCACCCGGCGAAGCAGCGTGATCCAGCCGATCAAACATCAGCTGCAGTTCATCGCGCCGCTGGATACAGGCCTCCACGCCTCGGCTGCTGCCATCCAGCGCGGCCAGGGCCGGCGCCAGGTCCGCCACGGCCTGATCCAGCGCCTGCAGCCCGGTTCGCAATTCCTGGCGCTCCACCAGCGTCTGCCAGGAGCCACGCTCCGGCAAATGTTCGCTGAACAATGCCTGCAGGCGCTTGAGCGCGCTGCGACACTGTTCCACCGGCTCGGCGGTCACGGCAAGCCCCGCGGTCTGCTTGCCCGACTCGGCCAGAATATCCTGGCACAGGTCCCGGATCTGGCGGGCTGAAATGGAGGCGCTGAAAAATTGCGAGGCAACCTCAGGCGCGCCGTGCGCTTCATCGATAACGAACGCGCCGGCACCGGGCAAAACCTCACCAAAGCCGCTTTGTTTGATGGCCATGTCAGCGAAAAGCAGGTGATGATTGACGATCACGATATCCGCCTCCTGCGCGGCCTTGCGCGCGTTGGCAACGTGACAGTCCTCGAAGCGGGGGCATTCCCCGCCCAGGCAATTATCCGGCGTGGAGGTGACAAACGGCCACAGCCCGCTGTCATCGGAAATGACCTCGGTCACGCTGAGATCGCCATCCGCTGTCCGCCCGGACCACTCGTAAACCGCCTCCAGCTCTGCAACGGCCTGCCGGGAGGGCAGTTCTCCGGATTCCCGGGTTTGGGCCATGCGATATAGACACAGGTAGTTTCCCCGGCCTTTGAGCATGGTGGTTGCTGGCGTTACGCCCAGCGCCCTGGCCACCATGGGCACGTCGCGGAAATAGAGTTGATCCTGGAGGGTCTTGGTGCCGGTCGAGATGATGGTTCTCTTTCCTGCGAGCATCACCGGCACCAGGTACGCCAGCGTTTTTCCAATCCCGGTTCCCGCCTCGGCTACCAGCAGACCTTCCCCAGCGAGCGCCTCTTCGATGGCCTCGGCCAGCTCAATCTGCTCGCCACGCGGCGCGAAACCCTCCAGCACAGAGGGAAACGGGCCATCATCGCCCAACAGGGAACGAAGCTGTCCCGGCGAGTCATCCAAGGTGGGTGCTCACAGTGAAGGTGGACGCGTATTCATGCACTGCCCCGCTCGCTGCTCTGCTTCACGAGACCCGCCGGCATCTCCCAGGTGGTCGCGCGCGACGGAAATGGTGCGCCAGTTACGGGCGCAAATTTCACCAACGCGCGGGCCAATATCATAAGAGCGCACCGCGAAACTGAGCGCCTGCTCGAAGTCATCCATCTGCAGCTTCACCTCTGCCATGTGCTGCAGTATTTCGGGATCCCGCGGCCTGATCCTGAGCGCGCGCTCAAGCAGCACGGCCGCGGTGGCGTAATCTCCTGAACGCTCCGCGTCATCCGCTTGCTCCATCAACTGAACCACTGCCGGATTTTGCAACGGGTATACCTGGACCCCCGCGCTTTCCTCCGAGGCCGGGGCCCGGACACGACGGGTGACTTCTCGCTCCTCCACGGGAGCGGGTTGCGGGCTGGTACAGGCGCTCAACAGCAAGCCCAGCAGAACAACCCACCAAAAACGACTATCGATCAAACCACTTCCTCCAGAAAGACTTGCGCTCCGAGCGTTCCAGCCTGGCCAGGCAGGGAGACTCGCTTTTTGGCTCAGAGCCGGAAACAAACGGCCATTGTACGGCTCCCTCGCAGGAAGCGTCGCTGCGCGCATCCGGGTCCAGTTCCACCCAGGTCCAATAGGCGCCCTCCGGCATGTCCAGGCTGACCGACTCGGCCGGAAGACCGGAAAACAGACGCGCCCAGAGGCGCATGGCAGCGTTGCTTCCAGTGACGCCCGCCGGCCCGTTGTCATCCCGTCCGACCCAGGTCACGGCCAGGCGGTCTCGGGAGTATCCGACAAACCAACTGTCTCTTCGTTCATTGGTTGTGCCGGTTTTACCAGCAACGCGAACATCGCTACCCATCAACTGGGACAGATTCCTGGCGGTTCCCTCCGTCACGACCCGCGTGAGCGCGTAGTTGAGGACTGCAATGGAGTCGCGTCGCTCCAGCGGCAGCATGCGCAGCGGATAGCGTTGCAGCGTCCGGCCCTCCGGCGTCTGCACGGCAGTCACGGACCGGAGTGGAACGGTAAAACCGCCGGCTGCGATCGACTGGTACGCCTGCGCCACCTCCATGGGCGTCAACTCGACTGCGCCCAGCAAGGTCGCCGGAACCGGCTCGACATGCGCCTCGACGCCCAACTGTTCCAGCTTGGCGACGAGATGCTGCACACCCAGCCGCATGCCCAGTCGAACCGTGGCCAGGTTGAGGGAACCCGTCAGCGCATCGACCAGCCGAACGCGTCCGCGGCTCTTCCCGTCGTAGTTTTTCGGCGCCCACAAAGATCCATCGGGCTGTCTAAGCTCGATCGGCTCATCCTCGATGGGGGTGAGCAGATTGAAATCACTGTCATGCTCGAGCGCGACCAGGTAAACCAGCGGCTTGATCACCGAGCCGACCTGCCGGCGTGCGTCCAGGGCACGATTGAACCCAGCGCGGCCCGGGCTGGCGTCACCCACGAGCCCCCTGATTTCTCCGCTGGAGACATCGGCCAGCACCATGGCGGCCTGCAGGCTTTCGGGCAGGCCCCGAGCGGCCAGGTCTTCCATGCCGCTCTTGACCGCCACCTCTGCGCGGGCCTGGTCGGACGGGGACAGCGTGGTAAAAATGCGCAGACCCCGATTACGAAGATCTTCTTCCCGGTAGACCTTGCGCAGCTGTCGCTTGACCAGGTCAATGAAGGCCGGATAGCGATTGGCGCTGGCGCCCGGCCGGCGGGTGACACCCAGGGGCCGCTGCTGCCATTGTTCTTTTGCCGTTGCCGTCAACAGGCCGGTCTCGGCGAACACCTCCAGCACCTGGTTGCGCCGCTCCAACGCGCGCTCTGGGTTGCGCCGCGGATTGTAGAGTGACGCGCCTTTGACCATTCCGACCAGCAGCGCGACCTGGTGGGGCTGCAACTGCGCCAGCGGGGTCGCAAAGTAAAACTCGCTGGCCCGGGCAAAACCATGAATCCCGTGACTGCCCTGCTGACCCAGGTAAACCTCATTGATATAGGCCTCTAGGATTTCGGGCTTGTCGTAATGCCACTCCAGCAGCAAAGACATGGCCGCCTCGTTCAACTTTCGGACCAGGGTGCGCTCACTGCTCAGGAAATAATTCTTCACCAGCTGCTGTGTCAGCGTGCTGCCCCCCTGGACCGCTTTACCTGCCCGGATATTGGCCAGCAAGGCGCGCCCGATACCACGCAGATCAATGCCCGGATGGTGTTTGAACTGCCGGTCCTCAACCGCCTGCAGGCCTGTGATCAGCAAGTCGGGAACCTGGGCGATGGACACCAGCGTGCGATCTTCCTCGTGGAGCGGATAAATGGAGGCGATCTCGGCGGGGTCGAGGCGCTCCAGGTCAATCGCCTCTCCCGTGTCGAGCCGGCGCACCGAGGTAACGCCTGCGGCTCCAAGCCGAATCTCCAATTCCAGCGCCGGTTCCGGCGCATCATCGAAGGTAAAGCTTCGCCGGTGCACGCGAAACTGTCCGCCCGACCGGTCATAGGTGCCGGCAACACCCGCGCCGCTTAGCTGACGGTAGCCGGATGCATCCAGCTCACTCAGCAGGTCCTGAGCGGTCATGGCTCGACCCGAATATATGCTTAGTGGCCTGGCGTAAACCCTGCTCGGCAAATCCCATTTGCGGCCCTCGAATTCGCCCGTAACCCGGTAATCCAGCCATGCCAGCCAGGGTATACTCACCCCCAGGAACACACCCGACAGAAACAGGGAAAACCGCCATACGGCGACCCTCAGCGCCCCCCGCCTCCTGGCTTTGACCTTCGCTTTGCGCTTCCTTGTCGCTTTCTTCATTCGTATAAAACCGGGTAGCCCAAGACCCCTGTTACCGTGACATCAGCAGCAAGATTGAAGATAATCACGTGTTGACCATACGACAGACTGCCATCACATGATGTCGACACTGGAATCGGCCATTGTCCGTTCCAGATGCTGATCGATATTCATTGAACCAAAGCCATAACAGGAAACTCCAGCTGTCATTCTAATGCCTGCACGTAGGACAACAACCGGAAAAAAAGTCCGCTCAGATGGCAAATGGCCCATCGTGTTTCTCCATGCGCAGGGCACCGCACCGGCCGACCCTGTCTGGCTCAATGAGATCCAGAAGCTGGAGGGGCAGTTTTTTAGCCACGCCGAACTGGAAGGCGTTCAGAAAACACGCCATCGGCTTGAAGACCTGGGTGCGCTGATCGACGAATTGACTGAGATCGCGCCAGGCTGTCCACTCATTCTCATTCGTGCGGGCCTCACCCCCCGGCCAGACCAGTTGGAAACGCTGGTAGAACTGTTGCAGGCGCCCGATGGGCCATTGGCCCTGACCGTCACCAGTAACGGTACGGGCGAGTGCAACCCGTTTGCGTCGCTGCCGCTGGACGGCAACCTGGAGCCAGGCCAGATGCGCGAAGCCGTGGCGCTGATGGGGCGGCGTCAAATTCACCGCTGGTCATGGTGGCCCGAGCACTTGCTGGCGCTGTCGCCGGAAGCATGCCGCCGGATCAGGGACGCCATGCCCACAAAACACACGGCAGTCTCCACGCTGAGCGGCGGCCTGGGTCTGGTTGAGTGGTTGTACGTGCCCGACCTGCGGTCTCCTCCATCAAAGGCGCCGCGACTGGAACCCACCGAATCGGCGCGGCCCATGCCCTGGGGCTTGCTGTCCACACAACTGCTGAACTGGCTGAACCACGGAGCGCCGAACATCCGTCCTGCGGGGACCGACGATCAGGTGGTCACGCTGCACATTACGCATAGCTGGGGCGGCGGCGTCGCGCTGTGGACACGCTCGTTCATTGAATCAGATACCTCTGGCAGGCACTTGCAGCTTCGATCTGAAAGCATCCAGCCGGAACAGGGTCACGGGCAGCAACTGGCGCTGTACAGCCACGCAGAGCCAGAGGCCCCGCTGGCCACCTGGTGCCTGCAGCCGCCCATTCAGTCCGTCGAATCCCACAATGCCCAGTACGCGGAAGTCCTCACCGCCA
>Ga0181579_10001444_pt1 | contig 19622 bp, 16 predicted proteins | sample 071ome_24_FD_132996 | JGI IMG/M metagenome (GOLD analysis project Ga0181579, IMG submission 132996) | Coastal salt marsh microbial communities from the Groves Creek Marsh, Skidaway Island, Georgia - 071402CT metaG (megahit assembly) | ecosystem: Environmental > Aquatic > Marine > Intertidal... | reverse complement strand
ACTAGCTACTACAAGGATCGGACGGTCGTTGAGCTGATCATCGAGAAGATGCCGGTATCGATCTCGCTCGGTATCTGGACGACGCTCCTAGTCTATCTGATCTCGATCCCCTTGGGGATACGCAAGGCGCTGCGCGACGGCAGTCGGTTCGATGTTTGGACCTCCGGGCTGGTGATCGTCGGGAACGCCGTGCCCGGCTTTCTGTTCGCGATCCTGCTGGTGGTGCTGTTCGCCGGCGGCAGTTTCTGGCAGATCTTTCCGATCCGAGGGTTGGTTTCGCCGGAATGGCGGGAATTCACCTGGTGGGAGCTGACGCTGGACTACCTTTGGCACATGGTCTTGCCGGTCGGCGCCATGGTGATCGGCGGTTTCGCCGGGCTTACCATGTTGACCAAGAATTCGTTCCTGGAGGAGATCAACAAGCAATACGTGGTGACCGCCCGGGCCAAGGGTCTGGCCGAGAGACAGGTGCTTTACGGCCATGTGTTCCGCAACGCGATGCTGATTGTCATCGCCGGTTTTCCCAGTGCCTTTATCGGTATTCTCTTCACCGGTTCCCTGATCATCGAGATCATCTTCTCCCTCGACGGCCTGGGTCTGCTTGGATACGAGGCGATCATCGGTCGCGACTATCCCATCATGTTCGCGACGCTTTACGTCTTCACCCTCCTGGGACTGCTTATGGGAATTCTCGGCGATCTCATGTACGTGGTGATCGACCGCCGCATCGACTTCGACACCCGCGAGGTCTGAGTGATGTCGGTTGGCGCGCAAGAGATCAACAACAAGCTTTTCGGTGTATCGATCTCGCCGCTCAACCGACGGCGAGTCGAAAACTTCAAGAAGAACCGGCGGGGATTCTGGTCGTTCTGGATCTTCCTCGTCGTCTTCCTGATCAGCCTCTGCGCCGAGATCGTCGCCAATGACAAACCCTATCTCGTACGGTTTGACGGCGCGTTCTATTTTCCCGCGCTGATCGCCTATCCGGAAACCACCTTCGGCGGCGACTTCCCGTCCGAGGCGGACTACACCGATCCGTTCGTGAAGGAGTTGATCGAGAAAAAGGGATGGATGGCCTGGCCACTGGTGCCGTTCAGCTACGATACCATTGATCGCGAGCTCGGCCAGACCGCGCCGTCGCCGCCTGACTCGCGGCATTGGCTCGGCACCGACGATCAGGCGCGAGACGTCTTCGCGCGGCTGCTATACGGGTTTCGTCTCTCGGTGTTGTTCGGTCTGATCCTGACAATTCTCAGTAGCGTCATCGGCATCGCCGCCGGCGCCGTGCAGGGCTTCTACGGCGGTTGGCTGGATCTCCTGTTTCAGCGGTTCATCGAGATATGGGCCGGGATGCCGCAGCTCTACATCCTGATCATCATCTCGAGCATCCTGGTGCCGGGATTCTGGGTTCTGCTTTGTATCCTGTTATTGTTCAGCTGGTTGGCGCTGGTCGGCGTCGTCCGGGCGGAGTTCTTGCGCGCCCGGAATCTCGACTTCGTTCGCGCGGCGCGGGCGCTGGGCGTGAATGACGCCACGATCATGTTCCGTCATGTCCTGCCCAACGCCATGGTGGCGACAATCACCATGCTGCCCTTCATTTTGACCGGTGGGGTAACCGCGCTCACTTCTCTCGATTTCCTCGGTCTCGGTCTGCCGCCGGGATCGCCTTCGTTGGGAGAGATGTTGAACCAGGGCAAGAACAATCTGCAGGCGCCCTGGCTCGGCCTGACAGGTTTCTTCTCGCTTGCCGTCATGCTGAGCCTGTTGGTGTTTATCGGCGAGGCGGTGCGGGACGCCTTTGACCCTCGGAAGACCTTCGCATGAGCCCGCCGCTTTTGGAGGTCCGTGACCTGGACACAAGCTTCCATGCCGGTGGGAGCGTGACCGAGGCGGTCAAGGGCGCGGCGCTGACCTTGGAGAAGGGTGAGACCGTTGCCCTCGTGGGAGAAAGCGGGTCCGGGAAATCGGTGACCGCACTATCGGTGCTGCAACTTCTGCCCTATCCGACGGCGCGGCACTCGGCGAGAAGTTCCATCAAGTTCCAGGGTACCGAGTTGGTCGGCGCGCCGGAAAGCGTGATGCGGGACATTCGCGGCAATCGGATTTCAATGATTTTTCAGGAACCGATGACTTCGCTCAATCCGCTGCACGTGGTGGAGAAACAGATCGGCGAGGTGCTGGGGCTGCACAAGGGGTTCGGCCCGGCGGCGGCCCGCGCGCGGATTCTCGAACTGCTGGATCTCGTCGGTATCCGTGATCCGGAAAGCCGGCTGCAATCCTACCCGCATCAGCTCTCCGGCGGACAGCGGCAGCGGGTTATGATCGCCATGGCGCTGGCCAACGAGCCGGATCTGCTGATCGCCGATGAGCCCACCACCGCGCTCGATGTCACCATACAGGCGCAGATCCTCAAGCTTCTGAAGGATCTACAGCGCGATCTCGGCATGGCGCTGCTGCTGATCACCCATGATCTCGGTATCGTCCGCAAGATGGCGGACCGGGTCCGGGTGATGACCAATGGGGAGATGGTGGAAAGCGGAGCCACGGAAACGGTTTTCGGCACCCCCCAACACCCCTACACCAAGCGCCTGCTCGCCGCCGAGCCGAAGGGACAGCCCGACCCGGTCGCGCCGGAAGCCGAGGCGGTCCTGGAGACCGATGACCTGAAGGTCTGGTTCCCCATACAGCGGGGGATTCTTAAACGCACGGTAGGTCATGTGAAGGCCGTGGACGGGATCAGCTTGGCGGTGCGAGAGGGCGAGACGGTCGGGATCGTGGGCGAGAGCGGTTCCGGCAAGACCACGCTCGGCATGGCGGCGCTACGGTTGCTGTCCAGCAAGGGCGCCATCCGTTACCAGGGGCGAGAGATCCAGGGGCTCCGCTTCAAGGATACGCGACCGTTACGCCGGGAGATGCAGGTGGTCTTTCAGGACCCGTTCGGCAGCCTCTCGCCGCGAATGTCGATGGCCGAGATCATCGGCGAGGGGTTGCGGGTCCATGACCCAACCGATCTTGGTCTCGCGGGCGACGAGGCAATCGAAGCGCGGATTGACGAGGCGATTACCGAGGTCGGTCTCGACCCGGGGATGCGCAACCGGTATCCGCATGAGTTTTCCGGCGGACAGCGCCAGCGAATCTCGATCGCCAGGGCCATGGTGCTGCGGCCGCGGTTGGTGGTTCTGGACGAGCCGACCTCCGCCCTGGATATGAGCGTGCAGGCGCAAATCGTCGAACTACTTCGAGACCTGCAGCGCAAGCATCGTCTCGCCTATCTGTTCATCAGCCATGACCTAAAAGTCGTCCGTGCCATGTCGCACCGGATCATCGTCATGCGTGACGGTCTTGTCGTTGAGGAGGGTCCCGCGCGGGATATCATCGAGCATCCTCGCGACGCCTATACCAAGGCGTTGATGGCGGCCGCCTTCGACCTGGAAGCCGTCGAGGATGGTGTGGTACGGATGTGACCCTTCCAGACGCCATGCTCAAGATCAACGGACGATGTGGTTAAGGTTAGGGTGTGTGATGCCTGCCGTTTTATTCCATTCCCACAATGATTCTCCCGAAGCATGGGGTGCCTCCTTGCGCGCTCTGCTGCCCGATCTCGATTTTCGGGTCTGGCCCGATGTGGGCGACCCGCTGGATATCGAGTTTGCCCTGACCTGGGCGCTGCCTTCCGGCAGTTTGGTGGAGATGACAAACCTGAAATGCATTTGCTCGCTCGGCCAGGGCGTCGACCATGTGTTCCGCGATCCACACCTGCCCGCCGGGGCCATGGTCATGCGCCTGGTTGATCCCTGGATGGCCCAGGCGATGAGCGAATGGATGCTGCTCAATATCCTGCGTTTCCATCGCCAGGGACCCGAATACGAGGAACTGGAACGGCAGAAGCAGTGGAAGGCCCTGCCGCCGCCGGAAACCTCCGAGCGGCGGGTTGGGGTGCTCGGGCTCGGCGCGCTCGGCGCCGATACGGCGCGCAAGGCGTCGGCGCTGGGTTTCGATGTCGCCGGCTGGAGCCGGAGCGAAAAGCATATCGACGGCGTGACGGGTTTTCATGGCGCGGATCAATTGAAACCGTTTCTGGCGCGCACGGATATCCTGTGTTGCCTCCTGCCCCTGACTCCGGCGACGACGGGCATCATCAACGCCGATACCCTCGCCGCGCTTCCGGCGGGAGCTTTCGTGATCAATGCCGGACGCGGCCAGCACGTGGTCGACGAGGACCTGTTGGCGGCGCTGGAAAGCGGCCATGTCGCCGGCGCGGCGTTGGATGTGTTTCATGAGGAGCCGTTGCCGCCGGAAAATCCGTATTGGGAGCATCCCAAGGTGCGGGTCTGGCCCCATGTCTCGGCCCAATCCAACGCCGATAGCGCGGCCGAGCAGGTCGCCGACGCGATCCAGAAGGTCTTCGCGGGTAAAAATCCCAACAATCTGGTTGATCGTGACCAGCAATATTGAAAGCAACGCGCCGCCGCGGTACGTCTTCCATCATATTCCCAAATGCGGTGGCAACAGCCTGCTTGCTCTTCTCGCCTTGCGTTTCTTTCCGGTTGATGACTATGCCCGAAAAGGGCCCGGTGAGATGAACCACGAAAGCGCGGATAGCTTTCGCGCCAGAAGGCTCAATCTCGATGAGCTCGATTGGGAATCGCCTCAACCGCCGATCCTCACGGGACATTTCGAGCTACCGGGCTGTGCGTTGTTCGAAAGGTATTCGGAAACGGAGACGCCTCCGTATCGAAGGATTGTTTTCCTGCGCGATCCCCTGGACAGGGCGATTTCGTATTTCCATTATGCGCGGCGATCCGGAAGGTTTCCGTTGCGGCATGAGTCCCTGGAGGCGTTCCTCGCGAGCTTGGATAATCCAATGGCACGCCTTATCGCGCCAAATCCGAAGCACGCTCTTGGCGCCCTGGCGAAATACTGGTTCGTCGGCACGTTGGAAACAGCGGCATTGGATCTGCGGCGCCTGGCCCCGCTACTGGGCTTGGAAGCGAAGACGATGCCTCACGCCAATCGGACCTCGAGGCCGAACATTTTCTTGGCCGATTCCGTGTTCGATGAATTCAAATCGCGGAATTCTCTCGACTATCAGTTATGGCGAACCGCCCGTGATTGGAGCCTAGCGGGTGGCCTCGAGCGCCGTCGCGAACTAGGATGGCGGCTCCCGTGGTTCAATGAGGAAGAAAGGATTCGGTTTTGCCAACCATCGTCATCAAGCTCGGCGAGGAACGGGCGGATCACTATATAGAGGAACTTCACAAGCTGGACCCCGATCTGACGATCCGGGAATGGCCGGACGTGGGAGATCCGAGCGATGTGGATATCGCCATGGTCTGGAAGATGCCGCATGGAGAGTTGGCGAAGTTCCCGAATCTGAAGCTCATCATGTCGATGGCGGCGGGCGTTGATCACGTGTTGAGCGACCCGGACATGCCGCGGGACGTGCCCCTGGTTCGCGTCACGGACCCGCATATGGCGCGGTCCATGGGTCACTGGGCGGCGATGAACATTCTCAGGCTGCACCGCGAGACCGCGTATTACGATGACCGCCGAAGCCGTAGGGAATGGTCGCCGGAGCGGGCCTTCGACACTGACTCCGTCCAGGTCGGGCTTCTGGGCCTCGGCTATCTCGGCACCCACGTCGCCAAGATGCTGAAGGCCATGGGAATCAAGGTTCAGGGTTGGGCGCGAACCGCGAAATCTATTGAGGGGATCCGGTCGTATCAGGGCGTCGATGGCCTCCACGAGATGCTCGCGTCGACCAATTATCTGCTCTGCCTGTTGCCGAGCACGCCCGAGACAGTGGGGATCATGAACGCCGAGCTTTTCTCTCGCATGCCTCGAGGGTCCTATGTCCTGAATTGCGGCCGCGGCGCGCAACTCGTCGAGCCGGACCTGACGGCGGCGCTTGATTCCGGGCAGATCGCCGGGGCGGCGCTGGATGTGTTCTCCGTGGAACCACTACCCCGGGATCATCCGTTCTGGACCGACCAGCGGATCATCATGACGCCGCATCACGCCTCCGAGGTATACGTGCCGGCGGTGGCGGCAACGTTCCTGGACAACATCCGACGGTGCCGTGAAGGCCGACCGGTGAACGGTTTGGTCGACCTAAGTGTCGGATATTAGAGATCTGATTCGAGGTTACCCGTAACGCTTTTTCAGCATGGCGTAGATACCGCGAACACCTTGGGCCTCGCCGCCTTCCGGGCGTCCTGGCCGGGCGCTGGTGTTGAAGGCCATGAGGTCGATATGCGCCCACGGGATGTCCGGCTCGACGAAATGCTCCAGGAACAGGGCCGCCGTGATCGCGCCGCCATTGGGCGCCGAGCCGGTGCTCGAGATATCGGCGACCGTCGAGGACAGGAAGGGCTTATATCCCGGCCAGAGTGGCATCCGCCACATCGCGTCATTGGCCTCTGTTCCGTTGCTCAGCAGCGCGTCGGCCAGATCATCGTCATTGCAGAAGAGCGCGGGTACGTCCGAGCCGAGCGCGACCCGCGCGGCCCCGGTAAGGGTCGCGAAATCAATGATCATTTCGGGTTTCTCGCTTGCCGCCTCGGCCAGCGCGTCGGACAGGATCAGTCGTCCCTCGGCATCGGTATTGCCGACCTCGACCGTGAGCCCCTTGCGGGTTTGCAGGATATCGCGGGGATGGAAAGCGTTACCTGAGATCGCGTTCTCAACCGCTGGGACCAGGACCCGCAGGCGTAGCGGCAGCTTGGCGTCCATGATCATGTGCGCCAACCCGAGAACCTGCGCCGCGCCGCCCATGTCCTTCTTCATGTTGAGCATGCCGGATGCTGGCTTGATATCCAGGCCGCCGCTGTCGAAACAGACGCCCTTCCCGACCAGGGTTACCCTGGGTGCATCCGCCTTGCCCCAGGTGATGTCAATTAGCCTCGGCTCCTGAGCCGCGGCGCGCCCGACCGCGTGCACGGAGGGATAGTTCTCGGTTAGCAAGCTCTTGCCGGCGATGATCTTGACCCGCGCCCGATGCGGCTTGGCCATGGCTTTCGCCGCGTCCGCCAGATCCGCCGGGCCTAGATCCGCCGCCGGCGTGTTTATGAGATCTCGGATGAGTCCGATGCCGGCCGCCATTCGTTCCACCTCGGCCTTGTCCGCGTTTTCGGGAAGCACAAGTTCAGCTTCGGGTTTGGCCATTTTCTTGTATCGGTCGAAGCGATAGCAACCGAGCGCCCAACCCAACGCCGCCGCGGTCGCCTTTTCGGACGACAGCGTCGCGTCGAGATAATAGCGACCCTTTGGCAAGCTCGATGGCAAGCCCGCGAGATCCCAGATCCCACCCCCAGGCGAATCACTGTCGGAAACCCCCAGAAGAACCCGCGCCATGCCACCCTTATCGTCCGGGAGGTAGGCAACCGCGCCGGGCGCCGCCTTGAATCCCGTCGCGGCGATCCATTGCGTCAATTCCTTGGAGGCTGTTTTTTTCCAATCCTTGAGCCCCGCCTCGGTTAGCGGCGAGATGGGAATGGATGCCGAAGTCTTGCGCGCGGCGAAGGCCATCTGGGCGATTTCCCTTTTGGTTTCCAGGATGCTTTAGGCTGGTTTTCGCAACTGTTGTCTTTCAGGGGATGCTCGTGTTGTATCCGCTGGTGCGTTCCGTCTCAAGGCCGACGAGGGAGTGCGGGTCATGAAACCAGCGGGCTCGTTGGCTTCTTGGCAAAGCGGTTGCGCTGGTCCGCCTGACAGGCTCAAATACCCTTCGCGGGAACTTTTGGAGCGTCGCCCATGGGTGACCTAACCCTGGTCATCGGCAATAAGAACTATTCGTCCTGGTCGCTTCGGCCTTGGCTTGTTTTGAAAGCCGCCGAGGCGCCTTTCAAGGAAATTCTGATCGCGTTGGATCAACCCAATACGCGTCAGGAGATCTTGAAACACTGGCGCAACGGCACCGTGCCGATTCTCAAGCATGGCGATAACATCGTCTGGGAAAGCCTGGCGATTTGCGAGTATGTGGCGGAACTGTATCCCGACGCGGGGCTTTGGCCGAAGGATGTGCGGGCTCGGGCCATCGCGCGATCGATTTCCGCCGAGATGCACGCGGGGTTCGGGGCTCTGCGCGAACATATGCCGATGAATATCCGCAGTCGGTTTCCAGACGAGGGACGCAAGCCCGGTGTTCAGGAGGATATCAACCGCATTGCGGCGATCTGGCGCCGGGCCCGGGAACGCTATGGCGCCGAGGGCGGTGGAGCTTTCCTGTTCGGCGCGTTCACCATCGTCGATGCAATGTTCGCCCCGGTGGTTAGTCGATTCCGTACCTATGCGGTCGAGGTTGGCGAGGTTGAGGCGGCGTACATGGACGCGGTTTGGTCCCATCCGGCGATGCAGGAATGGGTGAAAGCGGCCCACGCCGAGCCCATGATTATCGATTCCGCGGAGTTCTAGCGTCGAGCCCCATCCGTCCCCTGGGATTAGAATTTGGCATCCACCGGCTTGGCGTTATACTTCGCCTGGAAGACCCCAGAATGGGGCGTTGGTCAACGGATCGCGGTGACCCGCATGCGAGACAAAAAGTCTAGAACGCGACGCCGTCGCAAACGCAGTACCGGCAACACCGCCATATTCGGCTGGGTGGTACTGTTCATCATTCTGCTGAACGTGGGTGCTCTCCTGGTGTTCGAGCCGGTGCGGGACCCTTTGGATGTCGAGAGCTATCTTCAGGATGATGCGCTCGTCCATTTTCTCATGTTCTTCTTTTGCGCGGTGATCGGTGGCCCCTTGCTATTGCGATGGTTTAGCCTCGGTATTGTAGCGATCGGGCTGCTTGGCTTCGGAATGGCCGCGGAGATTCTTCAGGCATTCTCGACGGAGCGGACCGCCGATTTTGTCGATTTCGTGGCCGACGAGGCGGGAATTCTCGCGGCGCTTATACTCATTGCCGTCGTCCGCCAAGTATTCCGCCTGGTGACGCCGGGCCATGCGCATGACGGCGGGGGTAGGCGAGAACGCGAGGAACTATATCTCGAGGAACGCGACTAGCCCGATCAGCGCCATCATGACACCGCAAGCCCGGAGATAGAGGTGGAGCGCCCGTCGGATGTTCTCCGGCTTGGCGTTGGTGTCGCCGTCACCCATCCAGGCATCGTCGACAACAACGCCGCCATAGGTTCTGGGTCCCGCTAGCCGGAGGCCGAGTGCCCCGGCCATCGCTGCTTCGGGCCATCCGGCATTGACCGATCGGTGACGCCCGGCATCGCGAAACGCCGATATCAGCGCCGCCTTGGCCCGATCGCCCCTGGTCAGGCAGGCCGCGATGGCGATGAACAGCGCCGCCAGTCTGGCGGGTAACAGATTGGCCAGATCATCCAGTCGCGCGGCCGCCCAACCAAAGTGAAGATGGCGATCGTTACGGTGGCCAATCATGCTATCGGCGGTGTTGAGCGCCTTGTAGGCGAGCAAACCGGGCAGTCCGAACACCAAGTACCAGAACGCGGGCGCGACAACGCCGTCGGAAAAATTCTCGGCCAGTGATTCGATCGCCGCGCGGCAGGTCCCGGCCTCGTTCAGGCTGACCGGGTCGCGCCCCACGATCAGCCGAACCGCGGCTTGGGCGGTGGCCAACCGCGCGCCGACAAACCCGCGCTCGACGGCCGCGACATGGCGATACAAGCTGTTTTGCGCCAGAAAGATCGAAACCGCCAGCGCTTCGAGAACCATGCCATGTGGTACCGCCGACAGCCCGGTCTGGAGTAGCCAACCCGCGCCGCCCGCCACAAGAAACACCGGCACCAGGGCGATAACTCCCAGGCCGCGACGGATTGCGCCGGCGTGATTCGCCTGGTTCAACACGCGATCCAGCCAGCCAATCATCGTGCCTATCAGGACAACGGGATGCGGCAGGCGGCGATACACCCAAGCGGGGTCGCCGATCACGGCGTCGATCGCGAGGGCGAGGAATAGGACCGGTGCTGTCTCTAGCGAACTCATAGCAAAACGCGGCGTTTTGACCCACGCTTCATCCGATGGTTCCGGCCCAGGGTCGGGTTTCGCCGTGGGCTTGTTCGTGACGCTCGATTTCGTCTGAATGGCGAAGCGTCAGATCGATATCGTCCAACCCTTCCAACAGGCACCGTTTCTTGAACGGATCAATATCGAAACGGTGGGTCACGCCATTGGGCAGATGCACGGTTTGGCTTTCAAGGTCGACTTCGATCCGGGCGCTGTTGGCGGTCTCGAGGGTCTTCCATATCGATTGCACGACTGCGCGATCCAGCACGATCGGCAAGAGGCCGTTCTTGGTGGCGTTGGAATAAAAGATATCGCCGAAACTTGGCGCGATGACACATCGGATGCCGGCGTCGTAAAGCGCATAGACGGCGGCCTCGCGCGAGGACCCGCAGCCGAAATTGGTATCCGCGACCAAGACGCCGGCGCTCGAGAGATCGGGGCTGTTCAGCGGAAAGTCCGCCCGCGGCTCGCCGTCGGGCCCGCGTCGCATATCGTGGAACAGGAACTGACCGTGATCCGTGCTTCTTGGCGCGCGCATGAAGCGGGCCGGGATAATCTGATCGGTATCGATGTTTTCGAGCGCCAGCGCGGCGGCATTGGTGTCGAGCTTGCCGAAGGGTTCCATGTCACGCGCCTCCGATCAGATCTCGTACATCGGTCAATCGACCGGTTACCGCGGCCGCGGCGGCCATCGCCGGACTCATCAGATGGGTCCGGCTTCCCGGGCCCTGTCGGCCCTTGAAGTTTCGATTGCTGGTCGAGGCGCATCGCTCTCCCGGCGGGGTAAGATCGCCGTTCATCCCGACACACATGGAACATCCCGTCGCCCGCCACTCGAAGCCGGCCTCGATGAAGATCCGGTCCAGCCCCTCGGCCTCGGCTTGCAGCTTGATCGGGGTAGAGCCGGGGACAACGATCGCGGTCACTCTCGCGGCGCGGCCCTTCGCCACTGCCGCGGCGGCGCGCAGATCCTCGATCCGGGCGTTGGTGCAAGAACCGATGAACACACGGTTCACCGCGATGTTCGTCAACGCCTCTCCCGGTGTCAGTCCCATATAATCCAGGGTCGCCGACAGCGCGGCCTGACGCGTCGGATCATCCTCGCGCGCCGGGTCGGGAACCCGTCCGGTAATCGCCATCGCGTCCTCGGGACTGGTCCCCCAGGTAATCGACGGCGCAACATCTCGGGCGTCTATCGATACCTCCCGATCGAATCGCGCGCCTGGATCGGAAGCGAGTGAGCGCCAATCTTCCAAGGCGCTCTCCCAATCCCTGTCCTTGGGCGCGTATCGCCGATCCTTCAGGTACGCGAATGTCTTGTCGTCCGGGGCGATAAGTCCGGCACGACCGCCGGCCTCTATGGACATGTTGCAGATCGTCATCCGCCCCTCGACAGACATCTCGCGGATTGTCGAGCCGGCATATTCGATCATATGACCCGTCGCGCCGTTGGCGCCGATCACCGAGATCAAGTGCAGGATCACGTCCTTGGGCGACACGCCGGCGCCGAGCGGGCCGTCGATTGTTACCCGCAGGGTCTTCGGCTTCTTTTGCCATAGGGTTTGCGTGGCCAGAACATGGGCGACCTCCGAGGCGCCTATTCCGAAGGCGAGGCAGCCCAGCGCGCCATGGGTCGCGGTGTGGCTGTCGCCGCAGACCAAGAGCAGGCCGGGCAGGGTGATCCCCTGCTCCGGGCCGACAACATGCACGATCCCCTGTTCCGGCGCGCCGACGCCATAGAGGCGTACGCCCATCTCGTCGGTATTCCTGGACAGGCGTTCGATCACCTCGCGTCGGCTCGGGTCCTGGTTTCCGGTTTCCGGCGCGTCGGTGGAAACATAGTGATCCGCGATCGCCACGGTGAGGTCGGGTCGGCGGACCCGACGGCCTTGAGCCTTCAGTTTGTCGAAGGCATGGAAAGAGCCTTCATGGCAGAGGTGGCGATCGATCGACAGCAGGGTTGTTCCGTCCTCGCGGTCCAGGATCGCGTGACGCCGCCAGATTTTCTCGAACAGGGTCGTGGGCTCGGTCATGTGCTGTTGTCCGTTCATGCTTCGCCGAAAGTGACGCGTGCGCCTCGATGGGAACGAAAGCTAGCATCCCCAACGTGGTGGAAAGAACCTGTTTCGATCGAATTTCGTGACGGCGGCTGGATTGTCTGTCATGTGGGGCGGCGGGGTGCGATGACCAAGGGAACGCGATATCCTGCAATAGGCGTGGCCACCTGGATTAGAGGGGATCGGTGCCGCATGGTGTCCGAGTTCAAGACACGGTTGTTTGTCGATGCCGACCTGGCGATCCGGGGCGTTGTCACGCTGGATGGCGATCGAGCGCATTTCCTGCGGAACGTCCTGCGTCTGAAAACCGGCGACCGGGTCGCGTTGTTCAATGGCCGCGACGGTGAGTGGAGCGCCGGGATCGCGGAGCTCGGAAAACGCGCGGCTAGTCTGGAAGTCGGCGAGCGCCTTCGAGATATTCAGCCGGAGGCCGATATCTGGCTCGCCTTCGCGCCGATCAAACGGGCGCGGATCGATTTCGTCGCCGAAAAAGCGACCGAACTGGGCGTGTCGGTCTTGTGGCCGGTCTTCACGCGATACACAGCGATGGATCGGGTCAACCTGGAACGACTCCGCGCCAACGCGATCGAGGCGGCGGAGCAATGTGGCCGGCTCAACGTGCCGGAGGTGCGGGAACCTGTCCGATTCGAGGAGATGCTGGATCTGTGGCCGGTGGAGCGGCGCTTGATCTGTTGTGACGAGACCGGTGTCGGCGCGCCGATTTTGGATGCGATTGGGGATCTGGCACCGGGTCCGGCCGGATTGTTGATCGGACCGGAAGGCGGTCTTGCCAATGAGGAACTTGACCGGCTGGATAAAACCCCCAATGTTTGCCGCGTCGGTCTGGGCCCCCGGATCCTTCGCGCCGAAACGGCGGCGCTTGCCGCTCTTGCCTGTTGGCAGGCGGCGATGGGAGATTGGAGATAGGGCCTTCGGTCGATATAAGGCGAGCGCGCGACCATAACCTTCCCTTGAATTTCGCGAGATCCACTTAATGTCACGTCCCCCCGACGCCGCCGGCGCCCCGATCGAGAGCAAGGCGCAGCTTATCGAGGATCTCGAATCCGCCTGCACGCCGCGCGACAAATGGTTGATCGGCACGGAGCATGAGAAATTCGCTTTCCGGCTCTCCGACAATAAGCGCCTACCTTATGAGGGGCCGGACGGGATCGGTGAGATCCTCTCGCGTCTTGAGCGGTTTGGATGGGAGCCGATCCAGGAACAGGGCAAGACCATTGCCTTGTCCATGAACGGTTGCGCGATCACCCTCGAGCCGGGGGGACAATTCGAGCTATCAGGCGCGCCGCTGGAGAACATTCATCAGACCTGTGACGAGGTTCATACCCATTTGGCCCAGGTCAAGGAGGTCGGAGACGAGCTCGGTACCGGCATGCTGGGGCTCGGGTTCGATCCGTCCTGGCGCCGCGATCAGGTTTCCTGGATGCCCAAGGGTCGCTACGCGATCATGAACCGGGAGATGCAGAGGGTCGGCAATCTTGGCCTCGACATGATGCTGCGGACCTGCACGGTGCAGACCAATCTCGATTTCAGCGACGAAGCCGACATGGTGGAGAAATACCGAATCAGCTTGGCGCTGCAACCGGTGGCCACCGCGCTGTTCGCGAACTCCCCCTTCAAGGAGGGCAAGCCGAGCGGGTTCCTCTCGCTTCGCAGCAATGTGTGGACCGATACCGACCCGTCGCGCTGCGGCATGCTGCCCTTCGTGTTCGAGGAGGGCTATGGCTTCGAGCGGCATGTCGACTACATCCTCGACGTGCCGATGTATTTCGTTTACCGCGACGGCATCTATCACGATGTCGCGGGAAAAAGTTTCCGGGATTTCATGGCAGGCAAGCTCGAGGGTTTCGAGGGCGAGATCCCGCATATGGGCGACTGGACCGACCATATGACCACGAACTTCCCCGAGGTCCGTCTGAAGAAGTATCTGGAGATGCGTGGCACAGATGGCGGGCCCTGGCGCAGCCTTTGCGCGCTGCCGGCCTATTGGGTCGGGCTGCTTTATGACAGCGACTCCCAAAGCGCCGCCTGGGACATGGTCAAGGACTGGACCATCGAGGAGCAGGCGCGGATGCGCGATGACGTTCCCGCTCAGGGTCTCAAGACGCCATTTCGTGGCGGAACCGTCCAGGATCTGGCGAAACGGTCGCTGGAGATCGCTTCGGCGGGGCTGAAACGCCGGGCCCGCAAGGACGCGGCCGGTAACGACGAATCGGGTTTCCTCGACACCCTGCGAGGGATCGCCGAGAGCGGACGAACATCGGCCGAGGAATTGCTCGACGCTTATGAGAACCGCTGGGGCGGCTCGGTCGACCCGGTCTATCAAGAGATGCGCTACTGACCGGCGCGCTGGATAGGGGAGGGCGCGCCGGCGGGCCGGGGCTTGCCGTCGCGCTGTCGATTTCCGGATTCTTTTGCGTATCCGCCATGGACGCGATCATCAAGGATCTGTCGGGAACCTTCGGCGCCATGCAATTGGTGCTGTTTCGCTCGTTCTTCGGCCTGATCCCGATCCTTCCGATGGTCATCATGTTGGGCGGACTCGGCATTCTCTCGACCCGCCGTCCGATCTTGCAGGCCGTCCGCTCGATCCTGGCGACGGTAACCACATTCCTGTTTTTTCTGTCCCTGCGCTACATGCCGTTGGGAGAGGCGACGGCCCTGGTTTTCGCCGCGCCGATCTGCTTGACGGTGCTCGCCGGTCCCTTTCTCGGCGAAAAGGTCGGGCCGAGGCGCTGGACCGCCGTGGTCATCGGGTTCATCGGGGTACTGGTGATTTTGCGACCCGGAAGCGACGTCTTCTCGCCCTACGCGCTGCTGCCGGTCTCCGCCGCCTTGACTTTCTCGGTCACCATGTTGCTGGGGCGCAAGCTGGCATTGACCGATAACAGCACCTCTATCGTGTTCTACACCTCGCTCGGCGGCGTTTTGGCGAGCGGCGTGTTGGTGCCAATGGATTGGACGACGCCGGAATTGGCGCATCTGCCGTGGCTGCTCCTGCTCGGCGTGCTCGGCGGGGTTGGTCAGATGCTGATCGTCCAGGCCTTTCGATACGCCGAAGCCTCGATGCTGGCGCCCTTCGAGTACAGCACCATCATCTGGGCGATTTCCTTCGGTTATCTCATCTGGTCGGAACTGCCCGACACCTGGACTTTCGTCGGCGTCGCCATCGTCATCGCCTCGGGCGTCTACATCGCCAGGCGCGAGGCGCGGACGGGTCCCTAAACCTCGGTCCCGCCGACGGTAATCCCGCGCATCTTGACGGTGGGCTGGCCGACGCCGACGGGGACGCCCTGGCCGTCCTTGCCGCAGGTGCCGATACCTTCGTCCAGCTTCAGGTCGGAGCCGATCATCGAGATCTTGTTCATGGCGTCGGGGCCGTTGCCGATCAGGGTGGCGCCCTTGACCGGGCGGGTGACCTTGCCGTCCTCGATCATATAGGCCTCGCTGGCCGAGAAAACGAACTTGCCGGAGACGATGTCGACCTGGCCGCCGGAGAAATTCACCGCGTAGAGCCCGTTCTTGGTCGAACGGATGATCTCCTCCGGGTCATGGTCGCCCGCGGTCATGTAGGTATTGGTCATCCGCGGCATCGGATGATGCGCGTAGCTCTGGCGCCGGCCATTGCCGGTCGGCGCGACGCCCATGAGGCGCGCGTTCTGGCGATCCTGCATATAGCCGACGAGAATGCCGTCCTCGATCAGCACGTTATGGGCCGACGGGGTGCCCTCGTCGTCGACGGTGATCGAGCCGCGGCGGTCCTTGATGGTGCCGTCATCCACCACGGTGACGCCCTTGGACGCGCCCCTTTGGCCGACCATGCCGGTGAAGGTCGAGGTCTTCTTGCGGTTGAAATCGCCTTCCAGCCCGTGGCCCACCGCCTCGTGCAGCATCACGCCGGGCCAGCCGGGGCCGAGCACGACCTCCATCTCGCCCGCCGGCGCCGCTACCGCCTCGAGATTGACCAAGGCAATTCTCAAGGCCTCGTCAACCTGGGCTTGCCAGTTGTCGGGATCGATATAGCGGTCATAGCCGAGCCGTCCGCCGACCCCGGTGCCGCCGCTTTCCATGCGATCACCGTCACCGACCACGACGGCGACATTGAGCCGGACCAAGGGGCGGATATCGGCGACCCGCTCGCCGCCGGCGCGCAGGATCTGGATCGCTTGCCAGGAGCCGGACAAGGAGGCGGAGACCTGGCGGATGCGCGGGTCCTTGGCCCGGGCATAGGCATCGATATCCTGTAGGAGCTTGACCTTGGCCTCGAAATCCATGCCGGGGATCGGGTTGGTGTCGGTGTAGAGCGCCCGGTTGGTGCGCGCCGGGCCGTCGGCCTGGGTGCCGCCATGGCCGGCATGAACGGCCTTCACCGTGGCCGCCGCGCGGCGAATGGCGTCCTCGGAAAGATCGGCGGCGTGGGCGTAACCCCGAGCCTCGTCGGCGATGGCACGCAGGCCGAAGCCCTGGGTGGTGTCAAAGGAAGCGGTCTTCAGACGACCATCGTCGAAAGCGAAACTTTCGGACTGCCGATACTCCAGAAACAGTTCCCCATCATCCGCGCCGTTCAGCGCGTCATCGACGATTCGCCCCACTTTCTCTCGGTCGAGGCCGGCGCGGTCGTAAAAAAGCTCGTCGGTGGTGGCTAGATCGGTCATGCCGGATTCCTCGCGAGACCCCGGCGGTACCGGGGGCATATGAAAAATTTCGAACGGTTTGGACAGCATATGGGGTCAATAGCGTGGAAGTCAGCAACGGTTTGTCATAAAGTGTTCGAAATCGGTCGTTGAGACGGGTTGGCGCGACTTTCTGCCGCGCAAGTCCGGCTTGAGAGTATCGCGACCGGAGAGTAGGGTCTCGCCAAGCGCGGCGGGAGCCGTTGATGGCGTGTGTTCGAGGAGTCGTCCAAATGTTACCGGACAGTTCGGACGCCGCGCGGGACGGGATCAAGAGAGCGATCGAGATGGAACAACTCAGACATTTCGTTGCGGGTGCCAGCAAAGCCCTTGGGCTATCGGTGGCTTTCCTCGTGTTGATGGCGACGGGCGCGATGGCGTCGGTGGCGACGCCCTGGCAATTGGGGGTGCCGGAACCGGTAAGCCCGGTGGCCGTGCGCATTCATGAATTTCACGACTATCTTCTTTGGCTGATCACGATCATCACGATCTTCGTGCTGGCGCTGATGGTTTATGTCTGCGTCAAGTTCAAGGCGTCGAACAATCCGAACCCGTCGAAGACAACGCACAACACGCTGATCGAAATTCTTTGGACGGCGGTTCCGGTTATCATCCTGGTGGTGGTCGCGGTGCCGTCCTTCAAGACGCTTTACTACGGAGATCGTATCCCCGACCCGGACATGACAATCAAGGTCACCGCCAATCAGTGGTACTGGAACTATGAGTATCCGGATGCCGGCGTGTCCTTCGACAGCTACATGATCCCCAAGGAAAAGATCGATCCGGCGACCCAGACCTACCTGCTGTCCGTCGACAATCCCCTGGTGGTACCGGTCGGCAAGAAGATCCAGATCCTGGTGACCAGCAACGACGTGATGCATTCGTTCTTCCTGCCGTCGGCGGTGGTGCAGATATACGGCATGCCCGGACGGACCAACGAGACGTGGATGCAGATCGACAAGGAAGGCATGGTCTACGGCCAGTGCAATCAGATCTGCGGTGTTAACCACTCGGCCATGCCGATTGCCGTTCAGGCGCTGAGCCAAGAGAAATACGACGCCTGGCTCGCCGAAGCCAAAGTCAAGTTCGCCGCCGCTCCGGCCCCGTTCCGGGTCGCCGACGGCGCGGTCAACGAATAAGTAGCGGGGAAGAGACCATGAGCGCGGCCCACGCCCACGAGCACGATCACGACCACGGCGTTCCGAAGGGTTTCCTTCGGTACCTGTATTCGACCAACCACAAGGACATCGGCACGATGTACCTGATCTTCTCCGTTATCGCGGGGCTGATCGGTGGTGGGATCTCGATGTACATGCGGATGGAGTTGCAAGACCCCGGCGTGCAGTACATGGAAAACGGCCATGTCTGGAACGTTTATGTGACGGCGCATGGCCTGATCATGGTGTTCTTCGTGGTCATGCCGGCGCTGATCGGCGGTTTCGGCAACTGGTTCGTGCCGTTGATGATCGGCGCCCCGGACATGGCCTTCCCGCGGATGAACAATATCAGCTTCTGGTTGCTGATCCCGGCCTTTATCCTGCTGTTCCTGTCGATGTTCGCCGATGGCGGAGCGGGTGTCGGATGGACCATCTATCCACCGATGTCCGGTAAGGAAGGCACGCCTGGTCCGTCGATGGACATGGCGATCCTGTCGCTCCATCTGGCCGGCGCGTCCTCGATCCTGGGCGCCGCCAACTTCATCACGACGATCTTCAACATGCGCGCGCCGGGCATGACCCTGCACAAGATGCCGCTATTCGCGTGGTCGATTTTGATCACGGCGTTCCTGCTGCTTTTGGCCCTGCCGGTTCTGGCGGGCGCGATCACCATGTTGCTGACCGACCGAAACTTCGGCACCAGCTTCTTCATTCCGTCCGGTGGTGGTGACCCGATCCTGTTCCTGCATCTGTTCTGGTTCTTCGGGCACCCCGAGGTCTACATCATGATCCTGCCGGCCTTCGGCATCATCAGCCATGTGGTCTCGACCTTCTCGCGCAAGCCGGTCTTCGGTTATCTCGGCATGGCTTACGCCATGGTGTCGATCGGGTTCGTGGGCTTCATCGTCTGGGCCCATCACATGTACACGGTGGGGCTGGACGTCGATACCAGGGCCTATTTCACCGCCGCGACCATGGTGATCGCGGTGCCGACCGGCGTGAAGATCTTCTCTTGGATCGCCACCATGTGGGGCGGTTCGATCAGGTTCGACATTCCGATGATCTGGGCGTTGGGCTTCATCTTCTTATTCACGGTCGGCGGTGTGACCGGTGTCGTACTGGCCAATGCCGGCGTCGACATCATGCTGCACAACACCTACTACGTGATCGCGCATTTCCATTATGTGCTGTCGCTCGGCGCGGTATTCGGCATCTTCTGCGGGTTTTACTACTGGTTCTCCAAGATGTCCGGCTACACCTACAGCAAGGGATTGGCGCAGGCGCATTTCTGGCTGACCTTCATCGGTGTCAACTTGACCTTCTTCCCGATGCATTTCCTCGGTCTGGCCGGCATGCCGCGGCGCTATATCGACTATCCCGAGGCATTGCATGGCTGGAACCAGGTGGCTTCCTACGGTGCTTATATCGCGGGTATCGGAACTGTCGTCTTCGTGATCATGGTGCTGGAGGCCTTCATGGCCAAGCGTCAGGCGCCGGACAACGAATGGGGTGATGGCGCCACGACCCTGGAGTGGACGCTGTCTTCGCCTCCGCCCTTCCATACCTATGAGGACTTGCCGCGGATCAAGTAATCCAGCGGCGGGTCGAATTGGAGGAATAACGATCGTGTCCGACACCTCGATCGGCGCACAACCGGCGGCGGGAGCCGCCGGTTCCGTATCGGCGGCGTTCGTCGACTTCACCCGGTTGCTGAAACCGAGGGTGATGTCGCTCGTGGTGTT
>Ga0181579_10001443_pt1 | contig 19627 bp, 17 predicted proteins | sample 071ome_24_FD_132996 | JGI IMG/M metagenome (GOLD analysis project Ga0181579, IMG submission 132996) | Coastal salt marsh microbial communities from the Groves Creek Marsh, Skidaway Island, Georgia - 071402CT metaG (megahit assembly) | ecosystem: Environmental > Aquatic > Marine > Intertidal... | reverse complement strand
TGGCGACAGTTTCGCAGCCATTCCCGGAAAACTGGCAGATGAGGTGGCCCGATGCTGCCCCGAAGATGTTGAAGGGCTTGAGCGCTACGAATCGCTGTTGTCGGCCATCGTGCCGGTCATCAAGGACATCATGCTGATGGCTCCGCCAGCCATCGACGCAGCCGGTCTTGGCGACCTGTTGTCGCTTTTTCGGCTGAGTCGCAAGTTCGGCCAGCTCACCAGGGCGCAGAAGCAGTTCCTGCTGTCCCTGTTCGGGCGCAGCGCGGGAGAAATCCTGGATGACTTTTTCACTGGTGACGCGATCAAGGCGCTGCTGGGCTTCGATGCCATCGTCGGCAACTTCGTGTCACCCTACACGCCCGGCAATGGATACAACTTGCTGCATCACCTGGTGGGCGAGGTCAACGGACAGAGCGGGCGCTGGGGTCATGCCATCGGCGGTATGGGCGCAATCAGCGATGCCATTGCCGCAGAAGGTGCCAAATATGGCGCCAGGTATCACACGAATACGGAAGTTTCCGGCATTGCCGTCGAGCACGGCAGCGTCAGCGGAGTGGTCACGACAAATGGTCAGGTGTTCGATGCCGATATCGTTGCCGCCGGCATCAATCCGCAGCTGTTATTCCAGCGCCTGCTGGACCCCGAATATGTGCCGGAACAGGTGCAGGAACACTTCACCCGCTACAAGTGCGCCAGCGGCGCCTTCCGGATGAACGTGGCTCTCGGCGGACTGCCCGGTTATGCGGGCAGGCAGGTCCCGCACTGCATGGAAGCGGGCATCATCATGGCGCCCACCCTGGAGTACATGGACCGGGCCTGGCACAGCGCAAGGGTGCAAGGCTGGTCGGCGAGCCCGGTGGTGGAGATGCTCATTCCCAGTATCATCGATGACAGCCTGGCTCCTGAAGGCTGCCATGTCGCCAGCCTGTTCTGCCAGCATTTCGACCCGGCGCTGGGCGCACAGTGGTCGCACAACCGGGACGTGGCCGCAGCCGCCATCCTCGATGTCGTGGAACAGTATTTCCCGGGATTCCGCGGTCTGGTGCAGGGCATGCAGGTGTTGAGTCCCTGGGACCTGGAGCAGGAATTCAGCCTGGTTGGCGGGGACATATTTCACGGCAGGCTGTCGCTGGACCAGTTGTTTTCCTCGCGCCCCGGGCTGGGCCTGGCGCAGTACGCCATGCCGGTGAAGGGCCTGTACCTGTGCGGCTCGGGCGCCCACCCCGGTGGCGGCGTCAGCGGCCTGCCGGGTCGCAACGCCGCACTGAAAATACTGGGCTGAGCAGCACCGGCTAACCGGTTTCCATGGGCAGGTCAGGGTCCGCTGTCCACTCGGACAACGAGCCATCGTAAATGGCTACTTTCCCGTGCCCGGTGAGTGTCAGCGCCAGGGCGTTGGCGCTGGCAGCGATACCGCCGCCGCAGTAGGCAATGACCTCGTCGTCATCATTTATCCCGGCATCAAGATACATCGCTTTCAATGCTGCCACAGGCTGGAAACAGTTGCTGTCGGCATCGAGCAGGGATTCGCAGTACAGGTGTTTGCTGCCCGGAATCCGGCCGGCACGGCCATAGGCTTTCACTGCACCGGTGAATATGGGCAACGGCAGTGAATTCAGCAGTTGTGCTTCATGGTTGTCACACACTGCCTTCACGCGTGCCTTGTCTGCCATCAGTTCCTGCCGCGGGTTGACGCTGAAACGATCCGCCGCCGGCCAGCCAGGTGCTTCTGCCGTTGCAGGGCGGTTTTCAGCCGTCCATTTCTTCCAGCCGCCGTCGAGTACGGCAGCATTGTCAAAACCGCAGGCCCTGAGCATCCACCACACCCGTGCGGCCCATGCATGGTTGCCCCGGTCATAGCAGACCACGGTGGTGCCGTCGCCGACACCTTTGAGGCGAAAGGTTTCCGCCAGGGTGGCTGCTGGCGGCATCATCAGGCCGAACTCATGCCCGGTATCGGAGAGTTCGCCGCTGACATCGACAAAGACACTGTTGGGAATATGGCTTTCCCGCCACAGGTGAATACCCGGGACGAAGCTGAAAGTGCCGTCATCGTTCGGCTGCATCACCATGGTGCATTCAAGAATACGCAGGTCATCGTCAGCAAGATGGAGTTGCAGCCAGTCGGTTGAAACCAGCGGGGAGTCTAGGGTGGTGGCCATGGCAGTATTCTCCTGGGTGATGCGTTCAGGCTTAGCAGTGTAAACGGGCAGCATATGACAGGCAAAAAAAGGCCGGACTAAAAGTCCGGCCGGAGTGCCGTTCGAGGTCGGGGGACCAGAGGGTGAGGACTACAGGGTAGCTTCGAACGGGTCGGTCACTTCATCGATGCAGGCGCGGATCACACGACGCAGGTTGATTTGTGCTTCCTGGTGGGCTTCCACTTCTTCCAGGCTGATCAGGCCGTCATCGTTGGCGTCGATGCGGTCGAACAATACGTAGGCACGCTCCTGCAGTGCCGTGCTCAGTTCCCCCAGGGATATGTACCCGTCAGCATCCGTGTCCACGGCATCGAAGCGATCCTCGACGTCGTGCGGGCCTTCCCAGTCGGCGATGGTTTCGCGGACACAGGCAATCACTTCTTCACGCACGGTGGTGTCATGGTCGCGATGACGCGGACGGCTCGCTTCGTCTTCGCTGAGCAGGCCGTCGCCGTCGACATCGCGACGATCAAAATGCTCGTCGACGCGGGCAAGACGGGAATCGATGAACTCGTCCTCGTCCACGTAACCGTCGCCGTCGGTATCGAGACGATCAATCAACCTTTCGGGATTGCCGCCCGGGCGACCGGGACGATGGCGTGCGGGCCCGAAAGCGGGTCCTCGCTGGGTATGGGCATCGGCACCGGCGGCGCCACGGCTGAATCGGGGTTCGCCGTCCTGTGCGCTTGCTGCCGGCAGGATGGAAACGCTTAACAGTGCGGTCGTGCTCAGTATTACGAGGTTCTTGAATTTCATGGTCTTGCTCCTGTTATTGTCGATCATTGATGGTTTGAATACCGGCCGGGTTATTCGCTTCATTGACTACAACGCTTTGCCGTTGGTGGCGTTTACAGGCAGTCCTGAAAATGTGAACCGGTTCAAATTCGGCTGTTGCCCATATAAATTCCCGCGGTGCACAGGTGTGCGTTGAAAAGGCAGGGACGGTAGGTAGAATGAGAGCATTGGACGCATCGAGGATCCCGTTCTTGCCACTTACCGAATCTCAACGCCTGGAATACCTGCAAGTACTGGGAATCGACAGTTATTTTCCCCGCATTCAATTGCCAGGCGCACCTGTCTCCGACCTGGTGATGCCGGCTCCGGCGATAAAGGAGGAGTTGGCCGCGGACAATGCACCGGTGCATGAGCCTGCACCGGCCTTGAAGGAAGCGCCGCCCCCGCGACCACCGGCCAGGCCAGCAGCACCCCAACACAGTTCAGCAGAGACGTCAGCTCCCGTTGCCGCCGAAAAACCCCGGGCCCGGGAAGAAATAAGACTTCAATTGCTGTGTATTCGTGCCGGTGCCGACCTGGCAATCCTCAATGCCCTGCCGCATATGGGGGCCGGGCAACTGGGCGCCAGACACAAGGCGCTGCTGACAAGTCTGCTGCGTGCCCTTGGCATCGGGTCAGAGAGCATCGAGGTGGAAAGCAAACCGTTCACTTGGCCCATGGTGACGGGCCTGCATGTGGACAATAGTCCGCGAGCGGCTGCTACGGCATTGCTGGCCTACCTGCAGCAGAAGCAGTCCGACTGGTCGTTCGGCAAATTGCTGGTGATGGGTGAGAATGCACTGCATCCGGTGTTCATTTCCGCGGATGATGCGGAGGAGTCGCCAGCCGGGCCTGCAATTGACCATGGAAAATGGAAGCTAGCCCAGACCCGCAGCCTGGATGAGTTGCTGCAGCACCCCGAATTGAAGAAGGAAGCGTGGAAACGCATCAGGACGCTGCTGTCCTGAAGCTGCTGCGAAAACCAGCCCTGCGCCATGGACGCTCTCAAATTCAGGACAATGGAAAAGGCCGACCTGGCCACTGTCGTCAAGATAGAGAATGACTGCCAGTCACATCCCTGGTCGCTGATGCAATTCCTGGAAGGTATCGATGCCGGTCACTGCGGCTGGGTGGTCTGTCGCGAGTATGAAGGCAACGAAGTGATGGTGGGATTTGCAGTGGTGTCGACCGTACTGGATGAAAGCACGCTCCTGAATATCTGTGTCAGGCCGGCTTTCCAGCACCAGGGGGTTGGCAGGCAGGTTCTCGACTTCCTGCTGCAGCAGGCAAACGGTGAAAACATCAGCCGGTATTTCCTGGAAGTGCGGGCGTCCAACCGGATCGCCATTCGCCTGTATGAAAGCCTGGGCTTTCGCAGGTTGTCAGTACGTAAATCCTATTATCCCGCCATTACCGGTCGCGAGGACGGGCTGGTCTATGGCTTTGACCTGTCCTCGCGGGATTCTACTTGAGCGGATTCCGGATCCGGTTCTTCCGCGGTCGTCCACGGCTCATCGTCTTCCTTGATTACGCGGCGCTTTACCCAGGCCAGCAGCTTGAAGGCGGTAACCGCGAGCAGGGCGAGAACCACGATAATGACAAAAAAGAGCAGGGTGGTGAGGACGAATGAGTTGACCTCCTCGGCAGGAATGTCTGCGAAATTGATCACGGCGAATACCGAGGCAACGCCTACCAGGATGCCCGAAAGCGTGTTTCGGGTCTTCTTGTTCATCTTCCTGGCCATGTGTGTTCCTACAGTGCCGCCAGTGCGTCCAGCAGGCGGCGATTGTCCTCAGGTGTCCCGATCGTGATGCGCAGTTTATCCTGCAGCCTGTCCTCGGATTTGAAATAGCGCACCAGGATGCCCTGTTCCTTCAATGCCAGGTACGTGGCTTCCGCTTCCAGTCCCTGCGGCACAGCTGCCAGGATGAAATTGCTCTGGCTGTCCGGAACTACGTAGCCGGCCTTGCGCAGTGCCTGGGTCACCACGGCGCGCTCACCGCGCACCCTTTTCCAGGTATCGTGGGCATATTCCTGGTCCTCGATGGCCGCCTGGGCAAGCGCCTGCGAGATCAGGTCCGTGTTGTAGCTGTCCTTGGTCTTCATCAGCGGCCCGATGAGCGCAGGTGAGGCAAGTCCGTAAGCCATGCGCAGGCCGGCCAGGGAATAGCCCTTGCTGAAAGTGCGCAGTATCAGCACGTTGTCGTGATCGCGAACAAGCTGGGCTGAATCATAGGCGATGTCAGGGTCGACGAAATCGATATAGGCTTCATCGAGCAGCAGGACGCCATTGTAGGCGGCAGCCAGTTCTTTTATCTGCGCGACAGGCACGAGGGTGCCTGACGGGGCATGGGGATTGACGAGGAACGCCATGCGGGCACCGGAATGGTTCAGCAGCTCGCCGTAGTTGTCCGGCATATGCCAGTTGTCGTCGAGTTCGAACACGGTCATCCCGCAACCATGGGCAGCGGCGAGCACCTGGTAGAGCGTATAGGTGGGCCGGGCAACGGCAATACTCTGCGTGGTTTCCACGAAGGTGGCGATAGCCATGCGCAACAGTTCATCGCCGCCATTGGTAACGATGACATTCTCACCGGACAAACCGTGCAGTTTGGCGATGGCATTTGCCAGATTGCGGGCTGTAGGCGGCGGATACTGGCGCAGGCGGGCGACATCGCACCTGGCGAGTGCCTCGCTGACACGTGGACTGGGCGGATAGGGGTTCTCGTTGGTGTTGAGTTTCAGGATGCCGGGGGCGTCGATCTGCTCGCCGGGCACATAGGCCGCCATTGCCTGGATGTTCTTGCGTTCGTAAGCCATTGGTTGTTTGGTTGCCGCCTTTGCTATGGGAGGTATGTTGTCAGCCGGTTGTTCCAGCCGGGAAGCCAGCGCGACTCGTTCCTGTCCGCGGGGGCGTTCTGCACCCGCGTGGCGAGAATGTCGCGCGCTGCAGTCACGAAGGCTTCAAGGGCTGCCGTGCCTGATGCGCTCGTTTCCTCCAGTGCGCCCATGCCGGCCAGCACCTGCTTCAATCCCCAGCCCTGGTTGTTGTAGGTTTCGCGCGGGGAAACACCCGTGCCCTTGAAATTAACATAATCGATGAGGGCATATAAGCCATGAGGCGGGGCGCTTGCCGCAACCGCGTTAAAATTGCGGGTGATCATTGCGGTGATCCCGGCATCTGTTTCACCCGCCACGATATCCGCGAGGGCTTTTTCGAAGCGGGCAATGATGAAAGCCGTCTGTTCAGTCATGTGCGTTTCCAGGAAGCCGCGCAGTTCCCGCATGCGGGGTGACTGCATGTCAGCCTGGAAGGTTTCGCGGTCGGGCCAGGGTGCTGCAAAATTCGCCGCGATTATCCACGCCGGAATCGCCACGCCCTTGTCCTGCATGAAATGCATCAGATCCGGGAAGCTCTGCTGGAAAATGTCAGCCTGGTCCTGCCGGTACCAGATGAAGTGCCCGATGCCCAGCGACGGAAAATTCTCGCCTGCGTTCCAGGCTGTCAGGCAGGCAGGGTTGCGGTTGCATTCGTTGGCATAAACCTGTTCCCCGATCCAGGCGACCTGGTTTTCCTGGAGCTGCGGGTAGGCTTGCCCCTGCAAGTGGAGCGGGAACAGGGCGAGGCCGGCCAGGAAGGAACATGCAATGAGCCCCGGTATGAGTCCGGTCAAATTAATCCGCGCCAAGGGGTGTTAATCTTTCTTTATTTAAGGGAAACTGGCAGAATTCTAGCATAATGTGTTGAGAGTTCAGCCCGTTAAAATGGATATTTAAAGGGGATTATCAACCTCAGGTCCCGCAGCGGGACAGTTGCCAGCTAAGATTCACAGTCCAATGACTTGACATGGAATGCCAGTAACAGGATGTTGTGCATTCCATGACGTATCCCCGCGGTGACGGGTTGTATCGTCAGGCAAACCGGAAGTATTTATCGGGTACGACAGTGGTAGAAAACACCTCTACAGAAGACGTCGCCATCGCTCCTGAAAACAGCAAGCAGGACGTTACGGCCAGCATTCCTGCGGAAGATGAATTCGTTCGCCGGTTGGCCGCCCTCTACAAGCAGCTGAAATTCGCCAAAAACCTCAAGAAGGCGATGAAAGAGGTTGAAGGTACCATCCTGGAACTGATGGGCTGCAAGATGTTCACCATTTTCCAGAGTGTGGACAACGGCAAGGAAATCGTTGCCAGCTTCAAGGGCGATACCCGTCCCAAAGACCCGAAAGAAAAAGACATCGAGATCCGTGTTCCCTTCACCCCGACTTCACTGGCCGGTTATGTCGCTCTCAGCCAGCGCCCGATCCTTGTCGAGGACATTTTACGACGCCGACAAGCTGACCGAGATTCATGCGCGCCTGAAATGGGACAAGAGTTTCAGTGAATCCCAGAGCCTGTTCTTCAAGTCAATGATCGTGGTGCCGATCAAGGACGACATCCTGCTCGGCGTCGTCCAGTTGATACGCTTCAAGGAAGACCCGGTGTTCAGCGCCACCGATCTCAAGCATGCCCAGATGTTGGCGCAGATGCTCGCCAAGCAGTTCCGTTCCGAATTCCAGAGCACCCAGGGTCCCTTTGACTATCTCGTCCAGCAGGGCAAGCTCAGCGCCAAGGATCTCGATGAGGTGGAAAAGGGCGTTTCACTGTACGGCGGCACCATCACCAAGATGTTGATGGATGAATACAAGATAGAAGCCGCGGAAATCGGCAAGTCGCTGGAGTTGTACTACCGTGTTCCCTGGATGGGCTATGACAAGAATGTCACGCTGCCGATCGACTTCATGGAAAACCTCGGTGCCAGCTACCTGCGCAACAACCTGTGGGTGCCCGTGGGCGGCAGCAAGGAAGAAGTCACCATCCTGATCAGTGATCCCAGCAACTACCAGCGCATCATGGAAATCCAGGGCATCCTGAATGCCAAGAATTACGTGTTCCGCGTTGGCCTGCCGGAAGACATTCTCAAGTACCTCAGCGGCGGCCAGGAAGATTATGAGGACGAGGAAGGCTTTGAAGACGTTTTCAAGAGCCTTGAAGCCGAAGGCGGCATCGAGATCGATTCCGGGGAAGAAGACAAGGACGATGCAGAAAGTGCCGCGGCTGCCTCGGGTATCATCCAGCTGGTCAACCGCATCATCATCGAATCCGACAAGCTCGGCGGTTCGGATATCCATATCGAGCCCGGCAAGGACAAGAGTCCCGGCATCGTCAGGGTGAGGGTGGACGGCATCTGCCGTGAAATCCTCAAGGTGCCGTCCGAGCATACCGGCGCCCTGATCGCCCGTATCAAGGTCATGTCGCGCCTCGACATTTCCGAACGCCGGTTGCCCCAGGACGGTAAATGTAAACTGAAGATCCGCGGCCGGGCACTGGAGCTGCGTGTCGCCACCGTGCCGACGGTCAATGGTGAAAGCGCCGTATTGCGTCTCCTGGCGGCCGGTTCCGCCATGCCGCTGGAAAAACTCAACCTGTCGCCGAAGAACATGGAAAACCTGTTGGAGGTGTCCAAGCACCCCCATGGCCTGATCCTCGTGGTGGGCCCCACAGGCTCCGGTAAAACCACCACCCTGCACGCTGTGCTGGGCTACCTGAATACGCCGGACCGCAAGATCTGGACTGCCGAGGACCCGGTGGAAATCACCCAGCCTGGCCTGCAGCAGGTGCAGATGCAGCCGAAGATCGGCTTCACTTTCGCTGCGGCGATGCGCGCCTTCCTGCGTGCCGACCCCGACATCATCCTGATCGGTGAAATGCGTGACCATGAGACCGCCCATATCGGTATCGAGGCGTCACTGACCGGTCACCTTGTGCTGTCTACCCTGCACACCAACTCCGCACCGGAAACCATTACCCGTCTGCTCGACCTGGGGCTGGATCCGGTAAACTTCTCAGATGCGCTGCTGGGCATCCTGGCCCAGCGTCTGATGCGTACCCTGTGCGGCAAGTGCAAGGAGGCGTACAAGCCGGATGAAAAGGAACTCAACCACCTGATCGACCAGTACGGCAGGGAAGACTTCCAGACCCTCGGTTTTAATCCGGATGAAATGGAGCTTTGCCGGCCGGTCGGTTGCGAGGCCTGCGGCGATACCGGCTACAAGGGCCGTACAGGTGTCCATGAACTGCTGGTGGGCACCCATGAACTGCAATCCATGATCTACAAGAAAGCCGACCTGGCAGACCTGACAGCCCAGGCCATCAAGGACGGCATGCGCACCCTGAAACAGGACGGTATCCACAAGATATTCATGGGTCTGAGCGATTACGAGCAGCTCCTGAGGATCGTCGCCGAGTAGTACTGCCGGCCTGGCATACCCCAATCATCCTGCCATTACGCCCGGCGCCAGCGCGCCGTTACAAACTGCCAATTTTTGTCTCTTGCTGACCCGCGTCGCCAGAAGGCGCCCCACAATGTCCTTCAAGGCGCCAATTTTGCTGGTTTCGTCACGTTTACCGGGAAGTGAGTGTTAACAACCCGGCAGACTTTTTTCGGGTCCGCACACATCATTACTCGCACCAACATCGCAACAACCCTACTGGGGGTGACCCATGGTTAAAAATGTTGTTCTCGGACTTTTATTTGGCATGACGCTTGGTGTTTCCGTTGCCACCGAATTGTTCAGCCGAATCGGCATGGAGCCGAAAACCTACATGCTTATCATTACGGCTGTGGTGCTGGCTGTGATGCTCCTGAACCGGGGAATCGCCATACTGGCCTCCGGGGTGCTGTTAAGTCTCGCTGTTATCCAGCCTGACCAGGTATTGCTTGAACATGGATTCGACAAGGACCTGTTGATAGCAACCCTGGCCGTTCTGCTGCTCTATCCCCTGGTGTACCGCGTCCTGTACTCCTGACACGGCAGCACGCCAAGCTTCATCTATCATCTGTCTGAACCCGGGGAGCCATATGGCTCCCCGGCTCGTTTCGGCAGCCGCACACACCATTGCCCGCCCGGGTGCATATCAGTCGGGGTTAATCGGTTCGGGCTGAAACTTTGCCCATTTTTAGTGTTCTGCATGGTGCTCTGAAACCCCTTAAATTACAGGCTTAAAATGTTTGCAGCGCTCACACTACGAAAAAATGCCGGGAATTTATGCACAAATCTGAACCCGTTGCTCGAAAGCCTGAAAAAATAGGGGTTTCATAAAGGTCCGGTAAATGGGCGCCATAACTAATTGAAATATATAGATATTTAATTGATTAAAAAGTAGGCAATTTGTAGTCAACTGCGATAATTCGGGCATTGCAAAGTTTTTTGCAGGTTTTATCCCAAGACTTATCCACAAAATCTGTGGAAAAAATTGCCGGCAGGCGGGACCTCGCACGGGAGAACAAGCAGTATCGCGATTCGACCTGCGGATGATATACTTTTCAGAGCCCGAAACAGTGCATCCTGGGCTGTTCAGAGACCTTGAATGATCGAAATCAACGATAATATCCCTTTCCTCTGGCGCCTTCGTGTCCAGGATGACAGTGAGGGATTCTGCATAGTGTCCATGGTCGTTCCCTTCAGTACCGGCGATAAACACCTGGAACACACCATCGAAACCGATATCGTCAGCCTCACCGCGGACTACAGCGACAGTGAGGAAGACGAGATCCTGGAATGGAACGAGGACGACATCAGCCTGTTCCTGAAGCTCATTGCCAATAGCCCCTCGGGCCAGTCGCTGGTTCCCGGCGGCACCATCAAGGTCGACCTGAACGATCCGGATACCATCGAGATCGTCAATATCGTCGCAGCAGCCGGCTTCGGCCTGGCCCAGACTGGCGACAACTTCCTGCTCACCTCCGACCATTCGCAGATGAATTTCCAGTGTGATATCGGCTCCCAGATTTCACTGAGCACTGTCAACGGCTACAAGCGCGGCGTGGTGGTGGATATGGACGAGGAACACGTGGTGTGCGTGATGCTGGAAAGCATTGAGCAGGTGTCGTCCCAGCAGGACGAGGAAATACTTCCCCATGACGTACTGCTCGTGAAACGTCACCAGGTGCTCGACCCCCTGTATACCCGGACCGAACCGGGCCAGACGGATGTGCTGCATTAGCTGTACAGCAATGTAGCCAGCCGTGCTTTCTCTTTTCCCCAATAAAAACCGTTAAGAAAACATGAGCCAGTTTGACGCTGAAGTAGACAGGCGCCGCACGTTCGCCATTATTTCCCACCCGGATGCCGGTAAGACGACGATCACCGAGAAGCTGCTGCTTTGGGGCAAGCTGATCCAGAAGGCGGGGACTGTCAAGGGACGTAAATCGGACCGTATGGCAACCTCGGACTGGATGACCATGGAGCAGGAGAGGGGTATTTCCGTGACTTCCTCGGTGATGCAGTTTCCCTACCACGACAGGGTCGTAAACCTGCTGGACACACCGGGCCACGAAGACTTCTCCGAGGATACTTACCGGACACTGACCGCAGTCGACTCTGTGCTGATGGTCATCGACGGTGCCAAGGGCGTGGAAGACCGCACCATCAAGCTGATGGAAGTCTGCCGCCTGCGCGATACCCCCATCCTGACCTTCATCAACAAGCTCGACCGCGATATCCGCGACCCGATCGAACTGCTCGATGAGGTGGAAAACATCCTCAAGATCGAGTGTGCACCCATCTACTGGCCGCTGGGCATGGGCAAGGCCTTCAAGGGCATCTATAACCTGCAATCCGACACCATCTATGTCTATGACAACACCCATGCGGACGAAGTCAGCATAGTGAAAACCATCAACGGGCTGGCCAGTGACGAGGCGACCAGGCTGCTGGGTTCCTATGTCGAGGATTTCCGCGAGGAGATAGAACTGGTTCGCGGCGCCAGCCATGAATTCGACCTGCAAGCCTACCTGGAAGGCAGGCAGACGCCGGTGTTTTTCGGCACAGCACTCGGCAATTTCGGTGTCGAGCAAATGCTCAATGACTTCGTGGAGTGGGCGCCGTCGCCGCGCAATCGACAGGCCACCACGCGCGAGGTGGATGCCCACGACCCGGCGTTTTCAGGCTTCATTTTCAAGATCCAGGCCAACATGGACCCGCGCCACCGCGACCGCGTGGCCTTCATGCGGATCTGTTCGGGCGCCTTCGAGCAGGGCATGAAGATGCAGCACGTACGTCTCGGCAAGGAAGTGCGCATCAGTGATGCTGTGACCTTCCTGGCCGGAGAACGCGAACAGGCGGAATATGCTGTGTCAGGCGACATCGTCGGGCTGCACAACCATGGCACGATCCAGATTGGCGATACCTTCACTGCCGGTGAACAGCTGCAGTACACCGGCATTCCCCATTTCGCTCCGGAGCTGTTCAGGCGCATCCGGCTCAAGGACCCGTTGAAGCTGAAACAGCTGCAGAAGGGGCTCAGGCAGTTGTCGGAAGAAGGGTCGACCCAGGTATTCATGCCGCTGAAAAACAACGATCTTGTGGTCGGTGCGGTCGGTGTCCTCCAGTTCGAGGTCGTGGCCTATCGCCTCAAGGACGAATACAAGGTGGATTGCGTGTATGAACCGGTGAATGTTGTGACGGCGCGTTGGGTATACTCGGACAACCGCACCAAGCTGGAAGAATTCAAGCGCAAGGCAGGTGACAATCTGGCCCTGGACGGGGGTGATTACCTGACCTATCTCGCGCCGACACGTGTGAACCTGGAATTGACCATTGAACGCTGGCCGGACATTGAATTCACGGCGACGCGGGAGCACTAGTGGCTAGTGGCAGGTGACTTTCCCTATTTTTTGCCGGCAAACTCTTTGTAGATGAGCGGAAAGATCACCATCAGGATGACGACCACGATCAGGATGTCGCGGTCGAGGTAGAACTGTTGCAGGAACTCTTCCGGCATGTTGATCGCCAGGCTCAGCACCAGGATCATGGCGATTAGCAGCGCGCCCCGGAATGCCACCAGGCCGGTGATGACAAGAGCGCCAAGGCCGATGAAGAGGTAGTTCCTTTCTATGCCGAACTGATCGAGCATCACCATGCTGAGGGTGATGCCGATCGTTACGAACACGAGAATGGCGACTACTAGCGTTTTCATAGCATTGAAAGTCCCGTCAAACGTAGCGGGTTATGCGCAAAGGCAGCGCTAACCAGTGCGCTTAAACTACTGCAGTTGCTTGCATTAAACAATTGAAAAAACTCGTTATTATGCCGAATGCCGTCGACCTAGAAACGGTCGTCATCATCGTCCTCTTCATCGCTGACCAGTGACAGGCCGCCGGTTCGGTCGACTTCCTCGGTACCCGGACTGCCAACCTCGCTTTCGGCCAGGGACACCTTCAGGCGGAGGTTGTTGGCCGAATCGGCATTTTTCAGCGCTTCTTCCAGAGTGATCCGCCCTTCCCGGTACAGGTGGTACAGCGCCGAGTCGAAGGTGCGCATACCCTGCTGCTCCGACTTTTCCATCACTTCCTTGATCTCCTCGACCTTGCCGTTCTTGATCAGGTCCTGGATGCGGGGCGTTCCCAGCAGGATCTCGATGGCGGCGGCACGTTTGCCGTCGACGGTCGGAATCAGGCGCTGTGACACGAAGCCGCGCAGGTTCAGCGACAGGTCCAGGTAGAGCTGTTTGTGCCGCTCTTCCGGGAAGAAGTTGATGATGCGATCCAGCGCCTGGTTGGCGTTGTTGGCGTGCAGGGTGGACAGACACAGGTGACCGGTTTCGGCGAAGGCGAGGGCGTGCTCCATGGTTTCCTGGGTGCGGATCTCGCCGATGAGGATGACGTCGGGCGCCTGGCGCAGGGTGTTTTTCAGGGCTTCTTCATACGACACCGTATCCACCCCGACTTCGCGCTGGTTGACGATGGATTTCTTGTGCGGGTGGACGAATTCCACCGGGTCCTCGATGGTGATGATGTGACCGTCGGAATGGGTGTTGCGATAATCGATCAGCGAAGCCAGCGAGGTCGACTTGCCGGAACCGGTGCCGCCCACGAACAGGATGAGGCCGTTCTTGGTCATCATCAGCTTCGTGAGGGTCTCCGGCAGGCCCAGGTCCTTGAAATTGGGAATGTCGGTCTTGATGTTACGGGCGACGATGCCGACCTCGTTGCGCTGCTGGAAAATATTGACACGGAAACGGCCGATGCCCTCCTCGAACAGGGCCAGGTTCATCTCGGGGCTCTTTTCGAAATCCGCGATCTGGTCGTCGTTCATGATGGAGTACGCGATTTTTTTCGTGTAGCCGGGGGGCAGGACTTTTTCCGTCATCGGAATCAGTTTGCCGAAGGCCTTCATGCTGGGCGGCGCGCCTGTTGTCAAAAACAGGTCAGAACCGTCTTTGTCGATCATTACTTTGAGAAGGTCTTTGAGTTCCATGGTGGCAGCCCTATATTTTTATTCAGCTAATTGGAATGTCATTCAAAACGCTTTTCCGTGTACCAGTTTACATCCACGGCAGATTTATGGACTTCATCCTGAACACCCAGGGTCAGGACGAACAGGGCCATCCTGATCAGTACGCCATTGTCCGTTTGCCTGAAAATGGCGAGGCTGGGGTGCTGGTTTAGGTCGTTGTCCAGTTCGTTGGCTTCCGCACGGGAATCCCTGGGCAACGGGTGCATGATAACGGTATTGGGTTTGCAGTGACTAGTGTAGATGGCCTGGTTGAGGCGGAAGCGGCCCCTGTAAATATCGGCCTCCTTGCGGTCCTCGAAGCGTTCTTCCTGGATACGTGTCAGGTACACGGTGTCATTGTTCTCCAGGCCTTTTTCCATGTCTTCGGTCTCGATAACCGTATGGCCTTTCCGGCGCAGGGCCTCGACGATATCAGCCGGCATTTTCAGCTCAGTGGGAGAAATCAGGGTAAAGGTGATGCCGTCGTAGAGGTTCAGGAGCTTGCACAGGGAATGCACGGTACGGCCGTACTTGAGGTCGCCGACCATCGCGATGCGGATGCCGCTGAAGTCGTTCTTGATGCGCAATTCCTTGCGAATGGTGTACAGATCGAGCAGGGCCTGCGAGGGGTGCTCGGAGGGCCCGTCCCCGGCATTGATCACCGGGACGCGGCTGGCCCGGGAAAATTCATCCACTGAGCCAGCCACCGGGTGGCGCATGGCGATGATATCGCTGTAGCCGCTGATGACACGGGCGGTGTCGTAAAGTGATTCACCCTTGGTGATGGCTGATGCCTTGATGTCGGTGGTTTCACGCACATGGCCGCCAAGCAGGTTGAAGGCGCAGCCGAAACTGACCCGCGTGCGGGTGCTGGGTTCAAAAAAGAGATTGCCGAGGATGGCGCCGTCGAGTACCCGCGTGTGTTTTTCGCGGTAGGCATATGGCCGCATTTCGTCGGCTACCCTGAATAACTCCTCGACATCACCGCGTTCAAACTGGCTGATGGAGAGGATATGGGAACCGAGGAAATTCATGGCCCGCCATTATACGGTGGAAACGGAAACAACACACCCGTCCCTTGTTCCTGGTCCGGTTGAGTTTTATGCTTGCCTGAAAACGACAATGACAAGGCAGGGGGTTCAAGATGCGAATTTTAATAGCGGCGGTGCTGTTGGCCGGTGCGGCTGGAGCGCTGGCCCAGCATGGCACCGGGGGGGATGATTGGATAGCCTATGGCGGCGACCGCGGCGGCACCCGCTATTCACCGCTGGACCAGATTGATGCCGGGAATTTTTCCGACCTCGAAGTAGCCTGGACCTGGAAATCCGATAACTTTTCCGAAACCGAATACCGCAACATCAGCACACCGCTGATGGTGGACGGCGTGCTTTATTTCTCTGCCGGCAGCCGCCGCAATGTCGTCGCCATCGAGGCCGATACCGGCCATATCCTGTGGACGTGGCGCATGGATGAGGGCGAGCGCTGGGAGCGAGCCCCGAGGCGCAATTCCGGCCGCGGGGTGTCCCACTGGACCGATGGCCAGGACAGCCGCATTTTTGTCATCACCCCGGGTTTCCAACTGGTGGCCCTGGATGCGCGAACCGGGCGTCCGGCAAACGGGTTTGGCAATGACGGGGTCGTGGATCTGTTCACCCAGCTTGACCTGGATTATGACTACCCGGAACTGATCGGCGCCATCGGCAATTCCTCGCCCGCCACCATCATCGGAGACAGCGTGGTGATCGGTCCGGCCCTGCGCCCGGGCGGTGGCGGCGTCGGCATCGGCAACGTGAAGGCCGACATCATCGCCATCAATGCCCGTACCGGTGAGCGCAACTGGGTCTTTCATTCCGTGCCGCGTCCCGGTGAACCCGGATACGAAACCTGGCTGGACGGCTCCGCCGAGCGCGTCGGCAATGCCGGCATCTGGGGCCTGGCGGCGGGTGATCCCGAGCTCGGACTCGTCTACCTGCCAATCGAGGCGGCGACCAACGACGTGTACGGCGGTCACCGTCCGGGCAACAACCTCTATTCCGGCTCGCTGGTGGCGGTGAAGGCCGATACGGGGGAAGTGGTCTGGTACCAGCAACTGGTTCACCACGATATCTGGGATTACGACATGCCACCGCATCCAATCCTGGTGGACATCACCGTGGACGGTCGCGACATCAAGGCTATCGTCCAGTTCACCAAGCAGGCCTTCGCGTATGTCTTCGACCGGGAAACCGGTGCGCCGGTCTGGCCCATGGAGGAGCGCCCTGTACCTGCCTCTGATGTGCCGGGTGAGTGGACTTCACCGACGCAGCCCTTCCCGACGAAACCCGCGCCCTTTGACGTGCAGGGCATCGATATCGACAACCTGGTCGATTTCACGCCCGCGATTCGCGAAGCTGCCATCAATGCCATCGCCAGGCACCGCATCGGCGGTCTCTATACGCCGCCATCGCTCAGTCATGCCGAGGACGGGACCCGCGGCATGATTGTCGTGCCGGGGCTAGGCGGCGGCGCCAACTGGCAGGGCGGTGCGGCTGATCCGGAAACCGGGTATGTCTACATCGGCTCGCACACGGCGCCGTCGGTGGTCGGGCTGGAGCCGCCCGGTATCGGCCGCTCGGATGCCCGCTATACCATGGGTGGTTCGCTGCCGCTGCCGACCGTGGACGGCATCCCCATCATGAAACCGCCCTATGGCCGAATTACCGCCTACGACATGAACAGCGGCGAGATCGCCTGGCAGATCCCGAATGGGGATACGCCCGAGGAAATCGCCAACCACCCGCTGCTGCGCGGTGTGGACCTGCCACCCACCGGTATCAATTCGGTGCCCGGCATGCTGGCGACCCGGACACTGCTGGTGGCGGGCGAGGGCGGCGACGGCAGGCCGATCGTGCGCGCCTACGACAAGGCGACCGGCGCGGAAGTGGGGCGCATCCGCATTTCAGGAGACGGGCCCATGCAGGGTTCGCCCATGACCTACATGGTGAATGGAAAGCAGTACATTGCCTTTTTCACCGCCAATCGGGATGCCGGCATGCCTGCACAACTGGTGGCTTACGCATTGCCTTGAGGCATACAGCCGCCGGCCCTGCGGCCGCGGTATTTTTCAGGCAGCGATGAGCGTTTCTTCCAGGAAGCGCTCGAGTGAAGGGAATTTTTCCGGCAGGCAGCGAAAGCCGATATAGCCGTCCGGACGCACCAGGTAGATTACCGGGTGTTCGCCATTGTTGTACCTGTTCCGGAACGCCGGGGATTCATCCAGGCTGAAGGCCTGCAAGAGATCGGGATAGCGGTCGACCAGTTCCGCGGCTGCCGTTTCCGCGTGGGCCGAGGTCAGCAGCAGGGTATAGCGATTGCTGCCGATCAGGCTGTACAGGGAAATACCTGTTTCCAGGTCCACATCCGGCGCACGATCGCCGATGGCCGGTCCGGGGAGGTCCTGGCCGGGTTCATGCTGCTGGTGGTGCTGGTTGTCCCTGTACGTATAGGCGATACCGGAGCAGCAGCCTACCACCCTGTCCAGGTATTCCTGGTCCTGCATCTGTTCACCCCGTTCGGCAATATCCTTGCCGTGGCCCATGAATATTTCATGCAGGGAGGAGGCGGCCCAGATCACCTGTTCGGCGATGGGTCTGCGTTCAGGTTCGTAAGAATCCAGCAGGGCAGGCTTGGCGCGCCCGGATGCCACCAGGCCAAGCTTCCAGCCGAGGTTCCAGGCATCCTGGATGCAGCAGTTCATGCCCTGGCCCCCGGTGGTGGAATGTACATGGGCGGAATCGCCGACCAGGAAAATGTTGCCGTCACGATAGGTCTTTGCCAGCCGCACCCAGCTTTCCCATTTCGAATGCCAGATGCGTTCACCCATGGTTACGCCATCGAAGTGCTGATCCATGAGTTTCTGGATATTCTCTTCCGGACTGGCGTCGGGGTCAGCTGATTCACCGCGGTCACTGACCAGCAGGCGGTAAAAATTGCCGGGCAGGTAAGCCACCATCATGAAGTGGTCGGTCCCGGCGCAGTAATGGATATGGTTGGTGGCGTCGGGGAAATTATTCAGGCGAATGTCCAGGTTCTGCAGGACCGTGCCCTGATAGCTGCTTTCATCCTGGGCTATGTCGAGACAGCGCCGCACCTGCGAGTTGATGCCGTCGCAGGCGACGAGGTATTGGGTGCGGATGCGTTCTTCGCTCCCCGATAGCGCATCAGCGACGGTGGCAATTACCGTATCGCCGTCGGACTCGACATGCAGCAGGCGCTTGCCCCACTCCGCCTCGCCGCCATATCTCGCCCGCCAGTAGTCGCGCAGGTTGCGCTCAGTTTCATCCTGGCGGTGTATCAGCAGGTAGGGATAGCGGCAGTCGGTCGTGGTGAAGTCGATGCCCCTGCGCACCACGTGACGTTCGCCGTCCTTTACGTAATGCAGATCGTAGCCCCAGTCCTGTATGCCGCGAGTGAGAAAGCGCTGGGCCAGTGCCGGGTCAAGCAATTCGAAAATTTCCAGCATCCTGGAATGAACAGTGATGGCGCGGGAAGTGGCCGCGGGCTCTGCAAGCCGGTCGATGGTGCGGAAGGGGACACCGTAGCGGGACAATTGCAGGGACAGCATGGTCCCTGAAGCGCCGCCCCCAACAACGAGCACAGGTGTTTCAGTAATTGCCGTCATGATCGCTGGGAGTGGATACTCCCTTGCCCCCTGGCAGTTATTGTTCTTGTTTTGCCCAATAGTAATCTTTCTGCGGCAACCTTGGCAAAAGTGCGAACAGCGGAAAAGACCATATGACTCGTGCCGGGATTTGAATTATTCTTGGGAGCCTTGCATATACAGGCAGAAGGAGTCAGGTAGTGGGGGACAAGCAGCATCCCGAAGCAGGAAACAGCAAGCGCATCCAGCGGCGCAAAGTCCTGGGTGGCATGTGCATGGTGGGTATGGCGGTACCGGCACTGGCCCCCGCTACCGGACGGGCCCAGGTGCCTGATCCGGAAAGCCTGAAGCCGCCACAGGTTAACGATGTGCTCGTGCATGCGTTCGGCGACGACGCCGGCAGCGTGATTGCCGTCGATGCCCTGGCAGCTGACAGCAAGCAGATTTTCGCCTGGGCGATGGATCCTGCGAGCGGCATGGTGCGCAGCGGCTCCCGCCTCAACCAGGTGGTACTGATTCGCGTCGATCCGGCACGCATGAGCGAGGACACCGCAACTCGCAGTATCAACGGCCTGGTTGCCTACTCGGGAGTGTGCAGCCATACCGGTTGCGACGTAACGGACTGGAACAGCGAATTCCTGCGCTTCCAATGCCCGTGCCATGAGTCACAGTTTGATCCGGCTGACGGAGCGCGT
>Ga0181579_10001440_pt1 | contig 19645 bp, 15 predicted proteins | sample 071ome_24_FD_132996 | JGI IMG/M metagenome (GOLD analysis project Ga0181579, IMG submission 132996) | Coastal salt marsh microbial communities from the Groves Creek Marsh, Skidaway Island, Georgia - 071402CT metaG (megahit assembly) | ecosystem: Environmental > Aquatic > Marine > Intertidal... | reverse complement strand
GCAAAACCTTCATCACTGATACCAACGCCCCTTCTACCTGGAAGGGGCGTTTTGATTTGTAAAAGGTTACCGAAGGGGATCGACTCCTCGAACTCAAACCTCGATGATGGCCTTGATGACACCTGAAGCGGGTTGAGTGAAGTGCTCCATGTTCTTGGGGGTGTCCTCAAAAGATGTGCGGTGTGTGATCCAAGGGTCAGTCTGAATCGTCCCTTGATCAATCAACCCAATGATGCGAGTGAAATCACTAGGTAGAGCATTGCGGCTTGCCTTTAAGTTGATTTCTGCACGGTGCAAGATTGGATGAGCAAATTTGATTTCTTGGGTAGTGATGCCTACATAGACCAAAGTTCCCGTATGAGCGACGTATTGCAGTGCTTGTGACATCGAATGCTGATTACCCGTGGCATCAATCACCAGTTGATAACGATCCCCACCTGAGTATTCCCTGGCAAGTTTGAGGCTTTGTTCATCATCCTCATGCAAGATGGTGTGAGCCACACCGTAAATATCTCGGCAGAATTGCAATCGAGTTTCGACTCGGTCCATCACGGTAATCCTGGCTCCGGTAAGCCGCACAAATTCCAGGGTTGCCAGCCCTATGGGGCCAGCACCAATGATGAGCGTCTTCATCCCTTCGGTAGGTTCGCCTCGGTTGGTTGCATGGCAGCCGATGGCCAAGGTTTCAACCAGTGCCAGTTGATCATAGCTGAGAGTGTTGCCAGGATGAAGCTTGCTGGCTCGAACCAAGAAGCGTTCTCTCATGCCGCCGTCTTCCATGACACCAATGACCTTGAGCTGTTCACAGCAGTTAGTAGAGCCCTGCTGACATGGGAAACATTGGCCGCAATGCATGTAAGGCTCGATACTGCACCGGTCGCCAGGTTGAACATGGGTCACATCCTTACCCGTGGCGATCACCTCCACCCCCAGCTCATGGCCCGGGATGCGTGGATAAGTGAAAAATGGCATTTTACCCATGTAGCCTGATAGATCCGTGCCGCAAATACCAATGCGATGCACACGAACAAGGGCTTGCCCAGGGCCAGGCGTTGATGGTTCATCAATGGAGATCGACTCCATTAACTGAGGACGGGTGAATTGAAGTGCTTTCATAAGGCGAAGGTTAAAGATCCTTCAGTTGTTAATGGGAAGACCTTCGATGTGTCCGATATTTCGGACTGGCTCGAAGATGGCCTGAACGGCTTTGAGCAAATCCAGATTGAGAGGCTCGGCAGCCCATTGAGCCCATTTGCGAATGTTGGCGGGATTAGCGCTACCGGCCACTGTGGTCGCCATTGAGTCATGTGCGATAGAAAACTGAAGTGCCAATTTGGCGATGTCGGTGTTCTCTTGGCGACACAAATTAGCCGCCTCCTTGGCTGCGAGTTTAACCGATTCAGGCTCCTTGAGCCAGGCGGGCAGGGGGGCATCGGTGAGCAGCCTCGCCGAAAAGGGACCTGCATTCATGGCCCCAATCCCTTTCTCTTGTAAATAGGGGACCGTTTCGTCGAGAAAACGGGTGTTTTGCAAGGTGTATTGGTTGTAATTGAGGACACAATCCACCTGGATTTGATCCAGAATAAAGGGGAATATTTTCTGAGGATATCCACTGAAGCCAATGTATCGCACCTTGCCCTGCTGTTGAACCTCCTTCAAAGCAGGAATCGTTTCATCGACAATTTGTTGCATGGGAACGAATTCAATATCGTGGCAAAGGGCAATGTCCAAGTAATCGGTTCCCAGTCGATGAAGGCTGACATCAATACTTTCGTGAACTCGACGGGCCGAAAAGTCAAAATGCGCCAGGTCGTAACGACCAAGTTTGGTGCACAGCAGGTAATCACTCCGAGGCACTTCCCTCAAGGCGAGCCCAAGCAGGACTTCGCTCATGCCCCTGCCATAAAAGGGAGAGGTGTCAATAAGGTTCATGCCTAACTCCAAAGCTACTTGGACGCTTTCGAGTGCTTCACTCAGTTGTACGGGACGGAATTCTTGCCCCAGGGACGAGGCTCCAAAGGAAACAACGGGAAGATTGAGGTCGGTCTTTCCTAGTTGACGGGTTTGCATGGCTGAAAATGATTATGCATGGAAGGAGTGGAAAAGAAAACACCCGTCTGCGAACAAGCCGCAGACGGGTAATAATCAAGTGTGAGTGGCGGGTTACTTGGTGACTTGTGCACCTTCCTTGCCGGCTTCCTGATTAAAGGCCAGGTGATCTTCCTCGACAACAACCTGAATGGGGATGCCCTCCAGGAACGACCCCTTTAGGATTTCTTCGGCCAGAGGGTCTTCCAGATACCGCTCGACAGCCCGCCTCATGGGGCGAGCCCCGTAGGCTGGGTCATAGCCCTTCTCGACAAGGAAATCTTTGGCCGCATCGGTCAAATGCAAATCAATTTGCTTATGGCGCAGGCGTGTCAGTACTTTGTCTGTTTCCAGTTCAAGGATGGTGATCAAATCTGGCTTGCTTAACGAGCGGAAAACGATGACATCATCCAGCCGGTTAAGGAACTCAGGTTTAAAGGCCCGCTTGGCTTCTTCCATGATCTTCCCCTTCATGGTTTCATAATCGCCCTGTTCCGAGGCGGGTGTGAACCCAATGTTTGGCTGGGATGCGGTCTGGGCCCCCACGTTGGAAGTGAGTAGGATGATGGTGTTCCTGAAATCGACAACCCTCCCGACATTGTCCGTGAGCTTGCCCTCCTCAAGGATTTGCAGGAGCATGTTCATGACATCCGGGTGGGCCTTCTCAATCTCGTCAAATAGAACCACACAATAGGGCTTGCGACGCACCTGTTCGGTGAGTTGCCCTCCCTCCTCATATCCCACATAACCTGGAGGCGAACCAACCAACCTGGATACGGTGAACTTCTCCATGTATTCACTCATATCAAGCTGAATGAGCGATTTCTCATCGCCGAACATGTGCGCAGCAACCGTCTTAGCTAAAAGTGTTTTACCAACACCTGTTGGACCAAGGAGTGCAAAGGTGCCAATAGGTCGTCTGGGATCCTTCAAGTCGGCCCTCGAACGCCTCAGGGCCTTGCAGAGCGCGGTCACACCTTCCTTTTGCGAAATCACAACTTGCGAGAGCTCTGTCTCCATTTCCAGCAAGCGTTGGATTTCTCCAGCTTCCATGCGCTTGAGGGGGATGCCGGTCCACTTTGCGACCACCTGCATCATGTCTTCATCGGTCACGGTCACGCGCTTTTCCTCACGCGAGGCTTTCCATTCAGAGAGGACTTGCTCGAGTTTTTCTTTTGACTGCTTCTCCTTATCTCTCATGGAGGCGGCCTTCTCGAAATCCTGATCCTTGATAGCTTTTTCCTTCTCCGCGCGAATCGAATCGATTTCTCCCTCCAGATCTTTGACATCAGGTGGGCGCGTCATGCTTGCAATACGGGCTCGTGAGCCGGCCTCATCCATGACATCGATGGCCTTATCTGGCAGAAATCTGCCGGTGATGTAGCGCTCAGATAGCTGAACCGCAGCTTTGATGGAATCATCCGTGAGGTTGATGTTGTGGTGATCCTCGTATTTGCACTTCAAACCCTGAAGAATCAAGATAGCGTCCTCCTGTGAAGGAGCCTCTACCTTGACGCTTTGGAATCGCCGTTCAAGCGCAGCATCTTTTTCAATGTATTTACGGTATTCGTTGAGGGTTGTGGCTCCAATGCATTGCATTTCACCACGGCTGAGAGCTGGCTTGATGATGTTTGAAGCATCCATGGTTCCCTCGGCTGAGCCAGCGCCCACAATGGTGTGAAGCTCATCAATGAAGAGAATGATATTCTGATTGCGACGAATTTCATCCATGATGGCTTTGATGCGTTCCTCAAATTGGCCCCGGTATTTGGTGCCTGCCACCATGAGCGCCAGATCAAGGGTGATCACACGCTTATCCCGCAAGATCTCAGGCACGTTACCCTTGGAAATTTCCTGAGCCAGTCCTTCGACAATGGCTGTTTTACCGACACCTGCCTCACCCAAGAGAACAGGGTTGTTTTTAGTCCGCCGACATAGGACCTGAATAACACGTTCTATCTCATCCTTGCGTCCAATGACTGGATCCATGTCGCCCTTGCTTGCAATTTCAGTCAAGTCACGGCCAAAAGCCTTGAGAGCAGGAGTTTTGTTTTCTCCTTTTTTCTCTGACTTTTCACCTTCCTCAGCATTGGCAAATTCCTCGCTTTCCTGAAAGTTTGGGTCCACCTCTTTCAGGATTTCCTGGCGGGTCTGATCCAGATCCACATCAAGGCCACGAAGCACTTTGGCTGCAACCCCGTTGCCTTCCCTGAGCAATCCCAAGAGGATGTGTTCGGTGCCCACGTAAGTGTGGGAAAGCTGCTTGGCTTCCTTGGAAGCCAGATCCAGAACCTTCTTAACCCGCGGGGTGTAGGGGATGGTTCCCGCTACTTTATGGTCCGGGCCGGCGGGTACGTGTTTCTCGACCTCCATCTGGACGGTCTCGAGGTCCAGTCCCATTTTTTTGAGGACGTTCACCGCCACGCCTTGGTCCAACTTGATCAGACCAAGTAGGAGGTGTTCGGTGCCGACGTAATGATGGTTGAACCGGTCGGCTTCCTTGCGAGCAAGGGCCAGAACCTGCTGGGCTCGAGGTGTAAAGTTGTTGAATGCTTCTTCGCTCATGGCAATTGTTCTACTGGTTTAAAGTCATCTGGTCGGAATCCTCGAATGCTTTGTATCAGCTCCTGTGACCTTAACCGTTTGTGACGCCAACTCAAGTGGCTGTCAGGTTTTGGTGCTACGCTGTGGAAACCCACAATGCAGCTCTGCGGGATACTAGCCCATTATCCCACCAAAACCAGTTTTTTCTGGTTGTAGATGACCCCAAAAAGCCTGTTATGCGACACCTAAAGGTCCTAATTATTAATCGGCTGAATCTAGGCCAAGCTTGAGCACTGATTCATGTCCCCACGCAGGATCTCACAGCACAACATCAAGCTTCTTGGATGGTGAAAAGCACTCTTCCAGAGGTTGCCTTTAGCTGGATTTGAAACAGTCCCATCGCGCCTCAGATATCCAAACCATTCACCATGATCCACATCCTGAAAATGGCCAAAGGCCCAATCGTGCGTTTTTTGATGGATATCGGCATATTTTGGATCCTCAGTCAGCAGGTGGGCATAGGTGCTGGCGATGAGGGTCTCGCTGTGGGGCCACCAGAATTTCATGTCATGCCAATATTCTTGGACCGGCGAACCGTCCAAAGAAGTGAAGTACAGTAGGCCCCCGTGGTCTTGATCCCAGGCTCGATCCCACATCCATTGGAGCATTTGTGCTCCTGCCTGGATCCATTCCGATTGTCGTCGAACCGCCCCTTCCTGCATGATAAACCACGCAGCTTCAATAGCATGACCTGGATTAAGGGTTCGGCCTTCAATGTGTGGGCTGATGTGCCCCTCTGGTGTGGCGATTTCCAGGACACAGGCTTCTTCAGGCCGCACAAAGCAGGTGAGGATCTTCTCAATCATACGGTCGATGATGGGGTTGAGGGTGTCGCTCATCCCAAGAGCTGCCCGGAGTTCCTGGGCTGTGACCAAAGCAATCATATACGGGCCCAGGGCAATCAGTGGGCGTGTTGAGGTCCCCTTGGGTTCCATTTGGCTGTCCGGGTCAAAATTCCAATGCATGAAATGACGCAGCAGTTTCTCCGCCTTCTTAGCCATATCCACTTGCCCGGTGAGCTGGGCATAGCGTGCATAGGCGATGGAAGCAAAGGCTTCGCTGTAGGCATAGCGTCGCTTTCGCAGGGCTTGGCCTTCCTTGTTGAGTAGAAAAAACATACGCCCATCTTGATCGAAGCCATGGTCAGACATGAAGGATAAGCCCGATTCGGCCCAGTCAAACCAACGTGAATCCCGTTTCCAGACCTGATGAAGACGAAGCAAAAGCCAGCTCATGCGACCCTGGGCCCAAAGTGATTTGTCGCTTTCGTACGGGTTGCCCTGTTGGTCCAAACACGAGAAAAACCCGCCAAAAGTGTTGTCCAGACATGCTGGGAACCAGAATGGTAAACAATCCTCAAGCAAAAGGCGCTCATACATCCTGGCGATGCTTGCTCGATCAGTGCGATGCTGGATGGATTTGCCTCCAAGACCTCTCTGGGCTTCCTTTCGCAAATTTAAGAGGTTGTCGGGAGTTGGCGTCATGGGAGAAATGCTAAGGCAGGTTTTGGCAATGGACGTTCGATTTCATCGAGACGGTAGCCAAATCCGCTTCCAGCAACCGATGTTAGATCGACTTGGCCCTCCCGCCTTTGATAGAGACCTGGGTGAATGAGAGCCTCGTATTGGCTGGCCTCCGGATAAAATTGCATGGCGTTGGTTTCAACACCCATGATCGTGCCCACTCGAGAGGCGAGGAGCACATGTGGGATCTGTGCTAGCATGGGATTGGTTAAATCCTGAACCATGATTCCCATGCCGTGGGCCTTGGCCCAACAAGCACTCAGGATGGCCCCTGTTTGGGTCTTGCACGTTTTCAATGCCACCCCCGTCCAGCCGAGTTCGCGACCTCTGGCCACCCATTGCCAGTCGTGCGCGCTCTCATCCAGAAATAGAGGCTTGCGGGAGGCAACACTGTGGACGTCGATCGGATGGTCGGCTAATTCGTAGGGGAAGGGCTGCTCGACATACAAAAGCATGCCATAGATCCTGGGGTAGTCGTCGCGTAGTTGATCGAGAATTTGATTGACGTAATCTGGGTCAGTCACGGTGCAATTGAAGTCGGCTGTGAGCCAGCGTGCGCCATGCTGCAGCGCTATTTGCCCCACGGCAACGCAGCGATCATAATCCCACCTGGCATCATTCCCTCTGAGTTTGATTTTAAGACAACGCAGGCCGTCCCGCTCTATCCAGTCAGCCAGGAGGACGGGGTAATGATCTTGGGGTTCCTTCCCTGTCAGTTCGTCCTCATTCAGGGGATCAAGCCCACCCACCAGATGCCAGGCCTCAAGTTGCTTTGGGACCGAGTCTGTCATGAATTGGGCTGGATGCAGTTGATCAAAACATAGGCCTTGTGGGGTAGCAGCCGGCTTTAGGTAGCGGCTCAGTGGGTGGGCCAGGTGGTCGGGCCCATAGCAATCCCAGGAAGGGAGTTGGTTGGCTTTGCCGTAAGCGTCATGCAGAGCAATGTCGAACAAGGAGAGACAAATCAGCGCAGCCAGCCAAGGCATAGGAGGTTTTTGATTCCGCTCTTGTTGGTTGAAATCCTGCCAAATCGATCGCAGGCGTTCTTGTTGAAACAACCACCCCAACTCAAGTGCGTCCCCATGTTCTTGGTATTGCACCCACTCATGCGAGAGCCGTTCACAAAACTTTTGCATGGCTACTAGGCGTTCTTGCAGAGGTAGGGGTGCTGGCCAGGCCCATTGCACGCTCAAGGGGGTTTCTCCCCAGCCCTCATGCAGCTTCCCTTTGGAGTCGGAAACCATCATTTGCGCTCTTGCGACAACGACCTCGGTCAGGATTTCACTGCCAAATTTGAGAGGCAGCCGGGTCTGGACCGGAAGATAGTAGAGGCTGAGCCCCCTCACGGTGATGCCTGTCGGGTGCATGGATCGAGCATGGTTTAATGCAGGGTCAACCTGCAAGAGTGACTTTTCAGTCTGTTGAGTCGCCAGCAGGTTTACGGGCTTCGGTCATGGGGATGAAGGGCGCTCGAAGGTGGGCGTATAGCCATACTTCGAGTGGTCGCACCCATGGTAGCAGTCCGCGAAGGGGCGAATAGAGAAGGCGCAGCCGCAGAGCTGAGAGTAGCATGGTTAGAGAGGATCGGAAGAGAGTTTGGGTGACCTTGGATCCGAGTTTGTCGGTCCACTCGGTGGGGGTCTCCAGGATCCGGTAGCCTTTTCGCTTGAGCAGGTAGAGAAGGTTGACGTCAAAAGCCAGGTCGGCAATTTTGAGATCCTCTTGAATCACCCGAATGCTCTCGCCTCGGAATACTTTTGCAGGGCACTGGGTGTCTTTCACATTGAGTTGGAACAATCCCTGAACAATGGCATGGAAGACACGACTGGCGAGTCGGCGTGTGAAGGTTTGAGCCTGCTGGAGTCGTGCCCCTGGTAACCATCTCGAGCCAATGACTCCGTGAGTTACTGGGTCGTTCCTGCAGGTTTCCAGCAGTGCCAACATTGCTTCTGCTGGGGTGGCTCCATCGGCGTCGGTGTAACCGATAAAGCCTGCCTTCTGCGTGTGACGGATACCTTCAATAAGAGCACCGCCTTTACCTATGGGGGCCCTGTATTCTAGGGCAACAATGCGAGAATCTTTCTTGGTAAATGCTTGCACGACCGAAAGGGTCGCATCACGGCAACCATTGAGCACCACCACGATGCGCCAGGGAATAGGACATTGGTCGGTCAAACATTTCAGGTAATGATCAAGGGTTTCACCGATACGCTCAGCCTCATTGTAGGCAGGCATGAGTAGGGCGAAACATGCAGGGGAAACGTCTACGCCGAGGGTCTGGTGCCCTTCCGCTGTCTTTGGATGAGTGGGTTTCATCGATGAACTCCCGCTAGCACATCGCGCGGTTTCATTGGAATGTCGAGAGGCTCCAGCGGCATGGGAGATGCGTGGTCCAGGTGTTGGCGTGCGATATGGAAAAAGGCTTCCCGAGTTCGTGCCTGGCGCATGGCATGGAGGAATTCTCCGTTTCGATCGATGCCCAATCCGATAAAGTTCAAATATTTCTTCAAACGATTGATATGCGCCTCATCGCTCACAGGGATGTAGCGTAGGGTATGGTAGAGATCCTCAATATAAGCGAGGACATCCTTTCCAGTGGGCAAGGGAGGCTCCTGCCCCTTTGCAAGGGCTCGAATTTGGTCAAATAACCATGGGTTACGGATGGCTCCTCTGCCAATCATCCATCCCGCTCCCTGAGTCTGCTTGTGAACTTGCATCGCATGCTTTGCCGAATGCACGTTACCATTAATCAGAACAGGGAAGGGGAGGCTTGTCACCGCTTTGGCAATGGCGTCGTAATCGACGGCAGAGCGATACATCTGCTTGACGGTCCGTCCATGGAGGGTGAGCAAATCAAGCGGGTGCCTGGCAAACACGCTCAGGAGCTTGTCCAATTCGTGGCTTGCCTCGAAACCAAGGCGCGTCTTCACTGAAAAAGGAAGGCTGATGGCTTCCCTCAGGCTACCTAGGATGGCATCCACCCGCTCGGGTTCTCGCAATAGACCACCCCCAGCACATTTTTTGTAAACAATGGGCGCGGGGCAGCCGAGATTCAGATCGATGCCAGCCACAGGATGCTTGGCTAATTCCTTGGCTGTCTTGATCAGTGCCGGGATGTCATTGCCAATCATTTGGGCTATGACGGGACGCCCAGTGGGATTTTGATCTATGGAGCGTAGGATAAAGCGATCCGGGCGCGATGTGCTATGCACCCGAAAGTATTCGGTAAAATAGAGGTCTGGACCTCCCCGAGCCTGCATGACTTGCCAAAACTCAAGGGATGAGACCGCCTGCATGGGAGCCAAGGCGCTGAATGGCACGGAGCTGGCAAGAGCCTGGCGGTAAACTTCCACATGGCTTGGGCCAGAGGCAGGGGTCGAGCAGGTTTTCTGGCTCATCTGGTTTTTCGGATGAAGAGGATCGATGAGCCACCGAAGACCAGATTGGGTAGCCAGGCTGCCATGAATGGCGGCAGGGTGCCTCGTGTCCCAAGAGCTAGGCCAAGGCGCAAAAGAATAAAATAGCCGAAACAAAGGAAGATACTGCTAGCCACCCCGGCAAAGACATTCTTGCGGCCGGATGAGGCACCAAATGGGATAGCGATCAGGACTACGACCAGACACGTGAAGGGCCAAGCGATCCGTCCATGGAACTGAGTGTTCAGCCTGGCATTCATTTCCGCAGGAATCGCTGCGTGAAAAGATTGGTAAGCGAGTATTTCCCTGAGCGAAATCTGCGCCTCTTTGGCCATACGCACTGAACTCATATTGTTAATCTTCAATTCAGTTTTAAATGCCTGAGGCGTCTCTGTGAAGGAGGGTTGGGTCAGCCGATCATGGTGTCGGGTCTGGGGCATGAGCACCTCGCCTGCTTTGGTTGTATAAATCTCATTGGCATCTAGAAAGGTCCAAACACCTTCTTCCCATTTGGCCGATGCAGCCTCAATACGGTGCTCATTCAATTCAGAGCGCTCCAGAACCACCCATGGACTGATCATTTCACCAGTTTGTGGGTTGTAACGTTTGATGAACCACTTGCGTCCGTCACGGTGGTTGTGGAAAAAGACCTGCTCCTGCCATCCAGGATTTGACTGGTTCGTTCCTTCCTGCCCAAAGCCACGCAACAGGGCATGAGAAGCTTCAGCACTCTTGGCCCCCCAGGTTTCATTGAGGCATAGCAGCAGGATACTGAAGGCAAATCCCCAAAACAAGTAGGGGGCACACAGCCGCCACCAGCTGACTCCGGCTGCTCGAATAGCCACATATTCGTGATGCCGAGACAAGTCGGTGAGCGTGTAAAGCAGGGCGAGAAGCAACGCAATGGGCAAAATGGTCCCTAAAAATTCAGGCAACTTGATTCCGTAATAACGCAAACAAGCTGATAGAGGCATCCCAGAATCACGGAAGTCTTCTGCCATGGCCAACCAGTCGAAAGAAATCCAAAAAATGAGGAATCCCACCAGGCAGTAACCCAGAGGAATGAATAACTCTCTTGTCAGATAACGATCAAGCAAGCGCATGACGAACTTCGAATATTGGAGCACAAACCTAGATAGCACTCAAGCCTGGCTGCCAGCGGCATCGGATCGGGGGGGCGGGCTTCAGGGAAGGTCAATGGTGAGGATCATGAGAGTCGATCATTGCCTCCAACAAGGCAAGCAATCTAGGATCAGAACATGAAAACGTGCCCCACGACACGGCCAGGACTGCGAATGCCTGCTTGGGTGACCTCACTGAGCTACCTCTTTCTCCTTTTTTGGGCGGCCGGCGCCCAGGCTGATGAAGACTCCTTTCTTGATGATCTGCAGGAGCGCACCTTTGATTGGTTCTGGGAATTTTCCCCTCCACCTCATGGATTGACTTTGGATCGAGCCCCTCACGAGGGAGGGTTCTGCAGTGTCGCAGCTTTGGGCTTTGCTCTAACAGCCTACCCAGTGGGAGTCGAAAGGGGTTGGGTGACTCGAGACGAGGGAATTGAACGCACCTTGAATACACTACGCTTCCTCATGAAGGCACCCCAGCATGACGGTGCCCATGCCACCACGGGGTACCGAGGATTTTTTTACCATTTTATCGATCCGGATACAGGTTGGCGATTTCGTCAAGTTGAGCTTTCGACAATCGACACAGCCTTGCTCATGGCAGGGGTGCTCTTTTGTCGTGAATACTACCAAAGGGAACATCCCAAAGAGGTTGAGATCAGGGATTTGGCGGATCGACTGTATCGTCGTGTAGACTGGGCTTGGATGCAACAACCCGATCATTTGATCGGGCATGGCTGGAAGCCTGAAACCGGATCACTCCAGCATGCCTACAAAGGATACAATGAAGCCATGTTGTTGTATTTGCTGGCGCTAGGTAGTCCAACGCATCCTATTCGACAGGAAGGATGGCATGCCTTTGAAGCGAGCTGTGTGTATGATGCTTTTGAGTCCTACGAATTCATCCAATTCACCCCTCTTTTTGGTCATCAATATTCCCACGTTTGGGTTGATTTTAAGGGTATTCAGGATGTTTTGATGCAAACCTATGCTATGGATTGGTTTGAGAATTCAAGGCGAGCCACCTTGTCTCAACGCGCTTATGCCATCCGCAATCCTATGGGGTGGGAGGGCTATGGCCCTAACATTTGGGGGCTGACTGCCTGCGACGGCCCAGTGAATGGCGAATGGGTGATAAAAGGAAACAAGAGGCGACTGTGGACTTATGCCGCCCGCGGTGCCTCATCCATACGCACCCGTGATGATGGGACCATCGCTCCAACCGCTGCCGGGGGAAGCTTGCCATTTGCTCCAACCGAGGTCATGGCTGCGCTGCAAGCCATGCAGGATGAGTATGGCGCGGATATTTACACGCGTTATGGATATATCGACGCTTTCAACCCATCATTGAAGGAGGCTCCTAAACCTCTCCAGCATGGACACATTGTTCCAGATAAAGGTTGGTTTGATGATGAACATTTGGGGATTGATCAAGGTCCTATCTTGCTGATGGCAGAAAATCATCGAACAGGCTTGATTTGGCGATTCATGCGGCGCAGCCCCTATTTGCGTCGCGGACTGGAGCGTGCTGGGTTCAAGGGAGGTTGGTTGTCTGAAGCTCAACAGCAATGAGGACTGCTGTCATCATCGTTCGGCAAAAGCAGCCTTCATACTAAGGCTCAGGCTGTGAGGGCGAAGTTGCGGAGAGTTTCTCGTGGAGTTCTTTGGGCCATGCGCGGGTCAAAAAGCGAAAAACCGATGGTCGACTGACTTTAAGACGGTGGTAAGCCTCAACGAGGTCTAGGACCATCGTGATTCGTCGGTTTGGGCAATTCAATTCCCCGACGTCATGAGTGGCTACTGGCTTAAATCCCATGACTCGCGTGTGGAAGTCATAAGGACTGTGTTTCTCTCCCTCAAACACGTCAGTCACGTAGTGCGAATAATCCCGCTCAATGGTTTCGCAACTGGCAGCGCGCATGAGTGAGGCCACCACAGCCATGTTTGAGCGATAGGCTGGAACAACCGCAAAGCGTCCGATTTCCGCTATGCGGTTGTTGGCAATGAAACCCTCAACGTCCAACCCGCTATCCAGGGCCTTCATACCGTAGGTGCGATAAAGCTCCATGGGTGGGTCATAAAGGATCCTGAGAACCCCGACGGGTGTCTCGCCCAGCAGGCTTAGAAACCAGGAGACGTTTTGGCTTTCCAAATCTTCAGGGGCGAAAAAGGTGTCAGCATTGCCTATCCACCGCTTCTCCTTGGCGTAGGTCGAACCAAGCACCTCCACTGCATTGAGGCGCTCTTTTGTTGTGGTGACTCGCATCACCTTGATCTGACTGGAAAGTGATGGGGTCATTGGGAGCGACGGAGTTTGGGGTTCCATTGCTTTTGGCTGAGCGAGGCGATGCCTTGCATGAGCATGCCGTGCCACTGCCTCACATCATCAATTCGCTTGGCTGATAAATGATCTGGAGGACACATGGCGGGTGCGAATTCCAGAGAAAAAGGGATCCCCTCTGGCGTCGCCTGACCAGGGAGGAGCTTAGGGAAGGTTACCCCAGCGGTCACGACGGGCACACCCAGAGAAAGCGAAAGTCGGGCCGCACCACTGTGTCCTTTGAGTAGCTCAGTCGGGTGCCTGTTGGTGGTTCCCTCGGGGAAAATGCCCAAGGATTTGCCACGTTTAAGCTGGCGCATGGCCAGCGCCAATGTGCCCTCTTTTGGTGTAAAAAGAGGCTTGAGGCCATTGAGAAAACGAGGCTTAGCTGGCTTGCGTGCTACCGTGATCACTTCCCCATAATGATAAAAAAGCCAAATTCCCGGCACGAGGCAAAAATTCCAATCAGCCAGGAAATGGACGAGCTTTCCATGCCTGAGGAAATTGATCAGAGCAGGTAGGTATAGGGCTTCGAGTTTCTGGCTGTGGTTCAGCACCAAGATAAAGGGATCGTGTCGAGGGTGTATGTGTTCAGCACCTTTGCACTGAATGAGTTTCCCTGCAACCAGGCTGAGGGTGGCTCGTGTGAGCAGGCGCAGAGGCCGCCGCGGGCTGTGTGGAAGCGGCCGCCGCCAGATTTGACTCCATGCAAGGGGGCCTTGAAGGGTCTTGGGTGATGTCATTGTATCGCGCTCCTGGCCCATGAATGGCAATCAGCGGTGGGTTCGATTGGCTCAAACGCTTACTGGTTGACCCAATTTGTAGGACTCCAGGGCAGCGTCACAAAGGCGATGGCTTGTCGTCACATCCTCTTCGGTGATGGGGCAGGTGTCAGGTCTTCTTATTGCTTGTTCGAACGCGACTAATTCTTGCAGATAAGCCTCCCGGTAGCGTGAAGGGAAAGAATGCTCAATAACAGGCCTTTGAACGCCATCTGCACTTGAAAGCGCGGTAGAGGTGGCTGAACGGTTTTCTGCCTGAAGCATCCCAAGACTACCGAAAGCCTCAATGCGCTGATCGTAGCCATAGCAAGCAAAACGGTTAGCATCGATGCTGGCAAGCATGCCGCTTTCGTAACGTAACGAAAGAAGCACATTGTCCAAATCACCTATTGAGGCAATATCTGCGACAAAATTACTGCCCATCGCATGGACTTCGATCGGATCTTGACCTGTGACAAATCGTAACATGTCCAGATCATGCACCAGGCAATCATGAAAGATTCCATGGGATGTTTTGAGGTAATCCATGCTTGGCAGCGGCGAATCCCTTGAAGTGATTCTCACAAGCATTGGGGTTCCTATCTGCCCTTGCCTGACCTTTGAAGCCAGACTCGCAAAGGTGGGGTCAAACCGTCGGTTGAAACCGACCAGTAGCGAGCACTCGGCTTGCCGAGCTTGTTGATAGCATGCCCTGATTTGTTCAATATTTTCCCCAAGGGGTTTTTCAGTCAAGACTGCCTTACCTGCCCGAAGTGCCATGAGAATCTGCTCATAATGTGCGCCGGTTGGCGAAGCGATAATGACCGCTTCTAGCTCGGGGTCATCCAGGGCTGACTCTAATTGAGTGTGGGCCGAGCAGTGGTGGCGGCTGGCAACCTCGTTGGCCAAATTAGCGTCATGATCCACCACGCTGACAAGTTGCATGCCTTCCATTGAGCGAAGGCTCTGAAGGTGGAACTGACCGGCTCTTCCCAGGCCGATTAAGGCGACATGAATTGGCTTCATCGGTATCATCAATAGCAGAGTCCCTATCAGAAGGCACCTCTGATTTTTGGAGCGGACTGAGCTCTGAGCTGGAGTGAGATGGAAACTAAGCTAATCCAATGATTGCGATTTCAAAGTATTGACCGCTCTTGTGGCTACTTGATTGGGGCGAAGATCCTGGAATGAAAAATGATCCAGTAATTGAATCTGCCCCTTGCTCCTTCGAGATAGGTAGACTGACTCGCCTTCAGCTGAAAGTTTGAAATTGGCATGGAATCCTATGGCACCATTTGATTCACCATCAGCCCACACAATGATTTTTTCGTTGGCTGCCAGAGGGGTGTTGGGCGGAAAGGTCCACTTCAGCGGACGTTGCCCATCATCACTGAGAAAAATTTCTGAAAGCTCGACAGGCTGCTGGCCTGCATTGGTCAACTCAATCCAGTCGTCAAAATCTCCTTGGGGATCGGCCAGATAATTTTGGTTGTCGGCCATAACTCGAGTGATGATGAGACCATTGGGTGAGTCGGTATGTTTTGGTAGCATCAGTGCCTGAAACGGTTGATGTGAGGCCGTGGTCGGAAAAAAAGCTGATCCGGAAAGCCCGCTTTTGCCCCTAGCCTCAAGGTAATAATATAGATCTTGTCCTGGAGTGAGGTTCTTGAGGGTTATTTCGAAGACGCCGTCGCCCGTTGGGGTCATCACCTTGGCGCTGAAAGGCTCCATGGGCGATGATTTGACATGCAGAACCAATTGGGATGCCGCGGCATGGCCACTGGCTAGGGTTGCTTTGATTTGGGTTTGGATCATAAGTCGCCCCAATGGATTGGTTTGGCTCTCAGGATTGCCTACTTCCAGTGACTGGATTTCGGCTACTGGTAAACTTAGCAAGGGATGCTGGCTCAGGAACTCCCTTCGTTGCTCAATAAAAGTTTGAAGACTCGGGGTTTCATTCTCGCCAGATCTATTCTGGGACACGCTTTGGGTCAATCCTGCCAGAAAATCGGCGTGGGTTTCGCCTCCGGGGCGTCGGGTTTCCTTTTTAATGTCCCCCTCGATGAGCTGGCGCATTTTTTTGATGATGGGTTCCAGTTTCCCCCAATCGAGCCAATCATCTGCGATGGTCCTAACGTGGGCCAAATATCGCATGCGCAGCTGAGGGTTTTCCAGAAGTCGAAGGAGTGGCTTGTTGGCATCCCCTACGCCGAAAAGCGGATCAAGTGATGCTCCCTGAATTTGGCCGTTGAGCCCAGGCCCCCCGGGCCATCGAAAGGTTTCATTATTATCGTGCGCGATCATGTGAAAGCGCCCTCTGGGATCCTGGTAAAAATTAAAGTCGCTTGCCCTAACCCAATAACCATCGGAGTCGATGAATACATTTTCCAAAGCTAGAAACCAAAGGGCTCCATCCACGTTAAGATATGGTTCCATGACCTCCGCAAGTTCTTCGACAGGAGTCTCCGCTAGCGCCTTGGCCATGCGTATGTAATGGTCCCACGCATCGCGAGGGTCATCAAGGCTGGTCTTGAGTTCGTAAAATCCTCGATAATTGACCGGATCATCTCCCAGATAGGCCATGCCGTTACCTTCTCGAGGGTTGGCTGGTTTCTTCCAGCGAATGCCCTTGGATGTGCCGAAGGCTTCGGTCAAAAAAATGGAATCAAATTGTTGTGAGTTGACATAAATCCCCCAGTTTTCGCCATTGATCACCACCCTCATGTAGTTGGCTTTGAGCGATGGTTGATACTCCTGGGAAATCAGGCCAAAAAGCACTTCACGCATCACTGTCGGATCCGTGTGAGCATTAAGCAGGTTGAGCGTCTTGAATCCTTGAAGTTTTTGATCCTTGTCAGAAAAATTGACACTGATGTTGAGCGATTTTTTTCGGCCTGGCGGCACCATGCTACTTGAGGTGTTGCCGCGAAAGCGCACCCCCACCTCTTCGATAACCTGGCCGTCGAGCTCTAGGCGAGCTGGTATCTCAACATCGGTTCTGTAGAAAGCCTCCAGCTCTTCTTCCCAGTTTGCGATATCGAAGTTGAGGAATACTGTCTTGAGGATGTCGGAGGCATAAAGTTCCTCCTCGGGGTAGGTCGATACATCCTTTGGGCTGAGGCTTGGGCCAATGGCTGGTACGCCAAGAGATCTGTTATCTCTTAGCCGTGGGCCGCGTCTGGGCATTTTCTGCGCCTCCTGCCTGGCAGCCTCCCGTTCTGACGCGTCGAGGCGACCATCTCCATTTTGGTCAAACTTTTGGGTGATCGATTCAGGCTCGAGATTGAATGCGCCATTTGTGGGGCCTCCTAACTGTCCCCGGTTGGGTGAGGCTAGTGGACCACTTTCTTGGGCCCTTTGCATGCTTCGCTCAGATGCGCCCGACCGGTCAGAAACGCTCTGAAGCATCTTGATGCGTTCTTCAGGATTGAGCTTCCCATCGCCATCAGTATCGAACTCCTTGATCAGGTCAGATTGCTGGGCCATCAGCACCCATGTCATTGCGAGAGCGATGAACAAACTTATAACCAGGTTGCGAGAGGCGGATCCAAAAATTGTTAGCTTGGGCATGTTTAGGTCAAAGTGGGGTGGTGGGCAGATTCATGTCTCGCCTAGTCATCTCACCTTCGGAGAGTGACCTGGCTGATAGGGTAGTCCTTCAAATTGGACACTCCTCTAGACTTGTTCAGTGGGTTAAAAGTTACAATTCCTGTGCTGGAATTTCCTTTTAGCTAGGCTCCTATGCCAGAAACCACACATCACGACCTTGATTGCCTCCTGTCTGGCTCAAGTGATGACGGATCTTCTCCCGTGCTCCTTTGGTGCCGACAGCGGCTAAAAGAGGGACCCCAGGCCGCGTGTCTTGCCTCATGAAAGTGGGGGGCTTGACCTCAGCGCCATGGATCACTTGCCCGATCTTGCCGGGATGCACGTCAATGATGATGGGGATGTGGTAACCCAGGCCCAAGAGTCTGCGGATCCAAGGTTTACCTGCCTGACCCGCCCCCCAGAAAAGGACTTCCTTATGATGCTTCAGTGGACCTTCTAGTAGGTGCTGCTGTTTGCAGTCATCGAAAGCACGGCTCCGATAGCGTCGGTCTTGGCGGGTGGCTCGATTGGGGTGATCTCGCCATTTTAGGATGGTTTGGCATACTTTTCCTAATCGTAATTTGGGGGAATTGGCTATCCTTAGGAACCAATCGTAATCCTCAGGGAAGGGACCCTCTCGGCACGGATGGGCAAACCAGCGCCGATGCCCAAAAAGACTTGGATTAACCATAGGCATTTCGATGAAACGCTGATCCATGATGCTGGCATGTTCGGTCAGTTGATTGAGCCATTTTTCATAGCGCTGCATGCCAGGTGCTGCCCTGCCATCGAGGCCAACGATCTGAACCATGCCTCCGACCAGTTCTAGCCCTTTTCGGTGTGCCAGATCCCACTGAGAAGAGAACCTGTCTGGAGAAGCTAAATCATCGGCGTCCATCCGTGCTACCCACTGGGCTCGGGCCTCGCGCACGGCACGATTATGGGCCGATACGACCCCTTGATGGGTTTGATGGATGATACGACATCTTGCGTCAGTCACGCTTGCCAGCTTTGAAACCGTCCCATCGGTGGACCCGTCGTTGATCACAATCAGCTCAAGATCCTTGAAGTCGTTTCGAAATACCGAATCGATGGCATCCAAGATCGTATCCTGCGCATTGTAGGCCGGCATCAGGACGGAAATGAGGGGCTTGGATGGCATGGGAAAAGTGGCTCAGGGCATCTTGATCCCACCCGCCAGCCATGGGCTAGGGCGAACTGCGAATTTACTTGAATTTAGGTAAGTCAACCTCAGGAAACCGCTCTTTGATGGTCGCTCGTAGCCTTTGTGCATCTTGAGGCTGTAGCAAGCGGCGATGCACCCTTCTATCGACGCCATCCATGAGGCAAAGCCAGTCATCGAGGGATGGATGCGACACGCTTTCCCAAGAATCGTAACGCTTTTCCCTTTCATGAAAGCGCCATTGGTTTCCAACCTTTTTTGCGTAGGCCTGGCGTTTTCTGCCATCCTCGAACGTTCCTTTCCAACTGATTTCTCCCTTGGCCATCGAGACCCGATCATAGGGTTCCTCCGCTGAGAAGTCCAAGGTTCATTCCTGGCCATTCCCATCAAAGATGGATTGTGCAAGGAATTGAGGTGAAGGGATGTCAGAGGGCGAAACATGCCTTAATAGGGGTGGTTGAATGGTGAAAAACTTTCTTTATCATTGTCCCTCCCGGCCTTAGGGTCTGCGTTTTAATATTCATCAACGTAACCGTTTGTTTTTGATAATTCTATGGGAGCTGAAACCACTGACGCCAAACCGCTGGAAGCACCAGCGCTGAAACCACTTCAACTCACTAGCCGTCTTGCTGGAAAGCCTGAACAGGCACCTCTTTACCATGTGAGGATTCAGAACAAGGCTGGTGAAGAAGTGGTCGTGGCTGATCCACGCTCAACGCGTGCCCTGGTTGCATTGATGAACGTGCATGCCGTCAACGGAGGAGCCGCCTGCCATTGGGGAGGGCCGGCAGCTTTGGCGGAAATTATGGCATCCACTCATGCGCTCATGTTCGGAAAGCAGGATCGGCCTTGGCAAGAAGCCTTTCATTTTGTCAACGATGCCGGGCATACGGAAAACGGGGTGTACGCTCTTCGAGCCAATCTTGGTTTTGACGGGCTGACCTTTGAAGACCTGAGGGGGTTCCGCTCCATTGAGAGTAAATTAACTGGGCACGGGGAATCTCACCTCAACCCAGAAGGGGTCTTGCTTAGCAACGG
>Ga0181579_10001436_pt1 | contig 19662 bp, 16 predicted proteins | sample 071ome_24_FD_132996 | JGI IMG/M metagenome (GOLD analysis project Ga0181579, IMG submission 132996) | Coastal salt marsh microbial communities from the Groves Creek Marsh, Skidaway Island, Georgia - 071402CT metaG (megahit assembly) | ecosystem: Environmental > Aquatic > Marine > Intertidal... | reverse complement strand
TATACCCCGGGTTTCCACTCGTGAGAAAAGCCCAGCATGATACTCATGGTTGCTGGTGGCGTCAATGAAAAGTCGCCCCCACTGGCCTTGGCTCAATCCCTCTCCACGCGCCAGGTTGTCACGCCATCCTTGTCTTCCAGCACCACCTTCAGGGACTTCAACTTATCCCGTATTTCGTCGGCTACCTGCCAGTTTTTATCAATCCTGGCCTGATTCCGACGCTGAATCAAGGACTCAATATGGACCTCGTCTACACCCTCACTACCCTTGCGCAAGAATGCCGCCGGGTCATCCTGCAGGATTCCGAGAATCCCGCCCAGTTTGACCAATAATCTGGACAGGGAGACTGCCCCGCGCTCGTCCTCCGCTTTGAGGCGGTTTATCTCACGGGTAATTTCAAATAACACACCAATAGCTTCCGGAGTATTGAAATCATCTTCCATGGCGCGCATGAAACGGCTCTCGAACTCTGAATTCCTCAACACATCCTCTGACTCCAGCGCGACATCCTTTAATGCATTGTAAAAGCGCTCCAGCGCACTGTAGGCCAGGTCCAGAGTCTCAGCAGTGTAGTTGATCGGGCTACGATAATGGCTGGAAACCAGAAAATAGCGCACCACTTCAGCAGGATATTTTTCGAGGACCTCCCGGATAGTGAAAAAATTATCCAGGGACTTTGACATCTTCTCGTTGTCTATTCGCAGAGGCGCATTGTGCATCCATACCCTCGCGAATTCCTTCCCTGTTGCCGCCTCAGATTGTGCGATTTCATTCTCATGATGCGGAAAAACCAGGTCGCTGCCGCCGCCATGAATATCGAACGTTTCCCCCAAGGCGCAGGTCGACATGGCGGAGCACTCGATATGCCAGCCCGGCCTGCCGTATCCCCAGGGAGATTCCCAGCCGGGTTCACCCGGTTTTGCAGCCTTCCAGAGGGCAAAGTCACGCGGATCGATCTTTGCTTCCTCGACTTCAATCCTCGCTCCTGACAACAATTCATCCAGATTCTTGCCACTTAGCTTAGTGTATTCCGGAAACTTCGTGACTGAAAAATATACATCCCCGTTATCCGCAGCATAGGCAAAGCCCTTCTCCACAAGCGTTTCAACCATTGTGATGATTTCGTCCATATGACCAGTGGCACGCGGCTCTATATCCGGGGGCAGGATGTTCAACGCCCGCTCATCTTCATGCATGATATCGATGAATTTCGCAGTTAACTCATTGAACGCAATACCCTGCTCATTGGCCCGCCGGATGATCTTGTCATCGATATCGGTGATGTTGCGGACATAGGTCACATCGAATCCCAGGGCTCGCAGAAAGCGCACCACGACATCGAAAACAACAAGCATGCGGCCATGCCCCAGGTGGCAGTAGTCATAGGTGGTGACCCCGCATACATACATGCGGATCTTGCCGGCCTCCAGCGGTGTGAAGGGGGCTTTCTGACGGGTCAAGGTATTGTATATCTGTAGCACGGCTGTTCTTGTCTGGGGAATGAAGTCTGTTTGGGGTTTTCGAGGAGGCTGCTTATTTGTTCTGCTTTGCCCACGTATCGCGCAGCCCCACAGTCAGGTTGAACACAAGATTATCGGCCGACGCATCTTTTCGGTCGACACAGAAATAGCCTTCACGTTCGAACTGGAAGCGGTCTTCAGCGGCAACGCCTGAAAGACCGGGCTCGGCCTTGCAACCTGTCATCACTACCAGTGATTCTGGGTTGATGTAATCCCGGTAATCGCCTTCGGCGCTGTCCGGATCTTCATGAGTGAACAGCCTGTCATAGAGCCTGACTTCAACATCCAGGGCAGTTGCAGCCGACACCCAGTGAATCACGCCCTTGACCTTCCTGCCCTCCGGATTGGCTCCCAGGGTTGCTGCGTCCAGTGTACAGCGCAGTTCATTGATAGCACCGCTGCCGTCCCTGATCACTTCATTGCAGCGAATGACATAGCTGCCCCGCAACCTGACTTCGCCGCCGGTGACCAGCCGTTTGAAGCCCGGGGGTGGCACCTCCTCAAAGTCATTGCGGTCAATGTAGATTTCCCTGGTAAAGGGGATTTCGCGACTGCCCATGCTGTCATCCTTGGGATGTCGGGGCAATGTCATGATTTCGGATTTGTCTTCCGGATAATTCTCGATGATCACTTTCAAAGGGCGCAGGACACACATGGCTCTCGGGGAGGTCTTGTCGAGATCATCCCGCAGACTGTGTTCCAGCATGCTGACGTCCACGACACTGTTTGACCGGGTGACACCCACCATCTCGCAGAAATTGCGGATTGACGCAGGGGTATAACCACGCCGGCGCATACCGTCCAGCGTTGGCATCCGTGGGTCATCCCAGCCATTGACCAGTTTTTCATCGACCAGTTGCTTGAGCTTGCGCTTGCTCATGACCGTATAATTGATATTCAACCTAGCGAATTCGATCTGCTGGGGATGGCAAGGCACCTCCAGTTGGTCCAGCACCCAGTCGTACAGGGGCCTGTGATCCTCGAATTCCAGAGTACACAGGCTGTGGGTGATTTTTTCCAGGGCATCGGAAATACAGTGTGTGTAGTCGTACATCGGGTAGATGCACCACTTGTCACCGGTCTGGTGATGATGCTGGCGCCGGATCCGGTATATCACCGGGTCGCGCATGTTCATGTTTGGCGATGCCATATCGATCCTGGCCCTCAGGGTATAAGCCCCATCGGCAAACTCCCCCGCCTTCATGCGTGTGAACAGGTCCAGGTTTTCCTCAATGCTGCGATTCCTGTCCGGGCTGTCCTTGCCGGGCTCAGTCAGGGTGCCGCGATATTCGCGTGCTTGTTCCTGGGTGAGGCTGCATACAGAGGCCTTGCCCTGCCTGATCAATGCTTCGGCATCGGCGTAAAGCTGGTCGAAATAATCGGAGGCATAATACTCCCGGTCTTCCCAGTCAAACCCCAGCCAGCGGATGCTTTCCCGAATGGAATCGACATATTCCATATCCTCCTTGGCGGGGTTGGTGTCATCGAAACGCAGGTTGCACAGGCCGGAAAATTCCCTCGCCGTACCGAAGTTCAGACAGATGGACTTGGCATGACCAATATGCAGGTAACCATTGGGCTCGGGCGGGAAACGAGTCTGCACCCTGCCCCCGTTCTTGTTGTTTTTCAGGTCTTCCCGGATTATCTGGTGAATGAAATTGGAAGGTGTTGCTGCTGGCTGGTTCATTCAGGCTTTGACTTTCTAAGAGTGCACAAAGGCCGTATTATAGCCCGTCTCATAACCACTAACTACATACGAATACCCTGGTCTTGCTGCCAGGCACAAGGAAAATCCATGATTGTTTTACACACCACCGCCGGCGACATCACCCTTGAACTCGACCATGACAAGGCTCCGATTTCCTCGGCAAATTTCCTGGAATACGCGAAATCAGGTCATTATGACGGCACCGTATTTCACCGCGTAATTGACAATTTCATGATCCAGGGCGGTGGTTTCGAGCCCGGCCTGAAACAGAAAAGCACTGGCAAACCCATACAGAACGAGGCTGACAATGGCCTGGAAAACAAGGCAGGCACCATTGCCATGGCCAGGACAATGGACCCGCATTCCGCCACGGCCCAGTTCTTCATCAACGTGGCAGATAACAGCTTCCTGAACCACTCCGGCAAGACACCCCAGGGTTGGGGTTACGCCGTGTTCGGCAGGGTCACTGACGGCATGGATGTCGTGAACACGATCAAGGGCTGCGCCACCGGATCCATGATGGGCCACCAGGATGTGCCCCGGGAAGACATCGTCATCGAATCCGTAACGGTATCAGATGACTGAAACGCAGCGACTATACTGCATTTCCGATCTCCATCTGAGCCTGGAAAGGCCTGACATCCACCAGGCCTTTTCTGATTTCCTCATCAATCGTGCTGCCTCAGCATCAGCGCTTTATATCCTTGGCGACTTCTTCAATCTCTGGATCGGGGATGACGACCCTGACCCGTTTGCCCTGCAGGTGAAGAATGAATTAAGGGCGCTTGCTGAATCCGGCACCCGCGTCTACCTGATGCACGGCAACCGCGACTTCCTGCTGGGAGATGATTTCTGCAATGCCTGTGGCGCCGAAATAATACAGGAACCATTTGTATTGTCCGCTTTCGGCACTGACTATTTATTGATGCACGGGGATTCTCTGTGCACGCGGGACAACGATTATATGGCCTTTCGCACCATGGTCAGGAACCCTGATTGGCAGCGGGACTTCCTCGCGAGGCCGTTGGCGGCAAGACAGGCTTTCGCCGAGGAAGCACGCGCTCGCAGCAAGGCCATGAGCAGCAACAAGGCCGAGGACATCATGGATGTGACGCCGAACGCAGTTGAAGCAGTTCTGTCAGAAAGGGGGCAGAAGATCCTGGTACACGGCCACACTCACAGACCGGCCGTTCACGACCTGTTAATCAACGGAGAAGCCGGAAAACGCATTGTCCTTGGCGATTGGGACCGTCGCGGCTGGTCCCTGGAAATTACCCCGACAGGGTATGACCTGCAGGACTTCCCGATCTAAGCGGCTTTTATTCCTGCGCCCCGGGTACCTGGGTACCCCGGAAAAACAGCGGCGTGCCATCGGCAAAAGAAATATCCCGACCTACGGCCTTGTTGCTCTTGTCGCGGGCCTGGTAGCCGAACACCTTCAGCTGGGCGCCTATGGGAATGCTGTTCTTGGTGACGCCCTGGCGAAACAATGAATTCGGGCTGCCGCCCTCGATCATCCAGTTTTCCTCGGCTCCTTCATTATTGACCACCGCGATGTGGATCCAAGAATGCGGATTGATCAGTTCCACCTTGGTAACGGTTCCCGACAGCTCCACGGGCAATTCCACGCTGAATTCCTGGGCAAAGGCATGGTGGGCGCTGACCGGCATGTTGGCAAGCAAACCCAGGATGGCCAAGCACGCACCCACGGCTTTCTTGAAGCTCCTCAAAGTCCTCATGTTCACTCCCCTATCTTGCCAGTGGCTTGGTAGGCCTCGAATTCCTCGAGCCTCACCCCACTGAGAATATTGACGATACCGTAATTACCCTCATGGCAGGCATATTCGAACATTGGCCCCTCAATTTCCCTGAACGGGTAATTTCCTGACCAGGATGCCTGCCAGACGTTCGGATCAGTCACTGTAAACTGATAATCGATGGTCTTCTCGTCAACGCGGGTGAATCGCTCCACCACATGCGCCTCGGATGACATCGGTACGCCACGCAGGCCAGGTGCGTTGGTCCTGCCGGAATAACCGGTAGTTTCAACCACCAGCGTGTCGCCTTCCCAGTGACCGCGGGAATTACCAAGCCACTGTGGCAGACTGTTCTCGGCAGGGTCACCACCGTCAAGCGGGATTATGCGAACATCGTGAATCATTTCCAGTTGCATGATGACGAAATCTTCTGTCTGCATGAACTGATAGGTGCTGTTGTACCCAAGCGGGAGTACGGGAGGACCTTCCTGGTCCCAGATCAGGCAGCGTTCTGACAATGAGCGGGTCTTGGCGCTGTCCCACTGATGTTCGCTGCGCCAGGTGTTGTATTCCTCCTGTGCGGCAATCGCAGTATCGGTCAGTGGGGGATACCGGCCATTCGGCGGGTCATAGATGATCGAGGTCCGCAGGTTCTGCGTGATGCTGTCTGCCGTCCGGTTCATGAGGTAATCATCGAACTGGTAATGCACGTCTGCAGCAGTGCCCCGTTCAGTTTCGCCGTATTCATCCTCGAATTCTCGGCGCAGGTTTTCTTCCAGCTCTTCCACGGTGTAAAACTCGCGGGTACCCATCGCGGCAGGCCTCTGGAGCGGCACCATGGTGGAATTGGTCCAGTATCCCTGGATAAGCGGGTCGCCCCAGCTGGTCTTCGGCATCTGCCAGGTTTCATTTTGGCCCAGGCTATGGGCAGACAGCAGCACCCCCAACCCGGCCAGTATGCCTTTCGTCAAACGATTGCCACTCATCGCTTTCTCCTTTGGTCTATTCCCCAATGTCCACGCCCCGTTCACGGAAATAATTTTCCCGGGTGAGCTGGTTGTACATGATTTCTTCCGCAAACTCCGGGCATTTGAAGTCATACAGACGGGCCCCGTCTTCAATACGACGATACAGCGGCATGCTGATGGCCCAGGTCTCTTCATAAACAGCCGGGTCTTCTATGGTCGCTTCATATTGCAGGTGGTAAGGACTGAGCGGGGTATAACGCTCGGTGATCCTTGCCGTCGAGGTGTAGAAATTACCGGCGCGATCCAGCCAGTTGGGATTCAGGCCGGCAACCTCGATCACCAGTGTATCCCCTTCCCAGCGGCCGTTCGACCAGCCCATCCAGCTGTCGATGGGCGCTTCCATGTGATTGCTCATGTATACCGTACGCACGGCACCGGCGAACTGGTAGGCCATCATGATATCCGTATCGGTCTGGAAGATCTGGAAGGGCTGCGGCATGTAGGTGGCGCGGGGGATGCCAGGCATGAAGCACCTGGCTTCAGGATCCTCGGTTCGCCGCAGGGCAAAATTCTGCTCACGCTGCTGCGCGGCTTCAGGCTTGTAGGGAATTTCATTGCCCGCGATGACACTCTGGCCTGGCGGCACGGCACCAATGGCGCCCAGTGATTCTACCGGGCCCTGTTCAGCAACCTGCGCCTCGAGATTCCAGTTGGCATTGTTTAATGCCTGCCAGATGCCACTGATATCCGGCGTCCCGTCTGCCCGTCGTGGCAGTTCCCCCGGCTGTCCCTGAACAACCGCAGCGGCAAGCAACATGCAGGCGGCAATGGCATACTTTTTCAGCATTCTGGTGATCCCCTCTAAGCCATTGAGAATAAACTGCGGTATGGGAAAAGTCTATGGCCTGCGATCCGATAGAGGGCAACGCGAAGCCCGCATGAAACCTGGGTTTTCAGAGGGTTGCGCCGCCTGAATCGTTGACCTGGGGGGCGTTACAGTTGCGGAGCGAATTTCTGTATTCGCCGCCCATTATTGACTTCCGCCGTGTAGACATTGCCCATCGAGTCAACTGCGATGTTATGCACCCAGTCGAACTGACCAGCCTGCCTTCCGCCCTGCCCGAAGGAGCCCATCGTGGCAAGGCCCTCCCTGTCTAGGCGCCAGATACGGCGATTGGCGCCATCGGCGATGAACAGCCAGCGGTAATTTTCGAGCGGTGAAATGGCAATATCCCAGACCGAGCCGTTAGCCAGGGTTTGCGAAGCCACATGGCTTTCCCGCACGAAGGTGCCGTCACGGGTGAATACCTGCAGCCGGTTGCCGGTCCTGTCCGCCACGTAGACAAGGTCATCCGGGCCCAGCACGACAGCATGAACAGGCCCCATGAACTGGTCGGGAAGCGTAAAGTCAGGGGCATTGGAATAAGCCGGTAGCGGAGAATCATCCGGGACGTTGCCAAAGGCGCCCCAGTGGCGCTTGTAGGCCCCGGTCGTACTGTCAAAAACCACGATCCGCCGGTTCAGGTAACCATCGGCGATGTAGACTTCTCCTGCACTTGTATCCACAGCGATATCGGCCGGACGCCCCAGGCGTTGCGTATCATTGCTTCCCCCAGTTTCCCCGGGCACGCCGATTGTCAGCACATGCTCCCCTTCCATCGTGTACTTGACCACGATATGCATACCCCCTGCATCCTGGTTGCCGCCGATCCACACAAATCCCTCTGTATCGACAAAAATGCCGTGCTCGTTGAGCGGCCAGTCTGCTTCAGGTTGCCGCCAGGCCTGTGTCGCCACATTCCATTCGGGGCCTCCCCATGCACGCAGCAAGTCGCCATTCCTGCTGAATTGCAGCACCGCGGGGGCCGGATTGCAGCACAGTGCGGCCATGGGTTCCTGTGCACGGAACAGGTCATCGGCACTGAGGGTTTTCGGCCGGTGAAGAACCCAGATGGTGTCATCCTGGGCAACATCAATGCCCGAAACCTGGCCCAGGATCATGTCATCAGGAAGGTCCCGGGGCCAGGCAGCATCAACCGAGTAGACTGGTTCCCCCTGTGCCTGCAGGCAGGTGCTTGCTAATAACAACAATCCTGTGAAGAGTAGTTTCATGACATCCCCCTGGTCCTGAATACGGCATCACGCCATTCTGTGTGTCTCGAAATACCTGTCAAAATGCGCCTGGCTGAGTGTAAACAACTCCTGGTTGATCTCCAGGATCAGGTCCCTGAGATCGACGCCGGCATACGCCGGTGTCAGTTCAGCACCGATGTCCTGCAAGCTGTCGATCCGGTACAGGCGTTTTTGCAGCAGGTTGTGCAACCAGCAGTAAGGCGACATTTCCGGATCATGGAAAAACCGGTAATCCTCCAGTGCCTGCTGCAGCCTTGCCAAAGAGAAAATACGGAACCGCTCGGCCATGATCTGCGTGGTGAGCTGGTCAATCCGGCGCAGAACGGCGCGTTTCTCGTCCTCGCTGTAGCGGTTCCAGTTGATGACTTCAAAGCCGAATCGCTTGCACCCGCGGCAAATCTTGTCGCCCAGGGACGTGGTGGAACAAATACCGATACAGGGTGTTTTGACAGTATTCATGCGCCCCGATTGTAACGTGACGAACAGGAGTGACCTAGTCTTTAAAGACCATTTCAAGTAAAATTAGCGCCCTCTTTTCGTGCCATTGCGGCATCCCCAAACCATCTGTTTCATGAGGAACCTGGAAGTGCTTGAAGCTTATCGCCAACACGTGGAAGAACGGGCTGAAATGGGAACTGTGCCCAAGCCACTGGATGCAGAGCAGACCACCGGTCTTGTCGAATTACTGAAAAACCCGCCAGCTGGTGAAGAAGACTTCCTCCTCGACCTGATCAGCAACCGTGTTCCGGCCGGTGTGGACGAAGCCGCCTACGTCAAGGCCGGGTTCCTGTCCGCCATCGCCAGGGGCGAGACTGCCTCCCCCCTGCTCTCCAGGCAGGATGCGGTGAAACTGCTCGGGACCATGCTGGGCGGCTACAACATCACCACCCTCGTCGACCTTCTGGACGATGACGAACTGGGGGCTGCCGCAGCTACCGAATTGTCGCAGATCCTGCTCATGTTCGACGCCTTCCACGACGTCGCCGAGAAGATGGATGCCGGCAATCCCCATGCGAAGGCTGCCATGCAGGCCTGGGCGGATGCCGAATGGTTCACTGGCCGTGAAAAAGTGCCCGAGGTCATTACCGTGACCGTTTTCAAGGTGCCTGGCGAAACCAATACCGACGACCTGTCACCGGCACCGGATGCCTGGTCACGCCCTGACATCCCCTTGCATGCCCTGGCCATGTACAAAATGCCCCGTGAAGGCATCACCAATGCCGTTCAGCAGGTCGAGGAACTGAAGAAACAGGGTCACATGGTCGCCCTGGTCGGTGACGTGGTCGGCACCGGCTCCAGCCGCAAGTCAGCCACCAACTCCGTTCTATGGCACATGGGCAACGATATCCCCCACATTCCGAACAAGCGTGTTGGCAGCATCGTGCTGGGCTCCTCGATTGCCCCGATCTTTTTCAACACCATGGAGGACGCCGGCGGCTTCCCCATTGAATGCAATGTCGACCCGATGGAAACCGGCGATGTTATCGATATACATCCTTACGCCGGCAAGATCACCAGACACGGCACCGATGAAGTCATCGCCGAGTTCGAGCTGAAAACCGACATGCTGCTGGACGAGGTACAGGCTGGCGGCCGTATCAACATGATCATCGGGCGCGGCCTCACGGACCGCGCACGCGAGAAACTCGGCCTACCCCCATCGAAGGAATTCCGCCGTCCGAAGGCCCAGGTAGAAAGCGACAAGGGCTTCACCCTGGCACAGAAAATGGTCGGCAAAGCCTGCGGTGTCAAGGGCATCCGCCCGGGCACGTATTGCGAGCCACGCATGACCACGGTGGGCTCCCAGGACACCACCGGCCCCATGACCCGCGATGAACTGAAGGACCTGGCCTGCCTCGGGTTCACGGCCGACCTGGTCATGCAGTCGTTCTGCCACACGGCCGCCTATCCCAAGCCTGTGGACATTGAAACCCAGCATTCCCTGCCGGATTTCATCCAGACTCGTGGCGGTGTTTCCCTGCGCCCCGGGGACGGCATCATCCATTCCTGGCTGAACCGCATGCTCCTGCCGGATACCGTCGGTACCGGCGGCGACTCGCATACCCGTTTCCCGATCGGCATCTCGTTCCCGGCCGGTTCCGGCCTGGTCGCATTCGCAGCAGCCACCGGTGTCATGCCGCTCGATATGCCCGAGTCCGTCCTGGTTCGCTTCAAGGGTGAAATGCAGCCCGGGATTACCCTGCGCGACCTGGTCAATGCCATCCCTTACGCCGCCATCCAGCAGGGCCACCTGACCGTGGAAAAGAAAGGCAAGAAGAACATTTATTCCGGCCGCATCCTTGAGATCGAGGGACTGCCGGATCTCAAGATCGAGCAGGCGTTCGAGCTTTCCGACGCGTCGGCAGAACGCTCTGCCGCCGGCTGCACCATCAAGCTGAATCCGGAGCCGATCATCGAGTACTTCAAGTCCAACGTCACGCTCCTGCGCTGGATGATCTCCCAGGGTTATGGCGATCCCCGCACGCTGGAACGCCGCGCCAAAGCCATGGAAGAATGGCTGGCCAACCCGGAGCTGCTGGAAGCGGACGCCGATGCACAGTACAAGGAAATCATCGAGATCGATCTCAATGACATCAAGGAACCCCTGCTCGCCTGCCCGAACGACCCGGATGACGTCAAACCCCTGTCCGAAGTGGCAGGCACCAAGATCGACGAAGTCTTCATCGGCTCCTGCATGCTCAACATCGGCAATTTCCGTGCTGCCGGCAAGGTTCTGGAACAGGCTGAAAGCGGTATACCGACGCGCCTTTGGATCGCACCTCCCACCAAGATGGACCAGCATCAGCTGACCGAGGAAGGTTACTACGCCATCTACGGCAAGGTCGGCGCACGAACCGAGATGCCGGGCTGTTCCCTGTGCATGGGCAACCAGGCGCGCGTAGCAGCGAAGTCCACCGTGGTGTCTACGTCCACCCGCAACTTCCCGAACCGTCTCGGCGACGGTGCCAATGTCTACCTGGCATCCGCGGAAATGGCAGCCGTCTGTTCATTGCTGGGCAAGATCCCCGACATGGAGGAATACATGGCCTATATGAACAGCCTGAACACGATGTCGGGTGAGATCTACAGGTACATGAATTTCAACGAGATCAGCGAGTACATGAAAGGCGCAGAAAACACCCGCAACATACCGCTGCAGAACATCCAGGAGGTTCAGGCCTGACACCGGCTGTTCCAGTACGCCACAAAAAAACCGCTGTCATACAGCGGTTTTTTTTATGTCTGCCATTTTGATTAAGCCGGTGCAGGATTACCCGCATTCGCATCCGGAGCTGGCTGGCCCTCATCAGCTTCCTTGCCCCCGGCGCCTGCAGAATGCCCGCCGGAATCGAGTTTCAGGAACAGCAGCAGGAAGGCTGCAATCACTGAACCTGCGCCCATCACCAAAGACAGGGTCGGCAGGTCCAGCTCAAATGTGAGCAGGAAACCGGCAATGATGGGGGATAACACGGCCCCGCCCCTGCCCACTCCAATGCAGAAACCGGTACCGGATGCCCTGGCTTGTGTCGGGAACACCTCGACCAGAATGGCATAGGCTCCCACGATGCCGGCATTGACAAAGAATCCGGCCATCGCCACAAAAAGCTTGATCATGGCCAGCTCTTCGGGAGCTCGGCCAAAGATGGCCGTGAAGATCCATGCCATGACGAAGGTGAAAATGGTCAGCGACTTCAGGCTGAAGCGAGTGCTGAGTACGCCAAAGAAGACACAGCCAAGCGCCCCCCCGATACTGGCCCATGTCAATGCCTCACCCGCCAGGTATGGGGCGTAACCCATATTCACCACCAGTGTCGGCGTCCACTTGAGGATGTAATACAGGGTGATGACATGCAGGAAATAAACTGCTGTCACCAGCAGCGTCGTTGCGATCATGGTTCTGGAAAAAATAAAGGCTGTGGATACTTTCCTGGCTGCCTCTTCGATAACGGGCAATTGCCCAACAGCGGAATGTCCCAGCCGTTTCATGGTGGCATTGATGCGTTCGAGCGCCCCTTCCGGCTGCTTTCGGGTCAGCCAATGGACGGATTCGGGCAGTATGAAGTAGGTCAGGGGAATGAAAATAACCGTTGCCGCGGCACCGAAATAAAACACCGCGCGCCAGTCGAAAAATTGCATCAACTGGGTGACGATGGAGCCGCCAACGACGCCCCCAACCGGATATCCGATAGTCATGATGGCTATCATCCTGGCCCGTTCCTTGAGGCTGGAAAATTCCGCAGCTACCGCATTGATTGCTGCCAGCATGCCGCCAATACCCAGGCCGGTAATGACACGCCAGATCGACAATTCAGCCAGGCTGGAGGTGGTGGTGACCATGAACATGCCAATTGCCATGGCAAACAGGCAGCCCATGATGGTGGGCCTGCGGCCAATTTTGTCGGCAACCCCGCCAAGCAGCACGGAGCCAACCGCCATGCCGATAAGCTCCATGGATAAAACAAACCCCAGGCCAACACTGCCTAACTCCCACTCCTGCACGATACCTGGCCCGGCGAAACTGATGGCGAGCACGTCAAAACCATCCAGTGCATTGAGCCCCACCGTCAACCCGACGATCAGGTATTGCAGACGGCTCATGGCAGAAGTATCGAGTATTAGCCGCGGATCAGTGGTCATGATTCCCCCAGGATGTCATTAGCCGGGATTATGCGTCATGGCCCCGGTTATCATTATTGTCAGTAAGAGCCGACAGGTGCCGGGCAAAAATGCCGGCCAAGCTTAATTCGGCCCCCGAATGATTACACACTTCACCTGGATTCAGGTTAATTTCAATTCAGGCTTTTGCTGACTACTTCGTACACATCCGGTGACAGGTCCGGCGCTGCCAGAATCCGGCGCAGCGCATCCTGCATCAGGCTCTGCCGTTCGTGCCCGTATTTTTTCCAGCGTGTAAGCGGTGTCAGCAGACGCGAAGCGATCTGCGGATTGATGCCATTCAGGGTAATTACCTGGTCGGCCAGGAATTCATATCCCGTTCCATCCAGTTTGTGGAAACTCACCGCGTTATTGAAACTGAATGCACCAATAACGCTGCGCACCTTGTTCGGATTCCTGATATCAAATGCAGGATGGGTCATGAGCTTTACCACTTGCGGCAGGTTATCGGGCACCATGGCGGCACTTTGCATGAGCAGCCATTGCTCGACAACCAGCGTTTCTTGCTGCCATTTTTCATAGAAATGCGCCAGCAGTTCATCACGCATCATGGCACTGCCAGCCGAGGGGTTGTTGACCAGGGCGCGCAACGCGGCGCTGCTGTCAGTCATGTTGTTCGCTCGCTCATACTGCTGCCTGACTCGCTGCCAGTGCTCAGGCTTGTCCAGGCTCGCCAGATAATTCAGGACAGTATTTTGCAGGCTGCGCCGTGCGGATTCATCTGCCGTGTACACATAGTCCGCTCCGCTCAGGCAGGCTTCGTATACTGCCAGGAATTTCATCTCCAGTTGTTCCGCGAGGTAGCGCCGCAGGAATTCGCGCACTTCATGGATACCATCAACATCCACTTCGGCGGCAATCTCGGCGAGATAAGCTTCCGTGGGCAGCAACAGGAGGTGCGCCACCATAGCTTTATCGATGCCGGCGTCACTCAGGGCAAGTTCCAGGACGCTGTCGTAGGCTGCCACCAAGCGCTGATCAACCTCCTTCTTGTCTCCCATTTGCCTGGCTTCCATCAGGTCATTGATGACCTGAAGCGCCAGTTGCTGTGCTGCTTCCCAGCGTACGAAACCATCTTCTTCGTATTGCATCAGCAGCATCAGGTCATCCCGGGCAAAGGGATACGAGAGCCTGACGGGCGCGGAAAAGCCACGCAGTAATGCCGGCACAGGCCTGGAAGCCACCTTCTCAAAAACGAAATCCTGGGAAGGCTCGGCAACATGAAGCACGATATCCTCACCGTGTTCGCGCCCCGCCATGTGCAGCGCGACAGGCTTGCCGTACTCATCCAGCAGACCCACGCGAACGGGAATGTAGAAAGGATCCTTCTCGGGATGCCCGGGTGTTGGCGGACAACTCTGCCTGATTGTCAGGGTGAAGGTCTGTGCCCCGGCGTCGTACCTGCCGCTGCATTCAAGCTTTGGCGTACCGGCTTGGCTGTACCAGCGCCTAAATTGCCCCAGGTCCAGCCCGGACACTTCCTCCATCGTGCTGACAAAATCCTCCGTGGTCACCGCCATGCCGTCGAACTTGTCGAAATAGCGATCCGTACCCTTCCTGAATAATTCGGGACCCAGCAGGTTTGCCTGCATACGGACCACCTCGGCACCCTTCTCGTAAATGGTGACCGTGTAGAAATTCGATATCTCCATGTAGGACTCGGGCCGCACTGAATGCGCCATGGGGCCGGCATCTTCGGCAAACTGCACCGTACGCAGCATGCTCACGTCCTCGATCCGGTTCACGGCTCTTGAGCCCATATCTGCGGAAAATTCAGAGTCCCTGTACACCGTGAAACCTTCCTTAAGGCTCAACTGGAACCAGTCCCTGCAGGTCACCCGGTTCCCTGACCAGTTATGGAAGTATTCATGGCCAACGATGGACTCGATGCGCTGGAAAGCCTGGTCGGTGGAGGTGGCGGGATTTGCCAGCACACAGGAGGAGTTGAAGATATTCAACCCCTTGTTTTCCATGGCCCCCATGTTGAAATCGTCAACGGCGACGATCATGAAAATATCCAGATCATATTCCCTGCCGTAGACTTCCTCATCCCATCGCATGGCCCGCTTCAGGGCTCCCATGGCGAAATCGCACTTATCCAGGTCCTTTGATTCGACGAAGATACGCAACTGCACTTCCCTGCCAGAGCAGGTCGTGAACAAGCTATCAACGGATTCGAGGTCGCCTGCCACCAGGGCAAACAGATAACTGGGTTTCCTGAAGGGATCTTCCCAGGTGGCGAAATGCCGGCCGTCCTCGAGATCACCGCTGTCGATATTATTGCCGTTTGACAGCAGTACGGGATACTTCGCCTTGTCAGCTTCGATACGCGTGGTGAAACTGGAGAGCACGTCAGGCCTGTCAAGATAATAGGTGATTTTGCGAAACCCTTCTGCCTCACACTGGGTACAGAACATACGGCGCGATTTATACAGCCCCTCCAGCGTGCTGTTCTCGTGGGGCTTGATCAGCGTGTCACACTCGACGATGAATTTATCAGGCACTTTCGAGAAAGTGAGTGTTTCACCGGAAACGATGTAATCGTGCGCAGCCAACTCCCTGCCGTCGATTGTGAGTTTCTGCAACTCCATATTGGCGCCGTTGAGAACAAGCTCTCGGCCGCTTTCAGGTGGCGCGTCCGGATTACGCCGCATGGCCAGCCTGGCATGCACCAGCGTCCTGTCTTCGAACAGCCGGACGACCAGATGGGTTTCATCGATCAGGTAGGCGGGTGGCTGGTAGTCCCTGAGGTAGACGGTTTTGCCTTGCGATTCTTTCATGGAGTTTCCTGTTACTGCGAAATACTGCTGCGATCCGGCTAATTCATGCCTGGCAATTCAAGTTGGAGTTCACGTGGCCGATATACGGACCTGGTAACCGGAGAAGCGGCGAAGGTTCACCACCCCCGTATCCATGATCAGGTACTGACCCTTGATGCCCACCAGTGAGCCGGCGATCTCCCTGTCCTTGTCAAAATTGAAAGAACTGATTTTATCCGGGTACTCGAGTACAGGATAGTTGATTGTGATCGTAGCAACACCCTTGAGAACACTGATGGCATGCAACCCGAACTGGTTTTCCAGATCAGCCAATTCCCGGGAGCACAGCGCCAGCAACCTGTCCCGCTCATCTGCCAGGTTCAGGTCCCCGTTGTCGCCCTTGAGCATGGCCCGCCAGTTTGTACGGTCTGGCACATGCTGGCGAAACATGACTTCGGCGAAACCCGATTGCTGCCTGGAACGAACACGCAGAACAGGCAGGGCCTGGACGGCGCCCTGGTCCACCCATCTGGTCGGCACCTGCGAGGCCCGGGTGATACCCACTTTCAGTCCCGATGAGTTGGCCAGATATACGATGTGGTCCTGCATGCAAAACTCATCACCCCATACGGGTTCCCGGCAGGTGCCCGCATCGTAATGGCACTTCTCCGGGGAAATGACGCAACTGTCGCACTGGGCCAGCTTCTGGAAACAAGGATAACAGTAGCCCTGATTGAAGCTCTTGTTGGTATCCCTGCCGCAATGCACGCAACTGATCTTGCCGAGCCAGGTGAGCTCAAGCTGTTTCCCCAGCAAGGGGTTCAGCGGCAGCACCTCGTCACCCAGCACCATGCCATAAGTAACAGGGTCATCGAGCCTGGCCTGCATCTTGTGCATTACTCCATGCGTCAACTCAGCCATCAACCATGTTCCTTTTCATTACCATCGGTTTTGCACGGAACCTGTTTTGGCCGGACATAACCAACCCTGGCCTCAGGATCCATGTACTTCTCATCGTAGGCGATTATCGCCTGGAGGCACAGCGACCGCTGCTCATCGCTCAGTTTATCGCCATTTTCCCATCGACCGAGGGCCACCGCTTCTTTCAGCAGGTCATGAATCTCGGGAGTTAGCGTGGCCAGCAACTCCTCGAGAGAACCAGGTTTATTCTCCATTGCGGCCCTCCTGCTCTCGATGACTCGAACGCATCATACGACTGACGGTTGCCGTCAATGCGCCACAGACCACTCCCGTCAAAATACCGCCAATGTGGGCTTCGTCGGCGATGAAATCCAGGTCAATAACAGTCATCACCACCAAGGTCAGCAACAGGAAAAAAATCAGTGCCCCGGGCAGGCCAAGGCCCTTACCCGGATCGAAGAGCTGCCACATCCAGATATAGCCGAACAGGCCATAAACGACGCCCGACATCCCCCCGAAATAAATAGTACCGCCATAAAGGAACTGGACGGTATTGGAGACCAGCGCGATAACCACGATCAGCAGCAACAGGCTCCAGCTTGCCTGCACCGCCTCTATTCGCCTGCCGAATTCCCACAGCCAAAGCATATTGAAGGCCAGATGGACTAGCCCGCCATGGAGCAGTATCGGGGAAATCATTTTCAGGAATTGCAGCACTGTAAAATTCTCCAGCACCCGCTCCATGATTATCATGCGCGTGCCATAGCTGAAATCAGGAAACAACATCGCCCTTGCAGTGTCATTCATGTTGTTCAGCGGTGCAGCGATCAACAGTACGATGCAGGCCAGGATCAACAACAACGACAGCGGTGCCCGCCTGAAAGCCTGGCGCAGCCTTCGGGTAAAATCACCGGCGTTGAAATAGCCGGTCATACTGCTGGAATCCTGTTCCGAAGGCTTTGCCTCACCCAGCACCCACTGCCGGTAAAGGCTGCCTGCCGGGCCTACCTGCTCCCTGTCGGCTACCGTCAATACCTGCCAGGAATCGACATGGTGGATCCTGTGGGAGATTTTATGCTGCCAGAGCAGCCTGCTGAACTGGCTCAGGTCGTTGTTTTCCGGAACTTCCAGCACTTTAAACATGGTTTTGGCAGACGTTTACCGGTTGGTCGGCCGGTGTGACCAGCCCAGCTTGCTTCGGCATGTTTCGTAATAATCGTAATCCGCCGGGTGCAGGATTTTGAGCTCCTGGGCTTTCTTGTGAATGGTGATGCGATCACCAGGTGCGCAGGTGTGGCTCATGGAGCCGTCACAGCTCAGTTGCGGCAGGATGTTGTGCCGGTCACCAACGACGAGCGTCAGTTCCCTGTTGCCCTCCACGACGATAGCCCGGCTGCTCAGGCTGTGGGGATTGATCGGAACCAGTACCATGGCGTCCAGTCTCGGGTGCATGATCGGGCCGCCGGCGCTCATGGCATAGGCCGTGGAACCGGTGGGAGTGGCGACGATCAGGCCGTCGGAAGCCTGGTTGTAAACGAATTCGCCATCGATATAGAGGGCAAACTCGATCATCTGCACGGCCTTGCCCGGATGCAGTACGACATCGTTCAGAGCGGAACCCAGGTATTGCTGGTTGGTGTCTCCGATGAACAGGTCCAGCAGGAAACGGGATTCTATCTTGTAATCACCTGCCAGCACCTTGCCAAGGCTGGTTTCGAGTTCATCGGGCAGGATGTCGGTGAGGAATCCCAGGCGCCCCCTGTTGATGCCGATCACGGGCAGGTCATGCTCGGCCAGAACCGAGGCGACCTGCAACAGGCTGCCATCGCCGCCTACCACGATCACCAGGTCGCACTGGCTTGCCAGCTTTTCGAGCGGGCTGACCGGATAGGACTTGTCCCCAAGCAGGCCTGCGATGTTCACATCCAGGACAATATCCGCCTGGACGCTGACTTCCAGGAAGCGCGTCAGCAGCAGCAGGGAGTCAACGATATCCTTGCTGTTCCTGCCAGTGAGGCCGATGGTGGAAAATTGGGACATGCGTGTATGATTCTGGCTTTGGCAAAAGTAGCCAAGTATATCACGCCACGGGTGTTCTCCATGGTTTATTCTTTGTAAAACAAGCCTGTGCAAGCAAGGATTGTTTATAATGCCGCATCGCAAAGGAGCCCTTTTTTGGATATCAACAACAGTAAAATCGCCGTCATCGGACTCGGGTATGTGGGCCTTCCGCTAATGGTCGAATTCGCCACCAGGTATCCGACCCTGGGCTTCGATATCAACGTAAACCGGGTCAGCCAGCTTGCCAGCGGCCGGGACAACATGATGGACCTGACCACCGAGGAACTGGGCCGGGCCGTTCACGGCAATTATTCGTCCAATCCCGATGACCTGGCGGCTTGCAACGTTTTCATCGTCACTGTCCCCACTCCGGTGGACAAACAGAACCGTCCTGACCTGACTGCATTGAAAAGTGCCTGCAACCTCATCGGCCACTACCTGGATGACGGTGATATTGTCATTTTTGAATCGACCGTATATCCCGGTTGTACCGAGGAAGTCTGCGTCCCGGTACTGGAAAAAATTTCTGGCGGAAAACTCAACGCCTCGTTTTTTGTGGGCTACAGCCCCGAGCGCATCAATCCCGGTGACAAGACACACCGCCTGACCAATGTCATCAAAGTCACTTCGGGGTCCAATCCTGAAGCGGCCGCCTTTGTCGACGCGCTTTACGGATCGATACTGGAAGCCGGCACGCATCCGGCCAGCAGCATCAAGGTCGCCGAGGCCTCCAAGGTTATCGAAAATACCCAGCGCGACCTGAATATTGCCCTGATCAACGAACTGAGCATCATTTTCCACAAACTTGGCATCGATACCGAGGAAGTGCTTATCGCTGCCGGCACCAAGTGGAACTTCCTGCCTTTCCGGCCCGGACTCGTGGGAGGACATTGCATAGGAGTCGACCCTTACTACCTCACACACAAATCACAGGAAATCGGCTATCACCCCGAAGTCATCCTGGCGGGACGCCGCATCAATGACGGCATGGGCACCTTCATAGGCGAACGGGTGGTCAAGGAAATGACCAGCCGGCGCATTCACGTCGTGGATTCACGTATCCTGGTCATGGGGCTCACCTTCAAGGAAAATTGCCCTGATATTCGCAATTCACGCGTCGTGGACCTGGTGAAAAGCCTGAAGGAATTCAATGCCAAC
>Ga0181579_10001419_pt1 | contig 19769 bp, 12 predicted proteins | sample 071ome_24_FD_132996 | JGI IMG/M metagenome (GOLD analysis project Ga0181579, IMG submission 132996) | Coastal salt marsh microbial communities from the Groves Creek Marsh, Skidaway Island, Georgia - 071402CT metaG (megahit assembly) | ecosystem: Environmental > Aquatic > Marine > Intertidal... | reverse complement strand
CGCGCTATTTTATCGTGTTTGTTTGGGAAATGCTTCACAAATTCAACAGCTTTCGAGGGGCTGGATTTGCGGCATCACCCGTTGTTGCTTCAGGCTGAAGGCGACTCTTCCGAACCGGTGGTATGGGTGTCGTCATTGCCGTTTCCCGCGGCCGGGTCATACTGCTGGTTATAGTTGAATATGCCGAAATTCATGCGGTAATGATTGTCGGGCGCTTTCCTGTCGGCTTTTTGCAACGCAAGGGCGCGTTCGTTTATCTTCACCAGTGCGTCCATGCCAAGTTTATTGGCCATCTCGGTGAGTTCATTGATCGAATCCTGGCTGAGCTCGTCGTAGTAAACGCTGCGGTCAAAGAACGGCGGCTTTTCCCCGGCCAGGTTGTGGACACCGGCATTCAGGTGGTCCTGGATATTCTTGCCGAAGAAGTAAAGCTTCTCTTCCTGGCCCTTGTCAGGGGTGAAGGTGGAAGTTTTCAGGATAACGCGGTGATCAGGGTCGAGTTCGACCATGTCCAGCCGCATCAGTTCGTCCAGAACCACGCGGGGGCGTATGTCTCCCTTGGCGATATTGGCCACCAGGCCCTCGAAGGAATCGTTGCTGAATTCATCCTGGTCCTGCAGGGGAAGGATTTTCGGTGTGCCGTCGGGATTTTGCAGCTGCTTGTCGCCTACCCAGCGGGCCACTATCTGGGAACCGACTGAAATGTTCATCGGGCGGGTTTCGGGGATGTCTTCCTCGGAGCGCAATCGTTTGACGTCCTTGCGATGCACGCCTGTCAGGAGATTTATTCGGCTGTCAGTCTGTTTTTTGCCCGGTACGGGGAAGTCATGTTCGGCCACATCAACATAAACGGATTTGAGCATGTTGATCAGGAAGGGGTAGGTCACCTGGTTCGCCACCATGAATTTCACGAGCGGACGCAGGATCTTCCTGAGCGCACTGATTACGGCGATGTTGCCTTGGTGGAGTGATGAGTTGTCGGGCATAAATTGCAGTATAATGCCTAGAGGGAAAAAATCCCACATTTTTTAAGCCCGGGTCCCTGATGCCTGGCAAGCGAAAGAATGCCAGTAATTCAGAGGCTTGCAGCCAGCTCTGGTGCTATACTGCGGCGTTTTTTAACACCAGTTTCGAAAGGACTCCAGCCCTAACATGTTCCTGGACAGATACATCAACGTGGTACTGCGATGGCCTGTGCCCGTTCTGGCTTGCGTCCTTGCGCTGACAGCCTTACTGGGGTGGTATTCCCAGCAATTTCGCATGGATGCTTCAGCAGACTCACTGGTGGTGGAAGGCGACGCCGACCTGGAGTATTCCCGCGAAATCAATGCCCGGTATGGCACGGGTGAATTTGTGTTTGTCACATATACCCCCGACGAGCCCCTTTTTACCGGGGCTTCACTCGCAGCGCTGCGGGGATTACGAGGCGAATTGCTGGCCCTGCAAGGTGTTGATTCGGTAGACAGCATTTTTGATGTCCCGCTGATCAAGGTGGCCGATGTATCCCTGAGCGAGGTGGCCGACAATATCATCACCCTCGATTCCCCGGGCATCGACCTGGCAGACGCGCGCGATGACCTCGCCAGCAGCGATGCGTATCGCGATGTTCTGCTCAGTGCCGATGGCCAGACTACCGCACTGATCGTCAACTTTGCCTCCAACATTGCCCTCGAGGACCTGCTGATACGGCGCACGGCGTTGCGAGAAGCGGCCCGTTCAGACCAATTCTCCGATAGCGACCAGGCTACCCTGAGGGATATCGAGGCAAGATATACCGAGGCTGCTATCGCCGATGCGCGCCAGCTGCATGAGGATATCGCCGCCATCCGGGCGATCCTGGATCGTTACCGTTCTGGCGCCACGATCTACCTTGGAGGCGTGCCGATGATCGCCGACGATCTGGTGACCTTTGTCAGGAATGACCTGGTCACTTTTGGCACTGCCATCCTGCTCTTCATTATCGCAGCCCTGGCGTACCTGTTCCGTAAATTGCGCTACGTGGTGATTCCGCTCGTTTGCGGCACCGTCATAGCGGTCTGTGTCATTGGCCTGCTGGGATTGCTCGAATGGCCAGTCACGGTGATTTCCTCCAACTTCATATCCCTGTTGCTCATCATCACCATATCCCTGACTGTGCATCTAATAGTCAGGTACAGGGAGTTGGAGAACGAGCAGCCACAGCTGGGGCATCACGAGCGGATCCGCATCACGCTCAAAAACATGTCCAAGCCCTGTGCGTACACCAGCCTCACGACCATCGTCGCGTTCGGCTCCCTAGTGGTCAGTGACATTCCACCGATCATCGATTTCGGCTGGATGATGGTAATGGGAATCTGTTGTGCCTTCCTGCTGACCTTCATGATCTTCCCGGCGATCCTGGGACTAATGCAGGCAAATATTTCTGCCACTGGCAGCAAAACTATCGATATTACCCCGGCCCTGGCGCGGTTTACCGACAGGCACGGCAGGCTGGTCATGGTTGCCGCCGTTCTGCTGTTTGTCTTCAGTGCAACGGGGCTTTCCCGCCTGAAGGTGGAAAACAGCTTTATCGATTATTTCGATGACAACACGGATATCTACCAGGGCATGGTGGCCATCGACCGCAATATGGGTGGAACCACACCCCTCGATGTCATTATCGACATGAGCAAGCCCAACCCGTTCGGTGATGCAAGTGATGCCTGGGACGACGAGGATGCATTCTTCGAGGATGAGTTTGACGACGGTTTTGACGAGTTTGACGAATTCGATGGCGGGGAGGCAGCTGATGCCGACGCCTACTGGTTCACCAGCGACAAGATGGCGGAGATTATCGCGATCCATGAATACCTGGAGAGCCTGCCTGAAACCGGGAAGGTGCTGTCTCTGGGAACCTTGCTGGGAATAGCCTACGAACTTAACGACGCGGAGCCGCTCAACAGTATCGAACTGGGTGTGCTCTACAACCGTATACCGCCCCAGTACAAGGAAACTTTGCTGCGACCCTATGTCTCAGTGGCTGACGACCAGGTTCGCTTTTCCATAAGAGTACTGGAAACCTCGCCGGACCTGGTACGTGCGGACCTGCTCAATACCATCCGCACAGGGCTGACCAGCGAATTCGGCTTTACTGAAGACCAGGTTCACCTCACCGGCATGCTGGTGCTTTACAACAATATGCTGCAGAGCCTGTACCAATCCCAGATATTGACGCTCGGGCTGGTCCTGCTGGTGATCATGGCTATGTTTCTTGTGCTGTTCCGTTCGTGGAAGCTTGCGCTGATCGGGATCGTTCCCAATATATTGGCGGCATTGGCGGTGCTGGGCCTGATGGGTTGGCTTGGCATTCCGCTCGACATGATGACCATCACTATAGCCGCAATCTCCGTCGGCATCGGCGTCGATAATACGATCCACTACATCCACCGTTACAAGCAAAGCTTTCCCCAAATCCGCGATTACCGGCAAACCATGGTCTATTGCCATGGCAGCATTGGTCGGGCCATGTACTACACGGGTTTCACTATTGTTGCGGGGTTCTCACTACTGGTCTTGTCCAATTTCACACCGACAATCTACTTTGGCCTGCTGACCAGCCTGGCCATGTGCCTGGCCCTGGCCGGCGCACTGACGCTCCTGCCGCAGTTGCTTATCTTGTTCAGGCCGCTGGGGAAGGAGGGGAATTGATGGTTGGGTTGCGGCGTGGGAGTGGTCTCCGTTAGCCCGAGGCGATTGTCCGGTCTTACGTTGTTTTTATTGAATGCCTGTGGTCAGCATGTGGTTTTTCGCCTCGGGCTAACGAGTGCTGCAAAAGATAATGAGGAAGTTGGCGCTGAAACAGGCCGCAATAACTATGCCAGAGTCATGACCTTGCGCCCAGGGAGGTCCGGCGGGTGATAAATTACAATCATATTGAATTCAATAAGTTAGCATGCAGAATTGCAACTTCTGGTCTCTAATTTATGCATGTGATTCAGGAAGATATGTTGCTTTCTTAAGGTAAAAAAATGTGTAAATTTTGAGCAGTGACACAAACGTTTTTTTCACTTACGTAAAGACCCTGTTAAAAATTTATCGCGCAGATAAGAACTTACAAAAAAATAAAAATATTTTTTGTTGTGCCCAGGATTCCGGTCGGTAGCCTGGCCCGATCCGACATGAGGCAGGGGTAAGGAATACGCTACAACCTTTTGAAAAGTATATTAAAAAAAGAGTCTTAATCGATAAGTCACAGGACGTCGGCGTTGCCATGTTCCAGTAGAAACACAAATGCCGCGAGAGGGGCTGATTTAGTGCCTCCGGCAGGGTCCGGGACGGCTATTGAATAAGCGTATTTGATATGGCACAATCCCGGCCTGCTCCAGTAATGTTATTTGTAACTAATTGATTTTTAAGCGGTATTTTTACCGTGGTGCTACTGGCCCGGAACCGGTTTTTCAATGCCGGCGTCGGCTGAAATCCCCCTCTAACTCCGACTGGCTTCACTGTCACGTAGCGGTGACCATCAGTCTTTCGACCAGGGGCATTGGGGCCAGGATATTGCCGGACATCGCCGCTATGTCGGCAAACTGCTTTCGGCATGCGTGACCGGAACAGAAAAACGTAAACCAAGACAACAGGAATCAGGAACACACCATGCAAGTTTCAATGGAAACCCTTGCCGGCCTGGAAAGGCGTATGACTATCGAAGTACCGGCAGATACCGTGGAAAGCCAGGTCAAGAGCCGGCTCCAGGAAGCTGCCAAGAATGTGCAGATGAAAGGCTTCAGGAAAGGCAAGGTACCGGTCAAGGTCATCAAGGAACGTTATGGTGCCGGTGTCCGCCAGGAAGTCCTGGGCGAGGTCATGAGCCACTCCTGGTGGGAAGCCGTGACACAGGAGAAAGTGAAGCCTGCCGGCCAGCCACGCATCGAGCCGAAGAGTCTCGAGGAAGGCAAGAATCTGGAATTCACGGCCACTTTCGAAGTGTACCCGGAGATAGAACTGCAGGATTTTTTCGGTATCACCATTGAGAAGAAGGGTGCCGAAATCTCTGATGCCGATATCGACAAGATGGTCGAAACGCTGCGCGAACAGCGCAAGACCTATGCAGAGACTGACAGGGCAAGCCAGGATGGCGACCGGGTGAATATTGATTTCACCGGCACCATAGACGGCGAGAAGTTTGATGGCGGCGAAGCCAAGGGCAGCAATCTGGTACTTGGTTCCAAGCGGATGATCCCGGGATTCGAAGAGGGCCTGGTGGGCCTGTCCAAGGGAGAAGAGAAGACCCTGTCACTGACTTTTCCCGAGGATTATCACAACAAGGACCTGGCAGGTAAGGCTACCGAGTTTGCCGTTAAGGTAAACAGCGTCAGCGAACCGGTTCTGCCGGCACTGAATGATGAATTTTTCGCCTCGTTTGATGTTGCCGAAGGCGGCCTGGATGCATTCAGGAAAGAGGTTTCAGCGAATATGGCCCGCGAACTGAAAAACGCCTCGCGCAACAACATCAAGAACCAGGTGATCGAAGGCCTGCTGAAAATACACACGGTGGATGTGCCCAAGGCCCTGGTGAAGAACGAGGTCGGTGCTTTGCGCCAGCAGGCAATGCAGCAGTTTGGCGGCGGCAGGAATATTGACCCCTCGATGCTTCCCGACGACCTGTTTTCCGGGCAGGCCGAACGTCGCGTGACGCTCAGCCTGATCATGAACGAGATCGTCAACAAGAATAATCTCAAGCCGGAACCCGATGCCGTGCGCAAGCTTGTCGAGGAAATGGCGGAAAGCTACGAGAAGCCGGAAGAAGTCATCAAGTGGTATTACAGTGACAAGGAGCAACTGGCCAATATCGAAGCCATGGCGCTTGAGGAGGCTGTGATTGACCTCATCCTGGATTCAGCCAATATTAGCGAGTCTAACGTCAGTTACGAAGAGGCGCTGAAACCGCCCGCCCAGGCCGCTGCCGATACTGCGGAAAAATAAGGACAGTAAACTGCTTGCCAGGTTTGCAACAGATACAGGAACCGAAATGAAGAATTATGAAAAAGAGTTAGTGCAGGAATATGCGAGCCTGGTGCCGATCGTTGTCGAGCAGACTGCACGCGGCGAGCGCTCCTATGACATCTATTCCAGGCTGCTCAAGGACCGGATCATTTTCCTGGTAGGGCAGGTCGAAGATCACATGGCCAACCTGGTCGTTGCCCAACTGCTGTTCCTGGAGTCGGAAAACCCCGACAAGGACATCCATCTTTACATCAATTCGCCTGGCGGCTCAGTGACCGCCGGGCTGTCCATTTACGACACCATGCAATTCATCAAGCCTGATGTCAGCACCATGTGTATCGGCCAGGCGGCCAGCATGGGTGCGCTGCTGCTGACCGGCGGTGAAAAGGGCAAGCGATTTGCGTTGCCGCATTCCCGCATGATGATTCATCAGCCCAGCGGTGGCGCCCAGGGCCAGGCTTCGGATATCCACATCCAGGCCCAGGAGATCCTGAATGTGCGTGAGCGCATGAACAAGATCATGGCGCACCACACCGGCCAGACAATCGAAGTCATTGCCCGTGATACCGATCGTGACAATTTCATGAGCGGTGAAGAGGCGGTCAAATACGGGCTCATCGACAAAGTGATGGAAAAACGTGTCCTGCCGGCACCACCGCCCGGCGGGGCGGCATGACGGCATTGCCGTCAGTTTCCACTTGTAAAATAGGTCAAAAGCCTTAATCTAACGCGTATTGGATATCCAAAGGCATACCACGGGTAAACCGGAACCAGCACATGGCAGACGACAAGAAAGACGACGATAGCGGCAAGCTGCTTTATTGTTCTTTTTGCGGCAAAAGCCAGCATGAAGTCAGGAAGCTGATCGCCGGTCCTTCCGTGTTCGTCTGTGACGAATGCGTCGACCTTTGCAACGACATAATCCGGGAAGAGATCCAGGAAAAGTCAGTCGACAAGGACGACCACAAGCTGCCGACCCCGGAAGAAATCCGGGATACCCTCGATGAATATGTCATTGGCCAGGACAAGGCAAAGAAGACCCTGTCTGTCGCGGTCTACAACCATTACAAACGTCTCAATTTCGAAAAGAAGCACGATGATGTGGAGCTCAGCAAGAGCAATATTCTCATCATCGGACCAACCGGCACAGGCAAAACGCTGCTCGCCGAAACCCTGGCCCGCCTTCTGGATGTACCTTTCACCATCGCCGATGCCACCACCTTGACCGAGGCAGGCTACGTGGGCGAGGACGTCGAGAACATCATCCAGAAGCTCTTGCAGAAGTGCGATTATGATGTTGAAAAGGCGCAGATCGGCATCGTCTATATCGACGAGATCGACAAGATTTCCCGCAAGTCCGACAATCCATCCATTACCCGTGATGTGTCAGGCGAAGGTGTGCAGCAGGCGCTACTCAAACTGATCGAAGGCACTGTCGCCTCCGTGCCCCCGCAGGGCGGCAGGAAGCATCCCCAGCAGGAATTCCTGCAGGTGGACACCTCCAACATCCTGTTCATCTGCGGTGGGGCTTTTGCTGGCCTGGACAAGATAATCCGCGACCGTTCGGATAAAAGCGGTATCGGGTTTGCAGCTGAAGTGCGCAGTCCTGACGCAGGAAAGCGCGTTGGGGAAACGTTACAGGACGTCGAGCCGGAAGACCTGGTCAAGTACGGTCTGATTCCGGAATTCGTGGGTCGTCTACCCATGATCGCCACCCTGAACGAGCTGGACGAGGAAGCCCTGGTCCAGATCCTCAAGGAGCCGAAGAATTCACTTACCAAGCAGTACGCCAAGTTGTTTGAAATGGAAGGCGTCGAGATCCAGTTCCGTGATGACGCACTCAGGGCGATTGCCCGCAAGGCGCAGCAGCGGAAAACCGGGGCTCGGGGGTTGCGCTCGATCATGGAATCCGTGCTCCTGGATACCATGTACAACATTCCGTCCCAGGAAGGGGTCACCAAGGTGGTGATCGATGAAGCGGTCATCAACGGCGAGTCCGAGCCGCTACTGATGTATGAAACCGGGGACGCCCCGCAAAGCAAGACCGCCAACAAGGACCCTGCCTGAGCAAATCATTCAGCTTGGCCTGATTTGCTGCCCCACCTTGAAATCGCCTTTTTCGGCCATACATCTCCAACAGGAAATACCGCATTCCGCAGCCGTTCACAAAAGCTGAACCGGCGTCATAGCAAACCATGACTGCCTCTGGCTTTGCTGCCGAATTTGTATTTCAATGTCACTATCCAGTCACGCCACAGGTCTGATAATTAACTATGCCTACCCAGGACGCCCCCAACACCGATAACCTGCTGCCATTTCTCCCCTTGAGAGGCGTGGTTGTCTATCCACAGATCGTGCACCCGCTGTTCGTCGCCCGGGAGAAATCCATACGCGCCCTGAAGGCAGCCATGGCCAACGACAAGAAGGTAGTTCTGGCTGCGCAGAAACAGCACTCTGAAGACGACCCCGGCAAGGATGACGTTTTCACGATCGGTACGGTCGCATCCGTACTGCAGTTGATGCATGTGAACGATGGCACCGTGAAGGTGCTGGTCGAAGGCGTCGAGCGTGTACAGATCAAGAAACTCCACGGGGACGAGGATTACACCAGGGCAGAGGTTTCCAGCCTGAGCGGCAGCACAGTGGAAGAAAAGGACACTGAAATACTGGTCAGGTCTCTGCTCTCCCAGTTCGATCAGTATGTGCAGCTCAGCAAGAAAATTTCACCTGAAGTTCTCACTTCCATCACGAGTATCGATGAACCAAGCCGGCTCGTGGATACCATCGCTACACACATGTCGCTGCAGCTGCAGGAAAAGCAGAATATTCTTGAACTCGCCAATCTGAAACCCCGCATCGAACACCTGATGTCGCTCATCGAAGCCGAGATCGACATATTCCAGGTTGAAAAACGCATTCGCGGCAGGGTGAAAAAGCAGATGGAAAAAAGCCAGCGCGAGTATTACCTGAATGAGCAGATGAAGGCTATCCAGAAGGAAATGGGTGAGCTGGATGATGTGCCAAATGAAGCCGAGGAGCTTAAACGCAAAATCGACGAAGCTGGTATGTCTAAGGAAGCCAAGGAGAAGGCATCAGCCGAACTCAACAAGCTGAAGATGATGTCGCCGATGTCATCCGAAGCGTCAGTGGTGCGCACCTACATCGACTGGATGATAAACGTACCCTGGAAGAAAAAATCCAAGATTCGCACCGACCTGAAGCGGGCAGAGGAAATTCTCGATCACGATCACTATGGCCTGAAGGAGGTCAAGGAACGTATCGTGGAATATCTTGCCGTGCAGAAGCGGGTGAAAAAACTGAAGGGGCCAATCCTCTGTCTGGTGGGGCCGCCCGGCGTGGGCAAGACCTCACTCGGCGAGTCCGTGGCCAGGGCCACAGGCAGGAAATTCGTCAGGATGGCGCTTGGCGGCGTGCGTGACGAAGCCGAGATACGCGGTCACAGGCGTACCTATATCGGTTCGCTGCCGGGCAAGGTCCTGCAAAAAATGGCCAAGGTCGGCGTGCGCAACCCGCTGGTCCTTCTGGACGAGGTCGACAAGATGGGGATGGATCATCGCGGTGATCCGGCCGCAGCATTGCTCGAAGTGCTCGACCCCGAACAGAACCACAGCTTCAATGACCATTACCTGGAAGTCGATTACGACCTGAGTGATGTGCTGTTCATATGCACCTCGAATTCCATGAATATACCCGAGCCGCTTCTGGACAGAATGGAAGTGATTCGCTTGCCTGGTTATACGGAAGACGAAAAACGCAACATCGCCAGTCGCTATCTCGTGCCGAAGCAAAAAGAAAACAATGGACTGAAACCCGACGAGGTCACCTTCACCGACAAGGCGATCATCAACCTGATTCGTCATTACACCCGTGAAGCCGGTGTCCGCGGTCTGGAGCGGGAGATCGCAAAAATCTGCCGCAAGATCGTCAAGGAACATGCAGTTGATGACAAGGCACCAAAGATCGAGGTCGGCGAAAAGGATCTTGAGAAGTATCTGGGCGTGCAGAAATATGATTTCGGCCGCGCAGAAGAGAAGGACGCTATCGGTCAGGTCAACGGATTGGCATGGACCCAGGTGGGCGGCGAATTGTTGACCATCGAAGCCGTGGCGACACCGGGCAAGGGCAAGACCACAATGACCGGTTCACTGGGCGACATCATGAAGGAGTCCATTCAGGCGGCATTGACAGTTCTCAGGAGCCGCTCTGCGACGCTTGGGCTCAAGGAAAACTTCCATGAAAACAGTGATTTGCATGTTCATGTCCCTGAGGGTGCCACACCCAAGGATGGCCCCAGCGCCGGTATCGGCATGTGCACGGCACTGGTTTCCGTCCTGACCGGCATACCGGTCCGCAAGGACGTGGCGATGACAGGCGAGATCACCTTGCGTGGCCAGGTGCTGCCCATCGGCGGGCTCAAGGAAAAATTGCTGGCAGCTCACCGCGGCGACATCAAGACCGTTATTATTCCGAAAGACAACGAAAGAGACCTGAAAGAAATTCCGGACAACATCAAGGCCGACTTGCAAATCAAGCCGGTGAAATGGATTGATGAAGTATTGGAAATCGCGCTTCAGTACATGCCCGAGCCAACGGAAGACAATAAATCTCAAGCACTTGAAAAAGGTTCCTCAGAACCGACTGAAAATGAGGAAAATGACAACGGCAAAAAATCTATAAATACACACTAAAAGCCTCGTATTTCTTGACATTCTCTCGAGTCAGTTGGTATAAAGTTCGTGTCTTACAGGCTGGCTAACTGCTCCGGAACTACTGTCTGATACGACTAAGCGGAAACCGTATCCAGGAATCTATTTAGTAGTAACCTTTTCAGTAATGTTTACAGAATTAGTAGTTACAAAATTCCACATCAACTTGAACCTACAAGCATAAGAAGGGGATATCGTGAACAAATCAGAATTAATTGACGCTGTTGCTGTAACCGCCGATTTACCAAAAGCTGCTGCTGCCCGTGCTATTGATGCCATGACCGATGCAATCGCTGCATCACTGAAATCCGGCAATTCAGTATCACTGGTCGGATTCGGCTCATTCAATGTCAAGGACCGTCCGGCCCGTACTGGCCGCAATCCGCAAACAGGTGCTCCGATCCAGATCGCTGCGGCAAGGGTGCCATCTTTCAAGGCAGGCAAGGCACTGAAAGACGCGGTAAATTCCTGATATAATCCGGCTCCTTCTGAAGGAGCCGTTTCTGGAAAAGAAACAAGAGCAAGTTCCTTTAGAGGGCGCATCATTGATGCGCCTTCTGTTTTTAGTAAAGAGCTGTTTTGTATTGCAATCGCTGCCAGGGCTTTCCGGCAAGCAGCTGTGCAGTCTCAGTAATACAAATGCATTTAGGGCAGCGATGCCGTTTGAGCCGCTGCATTGTTAGAAATATCAAGTTTTGATTGGTTAATACCTGGAATTGGGAAATGCTGCAGAAAATTCGCGATAACAGTCAGGGCGTAGGCGCCAAGATTTTTGTCTGGTTCATCATCATCGTTTTTGGTGCCTGGGGTGCCAGTACCATCGTATCAAGCGTGCTGACCTCCAACCCGGCTGTGTCGGTAAACGGAGTGGATATCGATGAACTCCAGGTTGAGCAGAACACACAGCGCCGCATCCAGGAGCAAATCGAGGCCCTTGGGCCGGATGCGGACCTGTCCAGCATCGACGAGGAAGCGATCAGGGCAACGGCCCTGGATGAATTGATCCAGCGCGAACTCCTCCTGCAGGCCGCCGAGCGCGCAGGTATGGTGGTCTCCTCACGCTCCATAGACCGCGGCATCGCGCAGACTCCCGATTTCCAGATTGATGGCGTCTTCAATACCGAACGGGCTCAGCTGGTCCTGCAAAGCATCGGCTACACCCCCAATTCCTACCGCGCCGCCCTGGCCGCCGAAGGTCTCATCAACCAGACCACCTTCACACTGGGCCTTTCCGGCTTCGTCACGCCCAATGAAATTCGCCAGCTTGCCGGCCTGCTCAATGAATCCCGCGACATTCGCTACCTCCTGATCAACATGGATGACCAGCTCACCAGCATGGAAGTCACCGACGAGGAGATACTGGCATATTACGAGGCCAACCAGGCTCGTTTCATGAAGGAAGAACAGGTTTCACTGGAATACGTGGAACTGGACAAGGATGCCATTTTCGATGAGGTCACCGTAACCGAGGAGCAGATCAGCCAGCGTTACGAGGAAGAGCAGCTGGAATTCCAGTCCCAGATCGAGCGCCGTGCCTCCCACATCCTATTGGAAGCCTTTGATGACGAAGGTTATGAGCAGGCCCTCGGCCAGGCCCGGGAGCTCAAGACCCGTATAGACAACGGCGAAAGCTTCGAGGATCTTGCCGCTGAATACTCCGATGACCTGGGCTCCGCGGAAGACGGTGGTGATGTCGGTTACACCACAGGCCAGAATTTTGTCGAGGAATTCGAACAGGCCCTCAGAGAGCTTGAAGTAGGGCAGGTTTCTGACCCGGTGCGAACTGAATTCGGTATTCACCTGGTCAAGCTGACCGAACAGAGCGAATCCGCAATCGAGTCCTTTGCAGACAGCCGTGAACGTATTGAGCGCGACCTGAAAACCAGCCAGGTTGATACCCTTTTCCTGGAGCGCTCCGAGGAACTGGGCAACCTGGCCTTTGAATCCTTCGACCTGCAGGACCCGGCCGAGATCATGGGCCTGGAACTCAAGACAACCGGGCTTTTCGGACGCAGCGGCGGTACCGGCATCGCCGCGAACCGTGATGTCATCAATGCGGCTTTCGGTTCTGATGTACTGCTGGATGGCCTGAACAGCAACCTGATTTCGCTGACGCCTTCCAGAAGCGTTGTAGTCCGCCTGCTGGAACACAATCAGCCTGAGCTTGAAACCCTCGACGACGTGCGCGAGGAAATCCGGATCGAACTTCAGTTTGAAAAGGTCAGTGAACGTGCTGGCGAACTTGGCCGCACCATCACGACCAGTCTGCAGAGTGGCGGCAATATTGACACGATCCTGGAAGCCCAGGATCTGACCTGGAACCAGCTGAATGAACTGGAGCGCAACAGCCAGCAGCTGCCCCCGGAACTGGTGGACAACGTTTTTGGCATGTCCGAACCGGCAGCTGACACCGTCAACGTGGAAGGCTTCCAGCTGGCCTCGGGCGCCTACGTGGTTGTCGAACTGCAGAGGGTGAATCCGGGTACCCTCGAGGACTTCGAGGAAGCCGAACTGGCCAGCCTCACGAACTTCCTCGAGCAGCAGCAGGCAGACAGCGAACTTGGTGCAATGATCATCGGTCTGCAGAACCGCGCTGATATCACCCGCTGAACCTGGTCAATACTGGTCAATAAAGGCCCGGTTTCGCAGGAAGCCGGGCCTTTTTATTGGCATCAGTCCATGTGAACCCTGGCAATGTTTGCCCCAAAACCCGGTGGACTTGGATGCAAATGGCGATTATCCTTAATTCTTTGTTATTTCGGGGATATTCCCCGATATTACGTTTTTAGCTCCCGGCTCCGGGGCTGCATCCTACGATCCACAACCGATTAGTAAAATCCAACGAGAACGCCAGCCATGATGTCCTTCAAAACCCGTTTTATCGCCTTGTCCATGATTCTGCTGCTAGCGGCGTGCGGGGGTGACAGCGGCGGGGAAACCCGGGTCGAGGTTGGCAACAGGGAAGGGGTTTTCCATTTTGGCAACCACAGTGAGCCCCAGGGCCTGGACCCCCACATCGTCACCGGTGTGCCTGAGCACCATATCCTGACGGCGCTCTTCGAAGGACTTGTCACCAAGAACCCGGAGACCCTTGAACCGGAACCCGGTGTCGCGGAAAGCTGGGACATCAGTGAAGATGGCATGACCTATACCTTCCACCTGCGCAACAATGCCAAGTGGAGCAATGGCGACCCGGTCACTGCAGAGGATTTTCGATGGTCCTGGCAGCGGGCAATATCGCCCCTGCTCGGCAGTGAATACAGCTACATGTATTACCCGATTGAAAATGCTGAAGCCTACAACCTCGGTCGGGAGCCGGATTTCAGCAAGGTGGGCGTCAGTGTTCTCGACGATTACACCGTCCAGGTGAAGCTGCATTCCCCGACCCCGTATTTCCTCCAGCTTCTTGATCACTACAGCATGTACCCCGTCCACCGTGCGACCGTTGAAAAATTCGGTTCCGCTACCGATCGCCTGTCCCAGTGGGCGCGAGAGGGCAATATCGTGACCAACGGCGCCTTTGCGCTGACCGAGTGGCAGATCAATTCACACCTGCGCGTGGAGAAGAGTCCGCTTTACTGGGATGCCGACAAGGTGAAATTGAACGCCATTGTGTTTTATCCGACGGAAAACCTGGTCACTGAGGAACGTATGTTCCGCGATGGCCAGTTGCATCGTACTGAAGAAATCCCGCTGGAAAAGATCAAGGCATACCAGGCAGAGCAGCCGGAAATTACCCATATTGCACCCTGGATCGGCTCGTATTTCTACATGCTCAACACCACCCGTGAACCCCTGACCGATGTCAGGGTGCGTAAGGCACTTGCCATGGCCGTGGACAGGGCATTGATAGCCGACACGGTCACCCAGGGTGTCTACCGGGCGTCCACTGCATTGGTCCCCCCGGGTACCGTCGGATACACTCCGCCGCACCTGTTTGACTACGATCCGGAACAGGCCAGGCAACTGTTGGCCGAGGCTGGCTACCCGGATGGCCAGGGTTTTCCTCCAATCGATATTCTGTACAACACCCATGAAGACCATCGCAAAATCGCGGTGGCCATCCAGCAGATGTTCATGCAAAACCTGAATATCCAGGTGAACCTGGTAAACCAGGAGTGGAAAGTCTACCTGGACTCCCACAACAACATGAATTACGACATCTCCCGCCGTGGCTGGATCGGTGACTACGTTGATCCCTATACGTTTCTCAGCATGTACATCACTGATGGCGGCAACAACAAAACAGGTTTCTCCAATGCCCGCTACGATGAAATCGTGCTCAAGGCGGCGCCCGCAGAACTGGATCGAGACAAGCGCTATGCCCTCTACCACGAAGCAGAAACCATCCTGCTCGAGAATATGCCGATACTGCCCATATTCACTTACCAGTACAAACACCTGTTCACCACCAGCGTGAAGGGCATGCCCGACAACATCATGGGCTATTACAACTACAAGTACGTGTATCTGGAGCCAGAAGCCTAGAGCCGGGACAGAATAGCCATGTGGCGTTTTGTCGGTCTACGTGTCCTGCAGGCTGTACCGGTCATCCTCGCGGTCATCACGGTGACATTCTTCCTCGTCCGGGCTGCTCCTGGTGGTCCTTTTGACACGGAAAAAGCCGTCAGTGAGCAGGTCAAGGCGGCCCTGGAAGCGCGTTACCGTCTCGATTTGCCGATCCATGAGCAGTACCTGTCCTACCTGGGCGACTTGTTCAAGGGTGACATGGGGCCTTCGTTCTATTACCCCGGCCGCAGCGTCAACGACCTCATATTCCAGGGACTGCCCATTACCGCCGAACTGGGCTTCTATGCGCTGATCATCGCCCTGGTGATTGGATGCCTGGCCGGCGTCTTTGCCGCACTCAAACCGAATACAGCACAGGATTACGTACCCATGAGCCTGGCCATGATCGGCATCTGCATGCCGTCATTCCTGCTGGGGCCGCTTCTGGTGCTGATCTTCGGTATCTGGCTAGACGTGATGCCGGTGTCAGGCTGGGGACAGACGATGGGCGACAAGGTACTGCCGAGCATCACACTTGGCGCCATGTATGCGGCGTATATCGCCCGTCTGAGCCGTTCCGGCATGCTGGAAGTCATGCACCAGGACTACCTGCGCACGGCCCGGGCAAAAGGCCTGCCGGAACGTATTGTGATTTGGCGCCATGCGCTGCGCGGCGGGCTGCTGCCGGTCATCAGCTATCTCGGGCCTGCCTTTGCCGCCTTGCTCAGCGGCTCGTTTGTGGTGGAAACCGTCTTCCAGATTCCTGGCCTGGGGCGTTTCTACATCCAGGCTGCATTCAATCGTGACTACACCATGATTCTCGGTACGACAGTGTTCCTGTCCACGCTCATCGTGCTGTTCAACCTGTTGTCCGACATCGTTGCGGCCTGGCTTAACCCCCGCTTGCGTTATCAATTCAGGAAGTAGCCGTGACCGAAGAAGCGCAACAGATCCTCAATGCCATGCCCAAGGGCACTTCCCTCTGGGAAGATGCTCTCCATCGCCTGCGCAAGAATCGCCTGGCCATGTTCGGCCTGTGCTACCTGGGCATACTGATCTTCATCTGCCTGATTACACCCTGGATCGCTCCATACGGGTATGAAGAACAGAACCTGCGCCTGGGTGCCGTGCCCCCGAACTCTGAACACTGGCTCGGCACGGATACCTTTGGGCGCGACATGTTTACGCGCATCCTCTATGGTGGGCGTGTCTCGCTGCTGGTCGGTTTCATTGCCACCTTTGTGGCCCTGATAATCGGTGTAGCCTACGGCGCCATTTCCGGGTATGCCGGCGGCAAGGTAGACGCGGTCATGATGCGCCTGGTGGATATTTTCTATGCGCTGCCCTACATGATCTTCATCATCCTGCTGATGGTGGTTTTTGGCCGCAATCTCTTGCTCCTGTTCCTGGCCATCGGAGCGGTCGAATGGCTGGTAATGGCACGAATCGTCAGGGGGCAGGTGCAGAGCCTGCGGCAGCAAGAGTATGTCGAGGCGGCCATGTCGCTGGGCCTGTCACCCTTCGCCATCATTGCCCGCCACCTGATTCCCAATGCCCTGGGCCCGGTCATTGTTTACACCACGCTGACCATTCCGAACGTCATGCTGCTTGAAGCCTTCCTAAGCTTTCTCGGCCTCGGTATACAGCCGCCACAGTCGTCCTGGGGTGTACTGATTTCCTATGGTGTGGAAACCATGGAGGAGTTCCCCTGGCTGCTGATCTATCCGGGCCTGGCACTGACCATCACCCTTTTTGCATTGAATTTCTTTGGCGACGGCCTGCGCGATGCCCTCGACCCGAAAGCATCGAGGGATTGAGCCATGTCCTTGCTTGAGGTAAACAACCTTTCCGTCCATTTCCACACGCGCAACGGCGTTGTTGAAGCCGTGAATGGCATTACTTTCAATGTGGAAGCCGGCAAGACATTCGCCATCATTGGCGAGTCGGGTTCGGGCAAGTCTGTGGCCTGCTACAGCATGCTGGGGCTGGTGCCAATGCCGCCCGGCCGCTTCGAGTCGGGTAAAGTACTTTTTCACGGTGAAAACCTGCTCGACATGTCGGAAAAGGAATTGCGCAAGGTAAGGGGAAAGGGCATCTCGATCATTTTCCAGGATCCCATGACCACCCTGAACCCGTTCCTGAAAATTGGCGACCAGCTCATCGAACCGCTGCGCCTGCACTTCGGCATGAGCAGGAAGGACGCCTGGCAGAAGGGTATCGAGATTCTCGAGGAAGTCGGTATCAAGAATGCCGCCCAGCGTATGAATGCCTGGCCGTTCGAGTTTTCGGGCGGTATGCGCCAGCGCGTGGTGATTGCAATGGCGCTGGTCACCGAACCGGATATCATCATCGCTGACGAGCCAACCACCGCACTGGATGTCACTGTCCAGGCCCAGATCCTTAAATTGCTCAAGGAACTCCAGCAAAGGCGCAATATCGGTGTCATTTTCATCAGCCATGACCTCAGTGTGGTTGCTGATATCGCTGATGAAATTGCGGTGATGCAGAATGGCCGGTTCGTGGAAACGGGCGATCATGACGCCATTTTTAAAAATGCCTCCCACGAGTACACGAAAAAGCTGCTGGCGGCAGTGCCGACCACCCAGAAAGTCGAAACCGGCGGCAGGGACGAACCCCTGGTGTGCGTACGTGACGTGGTGGTCGAATTTACCGGTGGCAAGGGCAGGGACACCGTGCGTGCCGTGGATAATGTCAGTATCGATATTTACCGCCACGAGATTCTCGGGCTGGTGGGGGAGTCCGGTTCCGGCAAGTCGACTCTGGGTCGCACCATCCTGCGCCTGCTGGAACCGACTCAGGGTGCCGTGACTTTTGCCGGCGAGGATATCAGCCACTATAACCGCGCCAGGATGAAGCCCCTGCGGCGGCAGATGCAAATGATCTTCCAGGATCCCTACGCCAGTCTCAATCCGCGCATGACCGTGTACGACACGCTGGCAGAACCATTGCTGCTGCACAAGATCTGCAACCGCAAAACCCTCGACAGGGAAGTATATGCCCTGATGGACTCGGTGGGACTGGCCCGTGAGAGCGTGCTACGTTATCCCCACGAATTTTCCGGTGGCCAGCGCCAGCGCATTGCCATCGGCAGGGCGATTGCCACGAAACCGGCATTCATCGTTGCCGATGAGCCGGTTTCAGCTCTGGATGTCACCATCCAGGCCCAGATACTCGATTTGCTGCTGGCCCTCGTTGACCGGTTCAACCTGACGATGCTGTTTATTTCCCACGATCTCGGCGTGGTGCGCTACCTGTCGGACCGCATCGTGGTCATGAAGGAAGGCTGCCTTGTGGAAAGCGGCACGGTAGCTGAGGTCTTTGATAATCCGTCCCAGGAATACACCCGCAGGCTGCTCAGTGCGATACCCGGCAAGGAACTGTTCACTGACAGCGCGACATCGGCGCCGCTGTCCTAAAACGAATCCTTCCAGCTCCTGATGATGCCGAAGACTTCATCGGGAGCACTGACCTTGCGTCCGCTCTGGCCATGCGCCGCGGCAATAATGTCGGCCTCGGAACAGCGCAGGAAGGGGTTGGTTTCCAGTTCCGCGTGAATTGTGGTGGGCACCGTGGGGATGTCGTTCTCCCGCCGGGCTTTTTCCCGAGCAATCCGGTCTGCCAGGGGCGCGCTGTTAGGTATTACCGCGTGTGCAAATGCCAGATTGGCCAGCGTGTATTCATGGGCGCAGTAAACCATGGTGTCAGGAGGCAGGGAGGCGAGTTTCTGCAGCGAGCCGTGCATCATGCGGTGTGTCCCCTCGAATACGCGTCCACAGCCCCCGGCAAACAGGGTGTCGCCGCAGAACAACAGGGGCGGATTGCCGTCGGCGAAGTAGGCGATGTGATCCAGGGTGTGGCCCGGGATTTCAAGCACCCGGAATGTCTCACCCAGGGCATTCACCGCATCCCCTTCGGCAAGGGGGTGGGTAACCGCCGGTATGTTGGGTGAATGCGGGCCGTAAACCGGAACGTCAAATTTCTGCAACAGCTTGCCTATGCCTCCAGTATGGTCGCCGTGATGATGGGTGATAAAAATCATGCACAGTTCGAGTTCGTTGTCTGCCAGAAAGCGTAGAACCGGTTCTGCATCACCGGGATCAACAATGCCGCACTGACGTGTTCCCTCTGCCTGGAACAGCCACAGGTAATTGTCGTGGAATGCCGGGATGGGGGTGACTTTAAGCATGGTGTTCTCCTGCGGGATGGCGGGGTTTGTCGCATGTCCCCGGGCTCTCCGGTATGATACCCAAAATTCATCCCCCCTGCCGGATGTGCTGGCTGGAACTTCATGATCTGGAAAACTCACAGGGACAATCTCGATACGCCGGGCTTCTACACGGCCATGCACCGCTGGTACCAGACCCCGTTGGGTGAACGCCTGCTGCAGTCCGAACAGGCCCTCCTGGAACATTGCCTGCCGCGGCGTTTCGGCTACCACCTTCTGCAGATCGGGTGCGCCAACCTGCCGCTGGCCAAGAGCAGCCCGATCGGTCACAAGTATTTTATCTCCCATACCGCTGAAGGCTCTTTATCCGCTGAAGGCTCTTT
>Ga0181579_10001411_pt1 | contig 19799 bp, 14 predicted proteins | sample 071ome_24_FD_132996 | JGI IMG/M metagenome (GOLD analysis project Ga0181579, IMG submission 132996) | Coastal salt marsh microbial communities from the Groves Creek Marsh, Skidaway Island, Georgia - 071402CT metaG (megahit assembly) | ecosystem: Environmental > Aquatic > Marine > Intertidal... | reverse complement strand
TTCGACATCCCGATCAGCGATGATGAGGTTGATGCCGCTAAGAGTGCGGTGATTGAGGCCAATGGCATCACCGACGGCTATGTGCGGGCTTTTTGCTGTCGTAGGTCCGAAATGATGGCCGTTTCGGCGCAAATGACGAAAATCCATGTCGCGATCGCCGCCTGGGAATGGCCAAGCTATTTCGATCCCGAGACAAAGATGAAGGGCATCACGCTCGACATCGCGAAATGGAAGCGCCCGTCACCTGAATCGGCGCCTGTCCATGCCAAGGCCGCAGGCCTTTACATGATCTGTACGCTGTCGAAGCATGAGGCCGAGAAGAACGGATTTCAGGATGCGCTGATGCTCGACTATCGTGGCTATATCGCCGAGGCGACGGGCGCGAATGTGTTTTTCGTCGATGATGCGGGAACGATCCACACGCCGATCGCTGACTGCTTTCTTGACGGGATCACCCGCCGGACGGTCATCGCCCTTGCCGAATCAAAGCAGATAAAGGTAGTGCAGCGCCACATGTCGCCCGAGGACATGGCCAATATGAAAGAATGTTTCCTGACCGGCACGGCGGCCGAGGTCACGCCGGTCTCGAAGATCGGTGACTACAGCTTCACGCCGGCCGAGGTCAGCCGCCAGCTGGTGGATGGTTATGAAGATCTGGTGCGGGGCCGGATCTCGATCTGAGACGGCCGGTGAGGGCGCGCTAGCTGGTCCAGCGTTTGCGCGCCGCATCGTCGCTTTCGCGGGCATCGACCCACGTTGTTTCGTCGCCGCGCTCCTCGGCCTTCCAGAACGGCGCGTCGGTCTTCAGAAAATCCATGATGAACTGCGCGGCGTCGAATGCCGCCTGGCGATGCGCCGACGCGGCGCCAACAAGAACAATCTGATCGCCGGCCTCAAGCCTGCCGACGCGGTGGATGATAGTGACATCTTCCAGCGGCCAGCGCGCCCGCGCCTCGGTCTCGATCCGCTCAAGCTCCGATTCGGTCATGCCGGGGTAATGCTCCAGCGTCATCGCGGTCACGCCATTGTCACTGCTCAGCCCGCGAACCGTGCCGACGAACAGCGCGATCGCGCCGACGGTGTCCGCCTGCAGCGCGCGACTTTCCGCGCCAACATCAAAATCCTCGGTCTGGATGTGAACCGCCATGGCTCAGCCTCCGGTTACCGGCGGGAAGAACGCAACCTCATCGCCGGCGGCGACAGGGGTATCAAGATCGCCATAGCTGCGGTTCACCGCGACCCTGACCGCCTGCATGTTCTTCAGCGCCAGCGCATGCCCTTCTGACATCGCTGTCAGATGCGGCACCAGATCACCGACACAAGCGACATTGTCGGGAAGCGTGACCGTTTCTATCGCGGTGCCGGTATGTTCGCGCATCCACGCGAAATACCGGACTGACAGGCTTGGTGTTGTGGGCGTTGTAAGGGTCACAATGCCGACTCCCTGAAAGGTATGAACGCCAGATAGTCTCCAACAGTCACGCCGTCATTTTCAACCGGAATCTCGACAAGCCCGTCGGCGCCGGTCAGCGACGAAAGCACGCCGGCTCCCCTGCGGCCGTGAAGCACCATGTCGGTCTCGCCATCCGCGCCAGTGACAACCCGAACGCGAAGATATTCCGCCCGTCCCGGTGATTTGCGGTGGGCGAACCCGCATCGCATCGGGCAACGCAAAAGGGTCTGTGGCGTGCCGCCGGCCATATGATCGAGAACCGGCGCCGCGACAAGCCGATAGCAGACAAAGGCGGCGACCGGATTGCCGGGGAGGCACAGCACCGGCGCGCCCGATGAGGCGACACCCGCCGCCATTGGCCGTCCGGGTTTGATGGCAAGGCGCCAGAATGACGGGGAGATATCGAGCCGCCGCATCGCCTCCTGTGTGTGGTCCTCGTCGCCATCCGACGCACCGCCGGACGAGATGACGGCGTCGCATTCCGCCAGGGCGTCGCGGTAACATGCGGTCAGCGCCTCTGCCCGGTCGGGGATGATCCCGAAATCATAAACCAAATGCCCGTCACTCTCCAGCAACGTCTCCAGCATCGGCCGGTTGGAGTCATGGAGCTGGCCGGCGGCGGTTGGCGACCCGGCCGGGACCACCTCGTCCCCCATCGACAGCAACCCGACCCGCAACCGTCTGAACACCTCGATATCGGCATTGCCGGCAGCGGCCGCGATTCCGACCTCGGCCGGCCCGATGCGACAGCCGGCTGCCGCGATCATCTCGCCGCGACGCAGATTTTCGCCGGCCGGGCGGTTGTTCGCACCCGGCCTCACCACGCGGCCAATCCGCACCGTGCCGGTCGCTTCATCAGCCACGCAGAATTCCTGCATCGCCACCGCATTGGTGCCTTGCGGCATCACCGCTCCGGTGAAGATCCTGACAGCCATACCCGCAGTGACAGCGCCATCATGGGGATGTCCTGCCGCTGCGCGCCCGATAACCGGGAAATCGTGATCCGGGTTTTCGGCCAGGAAATCCGCATCAAGCGCATAGCCGTCGACAGCGGCGTTGTTGGTTGCTGGCAGATCATGCCCCGCAACCATGTCGCCTGTCAGCAACCGGCCGGCTGCGGCGGCAACAGGAACGGTTTCGGTTTCGGTGACCCGCGCAATGCTTGCCGTAAGTTTTTGCACAGCCTCATCAGGGGCAAGGCTGCCGCTATAGAGGTCGGCCGTGTCGCTCATGATGCGGCGGCGATATTGCCGGTCCCGGCCTGCTCGCAGATATAGGCAATGATCGCGCTGATGTCATTCAGATCTAGAAGATGTGGTGGTGCCGTCGGCAGGGCGTCGGCATCGTCGGTGGCGACAGCGATGACTCGCGGATCGCCGGTGAATAGCGGCGGTTTGCCGGTCGCCAGCCGGAAGATCTCGATCTTCGGAATCGGTTCACGCTTGTAGCCCTCGACGATCACGATGTCGGCCGGGGACAGCGCGTCCAGCAGCTCTTCAAGTCGGGCCTCGCCACGGTGCCGATTTTCGGTGAACAGCACCGCGCGCGCCGTTGATGACACGATGACCTGGCGCGCGCCCGCCGCACGGTGGCGATAACTGTCCTTGCCGGGCTTGTCGGCGTCGAAGCCGTGATGCGCATGTTTGATGGTGGCGACCTCGAGCCCGCGCGCGGTCAGCCCGGTGATCAGCTGTTCGGCAAGCGTTGTCTTGCCGCTTCCCGACCAGCCGGCAAGGCCGATGACCAGCCCGTGCCGTGCGCGCGCCGCGTCAAGACGCTGGTCGGTGTCCATCATCTCAGACATGATCAAGCGTCCCCCGGAAATAGGCCATGCCGGTCTGCGCTGTAATCAGCGCGGCCAACCACAGGGTGATCAGGCCGGCCTCATTGATAAAAGGCACGGTGGGAAACACCGGCGCGGCCATGATCAGGCCGATCGCTAGCAGTTGCAATGTTGTCTTCCATTTGGCCAGTTGTGACACCGGGATGGTGATGCTCTTGCCGGCCATGAATTCGCGGATACCGGAAATCAGGAACTCGCGGGTCATGATGATCAGCGCCGGCAGAAAGAACAGCCAGCCATCACCGGTCACGCGTGCCAGAGCCAACAGGCAGACACCGATCAGAACCTTGTCGGCGATCGGGTCGAGCATGGCGCCGAACTTCGAGACGATGCCGAGGCGGCGCGCCATCCAGCCATCAAGAAAATCCGAGATGCTCGCCAGAATGAACAGCGCCAGTGCCGGCGCGTAGCCGCCGGTCACGTCGTCGGTCCAGATCAGGATGGCGACAACCGGTGCCGCGGCCAAGCGCATGACGGTCATCAGGTTCGGCAGTGATTTCAGCGCTATGTTCATCGGCAACGGGCACCCGCGATGTTGTGACGTCCGGCGCCGCCGGACCCGGTATGGTGATACATCGTATCAGGAATGGCCATTGTAAAACCAATCATAGATTTGTCGCGCCACCGTTTTTGAGATTCCATCGACCGATTCAAGATCATCAAGGCCGGCGCTGGACACGGCGCGGGCCGATCCAAAATGCGCCAAAAGCGCCTTCTTGCGCTTCGGACCGATCCCCGGCACGCCGTCAAGCGGGCTGGTGAGTTCGGTTTTCTGGCGTTTGGCGCGGTGCGTGCCGATGGCCCAGCGATGCGCCTCGTCGCGGAGCCGCTGCAGGAAATGCATCGCCGATGCCTGTGGTGACAGGGTAAAGCTGTCACGACCGCGCATATGGAACTGTTCGCGCCCGGCATTGCGGTCCGGTCCCTTGGAAATGGCGACCACACTGATGTCGCTGACGCCGAGGTCATCCATGATCTCCAGCACCGAGCCGAGCTGTCCCTTGCCGCCATCAATCAACAGCAGATCCGGCCAGGTGCCACCGGAGCGGTCGGGATCTTCCTTCAGCACGCGCTCGAATCGCCGGCGAATGACCTGGCGCATCATCGCGAAATCATCGCCGCCACTGACTGCGTCCGGGCCATCATCACGGATGTTGAATTTTCGATAGGCCGCCTTGTTGAACCCCTCGGGGCCGGCGACGATCATGCCGCCAACGGCATGCTGGCCCTGAATATGCGAATTGTCATAGACCTCGACCCGCTCGGGCGGGGCATCGAGGCCGAACAGCTCGCCAAGCTCGCCAAGCAACCGGCGTTGCGAGATGGTATCGGCAAGGTTGCGGGCCAGTGCTTCCTCGGCATTGTGAATCGCCATTGCGGCAAGCTTGCGGCGGGCGCCGCGCTGTGGCCGGCTGATCCTGACCTTGCGTCCGGCCCGCACCGACAATGCCTCGGCGAGAAGCTCCTGTTCCTCGGCCTCGTCCGACAGTAGGATTTCCGCCGGCGGGTCCTTGTCATCATAGAACTGGCCGAGAAAGGCTGTCAGCACGGCGGCGGCGCTGCTGTCGGCATTGTGGCTGAGGAAATAGGACCTGTTGCCATAATTTGAGCCACCGCGGATGAAGAAGGCCTGAATGCAGGATCGCTCGCCACTGCGGGCCACCGCGATGATGTCGGCGTCGCGCAAATTGGGAACATTGATGTCCTGGTTTGCCTGGATGCCGCTCAGCGCGCGGATGCGGTTGCGCCAGATCGCGGCGGTCTCGAATTCCAGCGCCTCGGCGGCGTGGTGCATGCGCGCGGCATAGTCGCGCTGGATCTCGGCCGACCCGCCGGACAGGAACCGCCGCGCCTGATCGAGCTGCGCGGCATAATCCGCTTCGCTGACAAGCCCGACACAGGGACCGCTGCAGCGCTTGATCTGATATTGCAGGCAGGGGCGCGTGCGGGCGCTGAAAATCGAATCCGAACAGGTGCGCAGCATGAAGGCGCGCGCCAGATCGGCCACCGTGCGATTGACCGCCCCGGCCGAGGCGAAGGGGCCGAAATAATCCCCCTTGCGGGTCTTGCGGCCGCGATGTTTGGTCAGCTGGCCGAACGGGTGATCGGCGGTGATCAGGATCTGCGGCAGGCTCTTGTCGTCACGAAGCAGGATGTTGTAGCGCGGCTTCAGCTTCTTGATCAGGTTCGATTCGAGAAGCAGTGCCTCGATTTCCGATTTGGTGACGATAACCTCGAGCGTTTCGGTCTCGCTGACCATCCGCATCAGCCTGTTCGACAGCCTGTTTGGCTGCGTGTAACTGGTCACGCGCCGCGCCAGGTTGCGCGCCTTGCCGACATAGAGCGCCTCACCAACGCCGTTCAGCATCCGGTAGACGCCCGGATCACCGCTCAGCTTGCGTATCTCGGCTTTCAGATAGGCAAGGCCGCGCGACAGGTCAGGCGGCAGGTTGGCGCGGCCGGCCTCCCGGTCCTGCAGGCTGTCCTGCAGGTTGGAATGCACGCTGTCCTGCAGGTCATCTTGTGGTTCGCTGTTCATTATCACTCGCCAATCTAACCGGCATCGCGCGGCCGTGATAGGGGGTGCGACGATCCCCCGGGTCCGGCACCGCTGCCATAGTATCGTGTCGGTATTTCAGGACTGAAAACATATCCCCGAAAACTGTGGATAACTATGTGGATGAAATCAATTCCCCGGGTCTTGGTCGCTGAAAACATGGGAAATTTTACGAAATGATGAAATTTTAGGCACATCAAATAAAATCTAATTAAAACAATGATTTGAATATTTCGTAATGGATGAGTTATTGCCGGATGTGAAGGGAATCGGTGAATTTTCAGGCGAGGATCACGGAAATGTGACGCTGTGCAAAACAGCGTGCGATTCGCCCGCGTCCGAGGCGGAACTGTCAAGCCGGGTTTGCAAAAAAATACGGCTCAGCCGGTCTGTTTGAAAAACGCAATGAAATCAGTTGTCGCCGGGAAACTCTTCATCTGGTCAGCGACGTCGCGGACGTTTTCGCGGGCTGCTGCCGGGGGTGCCGGCGGGGAATCTGGCGCCCGATGACCTGCCTTCGCGCGTGCCGTCCCGTCCACCCTCCGCATGACGTCTGGCGATCGCCTGCGGCACGCCGGGCGCGTTCAGGCCCAGCTCGGCAGCCTCCATCCGGCGGATCTCGTCGCGAAGCCGCGCCGCCTCCTCAAATTCCAGATTGGCTGCCGCGTCCTGCATCGATTTTTCGAGATCGGCGATCACCGTAGCGTAGTTGTTGCCGACAAGGTCGCCTTCCTTCGCGCCGGCCTCCGGCGTGACATGGTCGCCGCGCTCATAGACCGACTCCAGAACATCGTTGATCTCCTTGCGGATTGATTCTGGGGTGATGCCGTTCGCCTCGTTCCACGCTTCCTGCTTGGCGCGGCGACGGTTCGTCTCGTCAAGCGCGTATTGCATCGAGTCGGTGACTTTGTCGGCATAGAGGATCACGCGCCCGTCGACATTGCGCGCCGCCCGTCCGATGGTCTGGATCAGCGAGGTGCGTGACCTGAGATAGCCTTCCTTGTCGGCATCGAGGATTCCGACAAGTGCGCATTCCGGAATGTCCAGCCCCTCGCGCAGCAGGTTGATGCCGATCAGCACATCGAACACGCCAAGCCGCAGATCGCGCATGATCTCGATCCGTTCCAGCGTGTCGATATCCGAATGCAGATAGCGCACCCGGATTCCGGCCTCATACATATATTCCGACAGCGCCTCGGCCATCTTCTTGGTCAGGGTGGTGATCAGCACGCGCTGGCCCTTTGCCGCCGCGTCGCGGCATTCGGCGATGATGTCGTCGACCTGGCTTGTTGTCGGGCGGATGATGCAGTCCGGGTCGGTCAGGCCGGTCGGGCGCACCACCTGTTCCGAGAACACGCCGCCGGTGCGCTCCATCTCCCAGGTGCCGGGGGTGGCCGAGACATGGATGGTCTGCGGGCGGAACCCCTCCCATTCCTCGAATTTCAGTGGCCTGTTATCCATGCAGGATGGCAGCCTGAATCCATATTCGGACAGGGTGGTCTTGCGCGCGAAGTCGCCCTTGTACATGGCCCCGATCTGCGGCACCGTGACATGGCTTTCATCGATGATCAGCAGCGCGTTCTCCGGCAGATATTCGAACAGCGTCGGCGGCGGCTCGCCGGGCCCGCGCCCCGACAGGTAGCGCGAGTAGTTCTCGATGCCGGCGCAGGACCCGGTGGCCTCGATCATCTCGATATCGAACTGTGTGCGCTGCTCGATCCGCTGCGCCTCCAGCAATTTGCCCTGTTCGGTGAATTCGGCGATGCGCTGTTTCAGCTCGGTGCGGATCAGCTTCGTCGCCTGCTGCAATGTCGGGCGCGGCGTCACATAGTGCGAATTCGCGAACACCGTGATCTGCGGCAGCTTCGCCGTCTTCTCGCCGGTCAGCGGGTCGACCTCGAAAATATCCTCGATCTCGTCGCCGAACAGCGAAATCCGCCAGGCGCGGTCCTCAAGGTGGGCCGGAAACAGCTCGACATTGTCACCACGAACGCGGAAGGTGCCGCGCACGAAATTGGTGTCGTTGCGGCGATATTGCAGCTCGGTCAGCTGGCGCAGCAGGCTCTGCCGCTCGATCTGCTCGCCGACGGCCAGCCGGAAGGTCATCGTCGAATAGGTCTCGACCGACCCGATGCCATAGATGCAGGACACCGAGGCGACAATGATCACGTCGTCGCGCTCCAGCAGCGCCCGTGTCGCCGAGTGGCGCATGCGGTCGATCTGCTCGTTGATCGAGCTTTCCTTCTCGATATAGGTGTCGGATCGCGGGACATAGGCCTCGGGCTGGTAATAATCGTAATAGGAGACGAAATATTCCACCGCATTGTCGGGGAACAGCGCCCTCATCTCGCCATAGAGCTGTGCCGCCAGCGTCTTGTTCGGCGCGAGGATCAATGTCGGCCGCTTGATCTGGCGGATCACATGCGCGGCGGTGAAGGTCTTGCCCGACCCGGTGACGCCGAGCAGCACCTGGTCGCGTTCGCCATTCTGGATTCCGGCGACAAGCTCGACAATGGCCTGCGGCTGGTCGCCGGCCGGGTTGAACTCCGACTGCAGGTCGAAATCGGCCGGCGCGCGCGGGCGCGTGATGATCATTTCGCCAACCGAGGTGTCCGCGGATTCGGGCGTGCCGGGGACTGGCTGGCCGGGTGCTGGCTGTCCGGGGGCGGGCATGTCGGGTGAGGGCGTCGCATCTTCCATCCCTGAAAGATAGGACGCACAAGCAGGCGAGGGAAGGGGGTGGGGCATTGTTAACACACTCCCCTCTTTCCCCGGACATTTGACTGTGGCACATCTTGGGGTATGGATGACGACAACCGCACAAATGCCCGCACAGACTCCGGCACCCCCCCGCCCGCCAGGGCCACCCCGGCCATTCATCTGGCCGACCGGGTGACCCGCATCGCGCCGTCGCCGACGGTGGCGATCTCGACGCTGGCGCTCGATCTTCGCGCCGCCGGCCGCGATGTCATCGGCCTTGCCACCGGCGAGCCCGATTTCGACACCCCGCCGCATGTCAGGGAGGCGGCGATCCGCGCCATCCATGACTGCCACACCAAATACACCCAGGTTGACGGCATCCCCGAGCTGAAGGCCGCCATCTGCGCCAAGTTCGAACGCGAGAACGGGCTGCGGGTGACGCCCGACATGGTGTCGGTCGGCACCGGCGGCAAGCAGGTTCTGTTCAACGCGCTGATGGCCACCGTCCAGGCCGGCGACGAGGTGATCATCCCGGCGCCCTACTGGGTCAGCTTCGCCGGCATCGTCGAGGTCGCCGGCGGCACGCCGGTCTTCGTGACGGCCGGGTTCGATGCCGGTCTGAAACTGACGCCGGACGCGCTTGCCGCCGCCATCACCCCGCGCTCGCGCTGGGTCATCATCAACTCGCCCTCGAACCCGACCGGCATCGGCTATTCGGCGGCCGAGCTTGCCGCGTTCGCTGACGTGATCCGCCGGCACCCGGGCCTGATGGTCGTCTCCGACGATCTCTATGAGCATCTGACCTATGACGGGTTTGAATTCGCCACCATCGCCGCTGTCGCGCCGGACCTGGCGGGGCGGGTGCTGACGCTGAACGGCGTGTCGAAATCCTACTGCATGACCGGCTGGCGGATCGGTTTCGCCGCCGCGCCGCCGCCGCTGGTAAAAGCGATGGCGAAGCTGCAGTCGCAATCGACCTCCAGCCCGAACAGCATCGCCCAGCACGCCGCCATCGCGGCGCTGAACGGGCCGACCGATTTCATCGCCGAAAACAACGCCGCCTTCGCCCGCCGCCGTGACCGCGTCGTCGCGGCGCTGAACGCCATTGACGGCATCGAATGTCCGGCCCCCGACGGCGCCTTCTATGTCTTCGCCGACATATCGGGCCTGATCGGGCGGACGCGTCCCGACGGCACGGTGATCGAAACCGACAGCGATTTCGCAGCGGCGCTGCTGGAACTGGGGGAGGTGGCGATCGTGCCGGGGACGGCGTTCGGCCTGTCGCCGGCCTTCCGGCTCAGCTTCGCCGCCGCCGATGACGCGCTGGATACGGCGCTTGGCAGGATCGCGAAGGTGGTCGCCTCGCTGACCTGATGACCTCGCCCGATCAAGCCGTTCCAGCCTCTTAACATTAAATTTACCTGTTCTGCGTTACTGTCGCCTCATCGACCACTCCGGCTGTCGAGGACGTTGTGCCGTCCGGCGGCCGACATGGCTGTCTTCAACAAAGGAAGCGTTGACGCGACATGGCCTTCAGCCAGCCAAAACGCCCGGGTGAAATCGGGAGCTCGATTTCCGGTTTGAAATCACCGTCAGACCCGCCAGCGGCAGGCAATGGCATGCCGCCTCGGCGGCTGCGCGATGCGGCGTCGCCGCTGATGTCGTTCTGGGCGCTTGTTCTGGCCGCCTGTGGTGGCGGTGGCGGTGGCGGTGGTGGCCAGCCTGTGACAACTGGCGAGCCGTCATCACCGGAGGACAGGACAAAGCCGTCAGATGGCGGGGCCGGCCAGCCTGTGACAACTGGCGAGCCGTCATCACCGGAGGACAGGACAAAGCCGGCAGATGGCGGGGCCGGCCAGCCCGCTTTTCTGATCGCCGGTCGTGTCGCCAACGGGCCGGCCCGAAACGCGCATGTCTATCTCGACATCAATGATGATGGCCAGCTGAATGATGGTGATCTGTTTGTCGCCACCACGGACAGTGGCGGGCGTTTCGCGGCGCGCAGGCCGGAATTCGCGCCATACAGGGACAAGCCCCTGCTGGTCGATCTGACCAACGCCGTTAGCCCGCGGCATCCCTTTCTTGCCGGTGGGTCCACCACCCTTCCTGACATGTTGCGCGCCCCGCCGGGGTCGGAGGTGGTGACGCCCCTGACCGAATTGCTGGTTCTGATCCATGGCCTGCGCCCCACCGAGGCGCAGACCAAGGCGTTTTCGGCCAGATTGGGCATGGGGGACAGGCTGATTACCGAGACCGACCCGTTCGCGCCGTCGCTGATGGCGGACACGCCCCAGCTGGCGGCAAGCCTGCAGGCCGCCGCACGGCGCGTCACCGAGATGATCCGCGAGAACCGGGACAGTAGGGATGAACGCCCCGATGTCCGCCCGGCAGATGGGAAGACCCCTGATCAGATGCTGCAGGAAGCCGAACGGGCAGCACGCGATGCTGGTCCCCCGGCGATCTCCGTCACCGTTGATCAGCGGCCTGAGCACCGGATCCATGAGAATTTTCCGACATCGAAATCTGTCTTCACCGTCCCGCAGAGCTACGAACTTGTGGATGGTTTTGGCGACAATCATCTGTTCCGGCTTGGCGATGACGGCCGGCTGTTCTTCCGCAACATGCCGGATTTCGAAGCGCCGGCCGATCTTGACCGGGACAACAGCTAACGGATACGTCTCATCAGACGCGAGGATGACGGGGATCTCAGCTTCATCAACCTGTCGGTCACCATTGCCGACCTGATCCATGAACTTTACACCGCGCAGCCCATTGGCGGGAACAGGGATGAGGATGGTGCCTTCGTCGAACGCAACGCCAAGCCGACCCTCGACTTCGCTTATGAGGAAATTTTCGGGCAGGGCCGGCAGGTGCCGGGAGCGTTGACGGAATATCTGCTGTCCGGCATTGCCTGGCGCATGCCCGAACAGGGGCCGCTGGTCCTGACCTGGTCGCTTGTCACTGACAGCAACAAACGACAGACCGAAGCCCGGGAAATTTCCCGCTTTCCCCACAGGGATGTTCCAAATTCCTTCATCAAGACCCAGGCGCAGATTGATCAGGCGCGCCGGTATATCGAGGCTGTTCTGGCGGAGTTCGAGCGCGCCGCGAATATTCGGTTCGTCGAGGTTGAGCAAAGCCAGCACAACCGCGGCGGCGTGCCGATCACCTATCTGTTCCTGCCTGAAAATTACACACATGTTGACGGAACGCCGGGGGCCTGGGCCGGCTATCCCGGTGCGTCGGCGAATTTCGTGCAGCTTTTCGATTCATCGAAACCCTACACCCATTACCGGGGCGAACCCGTCCATGAGATAGGACATATGTTGGGGTTGCGGCATCCCTTCGAGCCGCAAGGCCAGAATCAGACAATCTGGCCCCACAGGCCGGATTTGGAATCGGATTTCAGCACCATAATGAGCTATGCCTCGAAGACCGGATGGGTTGGTCTGACCGCGGCGGATATCGCGGTTCTGCAATTCCTGTACGGGGCGCCGCAAGGGGCAGGGGCCGGAGCGCCACGTCCGCAGATAGAAGCCTTCCTTGGTGGAAGGGCGAATGGCTGGCGACCTTCGTCAGAGCAGATCATTGATCGCGAAGACGGGGAATTTCCCGATCCGCCACAATTTCGCGGCGATGCGCAGGTGATGACAAATCCCAATCAGAAATACAGCTTCAGTGCCGATATCGAGGCCGCGACGCTCGACCTTTCCTATTTCGTGTTGGAAACAGGCAACACAAACACAAAATTCAGAACCTACGGCTTTCCGGAACCGGTTCTGAAGTTTCCTCTCCTTGTTGATCGAGAAACCGGGGATATCGAGTTCTTTTGGTCCCATCTCCTGATGGACAGATTGCTTCACAAACAGCAGATTGTCACCGTGGTATTGGATCCGGACAGGCCGGCTCTGTGGTCGCAGAGCATCAAGACGATCTTCGCCTACTGGCCGAGCATTGACATCCTGTCAGACGCTCTGGCAGAGCCGACCCGGTCGCTGTTGAACAGCCTCGGCATTGTCTTCGGCAGTGACAGCGCCGACGAGCGCGCCGCGAAACATGCCAGGGCCCGCGACATCATCGACCGATTGTTGAAGAAGAGGGAAATCGATGATGATACGCCAGTCAGTGAAAAAATTGCCGACTTGTCAGCCTATCCGAACGCGAAACTGATCTGGAAAGGCACGGGAAGTCAGTTCCTGCACGGCATTGACCCTGTCGCTGATGCAGAAATCTTCCCGGTCCTGAGTGACGCGAAATTCTTTGAGATCCGTGCTGACAGGGGGCTCTATGTTCGCAATGAAGCTCTGGATCATCAGGAGCCCAGGGATCTGAATGGCGACAACAGATATGACCTGTTCATCGAATATGGCGAGGCCGGTGCCGAAAAGCATGTTGCCTTTCGCATCACCGTGACCGACGGGCCTTTCGAAGATTACGCAGGCGCCATGTCGGAACTTCCGGTGTTCATGGATGTGATGTGACGGCACCGCCCTGCGGGTCTGGCTGGCCTTTTGTGCCGCATGGCGGGACCGCCTCACTGCTGCCATATTGACCGGGTCTGTTGATCAGGGCTGCCCGGCGTCAGACGCGCCGCGATACCGCCATTTCACGCCCCACATGCCTACCGGGAGACATGACATGCTGATCCGTACCCGCCGCAGCTGGGAGCTGCCCGAATCCGCCGCCACCTCCGAATCGGTCTGGATGAACCGCCGCGACTGGCTGAAGGGTGCCGGGGTTGCCGGGCTGGGCCTCGCGACATCCGCGCTGGCCTCGGGCATGATGCCCGCCGCCGCGTTGGCCGCCATCGGCGGTTATCCGTTTCCGCGCAATGATGCCTACAGGCTGGACCGCGCCATCACCGACGAGGAGATGGCCACCACCTACACCAATTTCTATGAATTCGGCTCGTCAAAGAATATCTGGAAAAAGACAAGGCGGCTTGAGACCGACCCCTGGGCGGTCACCATCGACGGCATGGTCGAGGCCGAGATGACGCTGGATGCCGAGGCGCTTGTCAACGCCATGGGTGGGTTTGAGGAACGTCTCTACCGGCATCGCTGTGTCGAGGCCTGGGCGATGGCGGTGCCGTGGTCGGGCGTGCCGCTGGCCAATCTTGTGAAGGTCGCGAAGCCGACCTCCGGCGCGAAATATATCCGCATGGAAACCTTCCTCGACCCGAATGTGGCCCCCGGCCAGAAACAGTCCTGGTATCCCTGGCCCTATGTCGAGGGGGTGACGATCGAGGAGGCGCAGAACGAACTGGCCTTCCTCGCCACCGGAATCTATGGCAAGCCGCTGCCGAACCAGAATGGCGCGCCGATCCGGCTTGTCACGCCGTGGAAATACGGCTTCAAGGGAATCAAGTCGATCCGTCGCTTCACCTTTACCGACCAGCGGCCTGTCTCCTTCTGGGAACAGCTTGCCGGCAATGAATATGGCTTCTGGGCGAATGTGAACCCGAATGTGCCGCATCCGCGCTGGTCGCAGGCAACCGAGCGCATGCTTGGCAGTGATGAGCGGGTGCCGACGCTGCTGTTCAACGGCTATCGCGACGAGGTGGAATATCTCTACGCCAAGCTGCCGGTCGCCAACCCGCGCGAGCTGTATTATTGATCCTGCGATCCTGAGTGGTCTGACGGGCTGTTAACGCCCCAGCAATTTCAGCAGTTTTTCAGCCAGCCCGTCCATTTCGTCGAGGCGCTCGAACGGGCCTGACGGGATGGTCGCGCCGAGCGGCACGGTATGGCCGGCGGCGAACATGGCGTCGTGAAAGGCGCGGATGCGGCCGCTCTCACCACTGCGATTGTCCGGTGTTGCCGCGCGCCAGGGGGCGATCATCACCGGCTTGCCGCTGATTGCCGCCTCGCTGGCCATGTTCACCGAATCCGCCGTGATGATCGTGGCCTGGGCCAGCCCCAGAACACCCGGATAGATATTCGGCTCGTCATCGCGCGGCAGCAAAACCTGATCGTCTGGCAGCGTGGCGCTGATCTGTCCGACCAGCCCCTCGGGCGTGCGCCGCGAGGCGGCAAGGATCAGCTGCGCATCATTGGCTGTCGCGAATTCGGCGAGCCGCGCGCCCATCGCCGCCGCCATCTCGGGGCTGATCCGGTAGCGCCGGTTGTCCCCGCCAAGCATCACCGCCACCGCTGTGCGCCGCGCCGCGCCAAGCCAACGTGACGGCATCTCCATCATCGCCTGCTGGATCGATGCCAGTGTCAGGCGGTTCAGCGAGCCGGTGGTGACAAGTACATTCGGCCCGCGCGCCCGGTCATGGCGTGGCACGACCAGCGCGTCGAACAGGCGCGGCGGCAGGCGCGGGTCCTGAATATGGATGATCTGCATCGATGTGCCGGCGGCGCGGGCGCGGCGTCGCAGCGCCAGCGCGAAGCCGGCCATGCGCCGGCCGCAGGTGATCATGATGTCGGGAAAGCTGCCGGCATGGGGGGGCTGGCCTTCCGTGTCCCTCGCATGGAGCGGCAGGCCCGGCATCCATCCCGCAAGGCGCGGCAGCGCCCTGATCATGCCGTGCGGCGACACGGTGAACTCCTCGCATTCCCAATCGGCGCGCGCCCGTCGCAGCGCATCTGCAAGCGCCACCGCCTGCCCCCGCATCCCTGCCGTGCCATCGCTGACAATCCGGAGTTGAACCGGTTCGGCGCGGGAGGGTCCGGTGCTTGTGGACTCGCTGTCCGGCATGGCGGCATGTCTCCCATAATGGTGCCGGGTGGCGTGTGAAAGGGTCGGTTGATGCCCATGGCCCGCACCGCCGCACATTCGCTTACCGGCATAAAGGACGGTACCAGCGCGGCCAGGGACCAGCCAGTTCCATTCGTAGAAAATGCCACGGGCTCGCGCAATATTATTTCGCAATTTTCTTGCGCGCGGACGGGCCGGCATTTATCCTCAAAAGGCATTCCAAGGGTTTTTTTGTACAACTCCAGACATCCGAAAACCTACATCCGAAAACCTACATCCGAAAACGGGCATCATCACAGGCGGAGCACCATGACAGGCCGGGCATCATGACAGGCAAGGCGAAGCTGGACAGTGTTGACCGGCAGATTCTTGGCGACCTGCAGGAAGACGGGCGGATGACGAATGTCGATCTGGCCAGGCGCGCCGGCATTTCCGCGCCGCCCTGCCTGCGCCGGGTGCGCGGGCTCGAGGAATCGGGGATCATTCGCGGGTATCACGCCGATCTCGACCCTGAATCGCTTGGCTATTCGGTGCAGGTCTTCGCTTTTGTCGGGCTGACAAGCCAGGCCGAATCCGACCTGCAGCTGTTCGAGGAGATGGTCACCTCATGGCCGCAGGTGCGCGAGTGCCACATGCTGATGGGCGAGACCGATTTCCTGCTCAAGATCGTCGCCCATGACTGGGATGATTTCCAGAAATTCCTGACCACCCGCCTGACGCCGGCGCCGAATGTCAGCCATGTGAAGACGGCGCTGTCCATCCGCTCGGCCAAGAACATACCAGGCGTCCCCGTCGACGAGGCGGATGCGGGTTAGGGTCTACCCCGCCACCTTGCCCATGTCGAAGAGGGCGATCGACAGCACCTCATAGCTTTTGACGCCGCCGGGGGTATGCACCTCGGCCGAATCCCCGACCGCCTTGCCAATCAGACCACGCGCGATTGGTGATGATGTCGAGACAAGCCCCTTGGTAATATCGGCCTCATAGGGGCCGACGATATGGTAGGTCGATTCCTCGTCGGTATCCTCGTCGGCGACCTCGACCGTGGTGCCGAACGTCACCTTCTCGCCACTCAGCTTGGCGGCGTCGATCACCTCGGCGCGGCTCGTCACATCCTCAAGCTCGGAAATGCGGCCCTCGACAAAGGACTGGCGCTCGCGCGCCGCGTGATATTCGGCATTCTCTGACAGATCGCCATGTTCGCGCGCATCGGCGATGGCCTGGATCACCGCCGGCCGTTCATTCGCTTTCAGATGCGCCAGTTCTTCCTTGATCGTGTCCAGCCCCTGTGGGGTAAAGGGAATTTTTTCCATCGTTCCGTCGCCGTTCCGTCGCCGTTCAGTCTGTTGCCGTGCGGTCCATCGCCGCGCGGCCATCCAAAGGTTAAGTGTTCTGGTATCGAGGCTGAGCCGGGCCCTCATCACCGCCATCAGGATCATGTCCTTACCGCCATCGGAACCCGGTGCCACCGATGCCCGCAAGCACCGGGACTGTAGTCAGCCCGGGGTAAGCCGGGGTCAGCTGGCAATGTCGGACAGGAAATCCTGCAGCGTACGAACACCAAGATCACCCTGCTGCAGGGCCCGAATGGCCTGCGTGGCAGCGCGACTGCCTGATACCGTCGTATAATACGGAATTTTGTTCGTTAATGCCGTATGACGCAAGGAGAAAGAGTCCCGCATCGCGGCGGCGCCCATCGCGGTGTTGAAGACAATCTGGATGTCACCCGACAGCATCGCATCGACCGCATGCGGGCGGCCTTCCATGACCTTGTTGATGCGGGTCGCCGGCACGTCGGCGGCGGTCAGCGCGTCGGTGGTGCCGCCGGTGGCCAGAATTTCAAAGCCGAGACTGACAAGATCGCGGCAGATCTCGATAAAGGCCGCCTTATCCTCGTCGCGGACCGAGACGAACACCTTGCCGGCCAGCGGCAGGTCCACACCGGCACCAAGCTGGCTCTTGGCGAAGGCACGACCGAAATCACTGTCGATCCCCATCACCTCGCCAGTGGATTTCATCTCCGGCCCAAGCACGACATCGCTTCCCGGGAAGCGGGCGAAGGGGAAGACGGCCTCCTTCACCGCCACATGGTCGAGCGAAATGTCGCGCAGCGCGAAGCTGGCAAGCTTCTCGCCGGCCATCACCCGTGCCGCAATCTTCGCCAGCGGCACGCCGGTGGCCTTGGCGACGAACGGCACGGTGCGGCTGCCACGTGGATTGACCTCGAGGAGATAGATATGTTCGTCCTTGATCGCGAACTGCACATTCATCAGCCCGACAACGCCCAGCGCACGGGCCAGCGCCCCGGTCTGCCGGCGAAGCTCGGCAAGCGAATCGTCCGACAATGTCTGTGGCGGCAATGAACAGGCAGAATCGCCGGAATGGATTCCGGCCTCCTCGATATGTTCCATGATGCCGCCGATATAGACATCCTCGCCATCGCACAGCGCGTCGACATCGACCTCTATGGCGTTGCTCAGGAAGCTGTCGATCAGCACCGGATTGTCACCTGACACAACCACCGCGTCGCGCATATAGCGTTCAAGATCGGACAGTTGGTGAACCACCTCCATGGCGCGTCCGCCAAGAACATAGGACGGGCGGATGACAACCGGCAGCCCAACCTCGTCAACGATATCACGCGCCTCATCGGCGGAATGGGCGATGCCGTTGTGCGGTTGGCTGAGCGCCAGATCATTGACCAGCTTCTGGAAGCGCTCGCGATCCTCGGCAAGGTCGATGGCGTCCGGGCTGGTGCCGAGGATCGGGATCCCCGCCGCCTCCAGCGCGGCCGCGATTTTCAGCGGCGTCTGGCCGCCAAGCTGGACGATCACGCCATGCATGGTACCGGCCTCGGATTCGCGCCTTATTACCTCGATCACATCCTCGTCGGTCAGCGGCTCGAAATACAACCTATCGGAGGTGTCGTAATCGGTCGACACGGTTTCCGGGTTGCAATTGATCATGATCGTCTCATAGCCGGCATCGGACAGCGCGTAGCAGGCATGAACACAGCAATAGTCGAACTCGATCCCCTGGCCGATCCGGTTCGGCCCGCCGCCAAGGATCACTACCTTGCTGCGATCCGACGGCGCGGATTCGCATTCGGCGCCAAGAACCGGCTCGTAGGTCGAATACATATAGGCTGTCTCGGCGGCAAACTCGGCGGCGCAGGTGTCGATCCGCTTGAAGACCGGGCGCACATTGGCGGCGCGGCGGGCCGCGGCCACCTCGGCAGCCGGCAGGCCGGCGAGGGCGGCGATGCGGGAATCGGCAAAACCCATCGATTTCAGATGTTGCAGCGCCGCCGCCTCGGCGGGCAGACCGTCACTGATGATCGATTCCTCGGCCGCGATGATGGCGGCAATCCTCTCGAGGAACCATCTGTCCCATTTGGTGATGGCTTGCAGCTCGTCAACCGGCATGCCCGCGCGAAGCGCCTGTGCGATGCGAAGGATGCGGAACGGCACGAATTCACCAAGCCAGCCGCGCAGCGGGTCGCCGCCAAGCGCATCGTCGGGCGCCGGCATCGGCACCTCGTCGAGACCGGACAGGCCGGTTTCCATCGAGCGGAGCGCCTTCTGCAGGCTTTCCTCGAATGACCGGCCGACCGCCATGGCCTCGCCAACCGACTTCATCGAGGTCGAGAGGCGCGCCTCCGACCCCGGGAACTTCTCGAAGGTGAAGCGCGGAATCTTGGTGACGACATAGTCGATCGTCGGCTCGAAACTGGCCGGGGTGACGCCGGTGATGTCGTTCACCAGCTCATCCAGCGTGTAGCCGACAGCGAGCTTTGCCGCGACCTTGGCAATCGGGAAGCCGGTTGCCTTTGATGCCAGCGCCGATGACCGGCTGACCCGCGGGTTCATCTCGATGATAATGATCCGGCCGGTATCCGGGCAGACGGCGAACTGCACGTTCGACCCGCCAGTATCGACGCCGATCTCGCGCAGCACCGCAAGCGAGGCATCGCGAAGCGCCTGATATTCCTTGTCGGTCAGCGTCAGCGCCGGTGCCACAGTGATCGAATCACCGGTATGAACGCCCATCGGGTCCATATTCTCGATCGAGCAGACGATGATGCAGTTGTCGGCGGTGTCGCGCACCACCTCCATCTCGAATTCCTTCCAGCCAAGGATCGATTCCTCAATCAGAACCTCGCTAACCGGCGACAGCCGCAGGCCGTTGCGCACGATCTCCTCGAACTCGGCGCGGTTATAGGCCACGCCGCCACCCTCTCCGCCAAGGGTAAAGGACGGGCGGATGATGGCTGGCAGTCCGACAATATCCAGCGCCTCGATGCCGTCTTCGAAATTGCTCACCGTGCGGGCGCGGGCGCATTGCAGCCCGATCTTCTCCATCGCGACCCGGAACAGCTCGCGGTCCTCGGCCTTTTCGATCGAATCCGGGCGCGCGCCGATCATCTCGACACCGAATTTGATCAGCGTGCCGTCCTTTTCCAGCGCCAGCGCGGTGTTCAGCGCTGTCTGCCCGCCCATCGTCGGCAGCAGGGCGTCGGGTCGCTCGGCCTCGATAATGCGCGC
>Ga0181579_10001410_pt1 | contig 19803 bp, 16 predicted proteins | sample 071ome_24_FD_132996 | JGI IMG/M metagenome (GOLD analysis project Ga0181579, IMG submission 132996) | Coastal salt marsh microbial communities from the Groves Creek Marsh, Skidaway Island, Georgia - 071402CT metaG (megahit assembly) | ecosystem: Environmental > Aquatic > Marine > Intertidal... | reverse complement strand
GTCGGGGTCAATGGGCTGTTTATGGAAAGTCATGCTGACCCGGACAATGCGCCCTCTGACGGGCCGAATATGATACCGCTTGCCGAGATGCCGGCCTTGCTGGGCCAGCTGGCCCGGCTGGATGCGGCCGCCCGCGCCAACCGTTAGTCTGCTCTCATGAAATTGCAAAGCTGAGGAAAGACAGATGTCTGATATTCTGGAAATTTACGCCCGCTCTATTCTGGATTCGCGCGGCCATCCGACGGTTGAGGTGGATGTCTTGCTGGAAGATGGCGGCTTTGGCCGCGCCGCGGTGCCATCCGGGGCCTCTACCGGGGCTTATGAGGCGATAGAGCTGCGTGATGGTGATAAATCCCGCTATGGCGGCAAATCTGTGGATAAGGCTGTGGCCCATGTCAATAGTGAGATACGCGATGCGCTTATCGGGGCGGATGGCACTGATCAGGCCGGGCTGGATGCGGCGCTGAATGCGCTGGATGGCACGCCGAACAAGGCCCGGCTGGGGGCCAATGCGATTTTAGGCGTATCGCTGGCGACCGCGCGGGCGGCAGCTGAATCATCAGGTCTGCCCTTGTGGAAATATCTCGGCGGGGCCGCGGCCGGAGAGCTGCCGACCCCGATGATGAACATCTTGAATGGCGGGGCGCACGCGGATAATGCGCTCGATATTCAGGAATGTATGGTGATGCCGGTCGGGGCCGAGAGCTTTTCCGAAGGGCTGCGCATGGGGGCTGAGATTTTTCACCAGCTGAAGAGCGGGCTGAGCGCGGCTGGCCTGTCCACTGCGGTCGGGGATGAGGGCGGTTTTGCCCCGGCCCTTGGCAGTCTGGATGACGCGCTGGGCCATATTGCCAAGGCTGTGGAAGGCGCAGGCTATAAATTGGGAGACGATATTCGCTTCGCCCTGGACGCGGCGGCCACTGAATTCTTTTCTGATGGCCGCTATCATCTGGCCGGGGAGGGGCGTGAGCTGTCCTCGGATGAGATGCTCGAAATGTGGCAGCAGGTCTGTGCCAAATGGCCGGTATGCTCGATGGAAGACCCGCTTGATGAGGATGACTGGACAGGCTTTGCCGGTCTGACCCGCATGATAGGCGGCAAGGTTCAGATTGTCGGCGATGATTTGTTTGTGACCAACCCGGACCGGCTGGCGCGCGGGATAGCAGAACAGGCTGGCAATGGCCTGCTGGTCAAGGTCAATCAAATCGGCACCCTGACCGAAACCCTGCAGGCTGTGGAAATGGCAAAAAAGGCAGGGTTCGGGGTGATTATCTCGCACCGGTCCGGCGAGACAGAAGATAGTTTTATTGCTGATCTGGCAGTTGCGACCAATGCTGGCCAGATCAAGACCGGGGCGCTGTCCCGATCTGACCGGCTGGCCAAATATAACCAGCTGCTGCGGATTGAAGAAGAGCTGGGCAGCCAGGCCAGCTATGCCGGGGGCAGCTTTCTGCGCGGCTGAGCAGGCCGTCCCTGCGCGGGCAGGCTGCTGGCCGGGACCGGTTCGGGCATTTTTGTGAAAAACCCAGTGAATCCGGCGATTCGCTTTTTACTTGACGCGCGGAATCAATCTGTGATTCAGTAGGGCAATCAGGCGCAGGCAACCGCTCGGAGTGGTGATGTTTTCAAACCTTCGCAAACCGCTGACACTGGCAGGCAGCTTTCTGTTGATCGGCACCTTGCTTGCCTTTTTTGGCTTTCACACAGTTGCCGGAGAGCGCGGCCTCTTGGCCCGTGACCATCTGGATCGGGAAATCCTGCTCGCCACCGAACAGCTGGCCCTGTTGCAAAATCAGAATGCGTTTTTGTCGCGCCGTATTGCACTGTTGTCTGCCGGCACGGTAGATGCCGATATGCTGGCCGAACGGGCACGCGCCGAGCTGGGTCTCTACAGCCCGCGTGATGTCATTATTTCAATCGACATGACAGATTTGAAATAATCAAACAGAAGCAACTTAACCATAAAATGGTATAAAGTAGTTTTTCTGTTAAAAAACAATAAGATAAAATACTTGAAAAAAACTCAAAATAGGCAAGTCTGTGACTGGTCTGCTGGGCTGTGCTTTTTTTTTGCAAGAAGGTGCCAGCAGCGGTCCGGTATGTCTTGCGAGAGCCGGATACAAAAATGGAAGAAGGGGAAAGATGATGGCCGCAGCTGCTCAGAAAAAACCTGGCCGGAAAAAAACCGGTGCTACCAGCCGTAATGCCAGCCGCACCAAAAGCAAGGCTGGTCGCCCGCCAGGCAGCAAAACAGCGCGCACGGCCCGCAATGACCGACCGGCTAAAGAGGTCTTGCTACAGCTCTACCGAGATATGCTCCTGATCCGGCGTTTTGAGGAAAAGGCAGGCCAGCTTTATGGCATGGGTCATATTGGCGGCTTCTGTCACCTATATATCGGCCAGGAGGCGGTGGTTGTGGGAATGCAATCTGTCTCCAAGGACGGGGATTCGGTGGTTACCTCTTACCGGGATCATGGCCATATGCTGGCTTGCGGGATGGATGCGGGTGGTGTGATGGCAGAGCTGACTGGCCGCGAAGGCGGTTATTCGCGAGGCAAGGGTGGCTCTATGCATATGTTCAGCCGGGAGAAAAATTTCTTTGGCGGACATGGCATTGTAGCGGCTCAGGTGCCAATCGGGGCCGGGCTGGCCTTTGCCCATAAATATCGCGGTGACGGGTCGGTTTCGATGGTCTATCTGGGCGATGGGGCGGCCAATCAGGGGCAGGTTTATGAGACTTTCAACATGGCGGCCTTGTGGGAATTGCCGGTGATTTTCGTGATTGAGAATAATCAATATGCGATGGGCACCTCGGTTCCGCGCTCGACGGCGGGCACACATCTCTATGAGCGGGGCGCGGCCTATAATATTCCCGGCCAGCAGGTGGACGGGATGGATGTTCTGGCGGTGCGCGATGCTGGCGAGGCGGCTCTGGCCCACTGCCGGGCTGGCAAGGGCCCCTATATTCTGGAGATGAAAACCTATCGCTACCGGGGGCATTCCATGTCTGACCCGGCCAAATACCGCACCCGTGATGAGGTGGATGCGATGCGCAAACAGCATGACCCGATTGATCAGCTGCAGGAAATCCTGCTGCGCGAGGGTGTGGATGAGGCGGCGCTGAAACAGCTGGATAGCGATGTGAAAAAAGAGGTGGCAACCGCGACTGATTTTGCGCTGGAGAGCCCGCTTCCCGCAGCAGCGGAACTTTATACAGATGTGCTGGTAGAGATGCCGGCCAGCACCGCCTGATCGGCGGAGGGGATAAGAAAATGGCTATTGAGATTAAAATGCCGGCCCTGTCGCCGACCATGACTGAAGGCGGCCTTGCCCGCTGGCTGGTAAAGGCCGGGGACATGGTGCGCTCAGGCGATGTGATTGCTGAGATTGAAACTGACAAGGCCACGATGGAAGTCGAGGCGGTTGAGGAAGGGGTGGTAGCGGAAATCCTGATCGCCGAGGGAACAGACAAGGTTACCGTCGGTGCGGTGATAGCCCGCCTGGAAGGGGAGGGTGACAGCGCGGCTGCGGCCGCGGATGCGCCTGCCCCGAATGCGCCTGCCCCAATTACTGAACCGCCAGTTGCTGGGCCGTTAGAGGCTCAAGAAGCCGCCAGCCAGCCAGCTGCGCCGCAAAAACCGCCAGCTGCGCCGCTGCTTGAGCCGGACTGGACCGGACCGGTGCGCAATATGACCGTGCGCGAGGCTTTGCGGGATGCGATGGCTGAGGAAATGCGGCGCGATGAACGGGTCTTTGTGATGGGTGAGGAAGTCGCTGAATATCAGGGGGCCTATAAGGTAACACAAGGGCTGTTGGAAGAATTTTCAGCTCGCCGGGTGATTGATACGCCGATTACCGAACATGGCTTTGCCGGTCTGGGTGTCGGGGCGGCCTTTGGCGATTTACGCCCGATTGTAGAATTCATGACCTTTAATTTTTCCATGCAGGCGATTGACCAGATCATTAATTCGGCTGCCAAGACCCTCTATATGTCGGGTGGGCAGATGGGCTGTCCGATTGTCTTTCGCGGGCCAAACGGTGCGGCCAGCCGGGTGGCTGCCCAACATTCACAATGTTTTGCCAGCTGGTATGCCCATTGCCCGGGCTTGAAGGTGGTGGCGCCTTGGTCTGCGGCAGATGCCAAGGGCCTGCTGAAATCAGCTATAAGGGACCCCAATCCGGTTATCTTTTTGGAAAATGAAGTGCTGTATGGCCAGAGCTTTGATGTGCCGGAAGATGAGGATTGGCTGGTGCCTATCGGCAAAGCCAAAATCGTCAGGCCCGGCACGGATGTGACCATCGCGGCCTTTTCCATCATGGTTGGCCGGGCATTGGAAGCGGCCGAAATTCTGGCTGAACAGGGGATAGAGGCTGAGGTTATTGATTTGCGGTCGCTGCGTCCGCTGGATGTCGAGACACTGGCAGAATCGGTGCGCAAGACCAGCCGCTTTGTGTCCTGTGAGGAAGGCTTCCCCTTTGCCGGTATCGGGGCTGAGCTGGCCGCGCAAATGATGGAACAGGCCTTTGACTGGCTGGATGCTCCGATTGAGCGGGTGACCGGCGAGGATGTGCCGATGCCCTATGCGGCCAATCTGGAAAAGCTGGCCTTGCCGCAATCTGAAAAAATCGTTGAAGCAGCCAAACGCGCCTGCTTCCGCGCTGCCTGACCATTTTTTAAGGAGAAGCCGTCATGGCAAGTGAAATCCTGATGCCGGCCTTGTCGCCGACCATGACCGAGGGAACGCTGGCCCGCTGGCTGGTCGCAGAAGGGGCGGCTATTCGCGCCGGTGACATTATCGCTGAGATCGAAACCGATAAGGCCACGATGGAAGTGGAAGCGATAGAAGATGGTATTCTGGCAAAAATACTTGTCGCCGAAGGCAGCGCCAATGTGCCGGTTAACCAGCCTATCGCGCTTTTGGCGGAGGAAGGCGAGGATCTGGACAGCCTGACTGTGCCGAACGCGGCTGGCGAACCGCCAGCCCCGCCCCAACCAGCACCAGCCGATCCAGCCCCAGCGGATCCATCCCCAGCGGACCCAGCCCCGCCTCAACCAGCTGAAAAACCAGCTGGTCCGGCCCAGCCGAAGCAGACCACAAACCGGCTTTTCGCCAGCCCGCTGGCCCGCCGTATCGCCGCACAGAATGATCTGGATTTATCCGGCCTGACTGGCAGCGGGCCGCATGGCCGCATTATTCGGGCCGATATAGAGGAGGCTCTGGCAACCGCGGCCGCAGGCAGCAGCCAATCTGCTGGCAGAGCAGCTGCTGGCAGTCTGGCCGCGGCAGGTGAGCGCTTTGTGCCGCATAGTGCCATGCGCAAAACGATTGCTCAGCGTTTGCAGCAATCCAAACAAGAAGCCCCGCATTTCTATCTCACAGTGGAATGTTGTATCGACCAACTTCTGGCTAGTCGCAAGGCGCTGAATGAAACTGCGCCGGACGGCATAAAAATATCTGTAAATGACATGATTATCCGGGCGGCTGGCATGGCCCTGAAAGCAGTTCCAGAGGTCAATGGCTGGTATGAGGAGGAGGGCTGCCGCTATTTTGACCGGGCTGATATTTCCATGGCGGTGGCCATAGAGGGCGGGCTGATCACGCCGATCATCCGCTCGGTAGAAAGCCTTGGTCTGGCAGAGCTGTCGGAGCTGACAAAATCGCTGGCTGAAAAGGCCAGAGAGGGCAAGCTGGCCCCGCAGGATTATACCGGCGGGGGCTTTACCATCTCCAATCTGGGGATGTTCGGGGTGCAGGAATTCGCTGCTGTTATCAACCCGCCGCAAGCCGCTATTCTGGCTGTCGGGGCAGGCGAGGAAAAGCCGGTTGTGCGCGATGGCCAGATTGCTATTACCACGATGATGAAGGTGACCTTGTCTGCTGACCACCGCATTGTCGATGGCGCGCTGGGGGCCAGATGGCTGCAATCTTTCAAGGGATTTGTTGAAAATCCCGTCACCATGCTGTTGTAAGCGAAAGGTCAGGCAAGATGGCTGAGGCAAAAACCTATGATCTGGCGGTGATTGGCGGCGGGCCGGGCGGCTATGTAGCAGCTATCCGGGCGGCACAGCTGGGGCTGCAAACCGTGCTGATCGAAAAAGAGCATTTGGGCGGCATTTGCCTGAATTGGGGCTGTATTCCGACCAAGGCTTTGCTGCGGGCGGCAGAATTACGGCATAATCTGGGTGAAATGGCGGATTTCGGCATTGAAATATCAGGCGAGGTTTCCATCAATCTGGATAAGGTTGTGGCCCGGTCCCGCAAGGTGGCAGAAAGGCTGTCCGGCGGGGTGGCGCATTTGCTGAAAAAGAACAAGATAGCAGTAATTGACGGAACAGCGCGCCTGGCTGGTCGTGATAAGGCAGGCCACAAAATAGAAATTTCCGGCAAGGCAAACCAGCTGATCGGAGCAAAAAATGTAATTCTGGCCACTGGGGCGCGGGCCCGCCAGCTGCCCGGTCTGGAAGCTGATGGCCAGCAGGTGCTGACCTATAAAGAGGCGATGGTGCCGGACAGGATGCCAAAATCGCTGATTGTGGTAGGCTCCGGGGCGATTGGTATCGAATTTGCCAGCTTTTATGCGGATATGGGTGTTCAGGTCACAGTGATAGAGGCGCTGGATCGGATTTTGAATGCCGAGGATGCCGAGATTTCCGCCTTGGCCCACAAAGCCTTTGAAGCGCGCGGCATCAAGATTATGACATCTGTCAAGCTGACCGGGCTGGAGCGGGCGAAATCCGGCGTCACAGCGCAGCTGGAAATTGATGGCAAACCGCAAGAGCTGAAAGCCGAAAAGTTGATTATGGCAGTTGGCATTACCGGCAATACGGAAAATCTGGGGCTGGAGAAAACCGCTGTGAAGGTGGATCGTGGCCATATCCAGACAGATGGCTATTGTGCCACCGCAGAGCCGGGCGTATATGCAATAGGCGATGTGACCGGCCCGCCTTGGCTGGCGCACAAAGCCAGTCATGAAGGTATAATCTGTGTTGAGAAGATTGCCGCGGTTAAGGGCGTGCATCCGATAGCTGATAATTCGGTTCCCGGTTGCACCTATTGCCGTCCGCAAATTGCCTCTGTCGGGTTGAGTGAGGAAGCCGCCAAGCAGGCCGGCTTCAAGCTGCGGGTTGGGCGCTTCCCGTTCCTTGGTAATGGCAAGGCGATTGCGATGGGCGAGGATCAGGGTTTGATCAAGACGGTGTTTGATGCGGATACCGGGGCCTTGCTGGGCGCGCATATGATCGGGCCGGAAGTGACCGAGCTTATTCAAGGCTATGCGATAGCCCGCCAGCTGGAAACCACGGAAACAGAGCTGATGCAAACAATTTTCCCGCATCCCACCCTGTCAGAAGCGATGCATGAATCTGTGCTTGACGCGTTCGACCGGGCGATCCATTTCTAGGGGGCTATCGGCCAGTTTGTTCAAGGATTAACCATGCCGCAACCGAATGCGAAAACCGGGGCTGCCCGCCATCCTGAAAAACGGCGCAATCCGGACAGGCCGCAGCCGGCCCGGCCAGACTGGTTGCGTGTGCGTGCCCCGCAATCAGGTGCTTTTGAAGAAACCCGCCAGCTGATGCGGGATCTGGATTTGGTCACCGTCTGTGAGGAAGCGGCCTGCCCCAATATCGGGGAATGTTGGGCGAAAAAACACTCGACGATGATGATTTTAGGCTCCGTCTGCACCCGTGCCTGTGCCTTTTGCAATGTGGCGACCGGGCGGCCGGATCTGCTGGACCCGCATGAGCCGGAAAATGTAGCGGTTGCGGTGGCCCGGCTGGGTCTGGCCCATGTGGTGATTACCTCAGTTGACCGGGATGATCTCGATGATGGCGGGGCGGCTCATTTCGCCCGCACCATAGCGGCTGTGCGGGCTGCCTCGCCAGTGACCACGATAGAGGTGTTAACGCCGGATTTCTTGCGCAAACCCGGCGCGCTGGAAAGGGTGGCAGAGGCCCGGCCAGATGTGTTTAACCATAATCTGGAGACAGTGCCGCGCCTCTACCCCTCGGTTCGGCCGGGGGCGCGCTATTTTCATTCGCTGTCGATTCTGGCTGCGGTGAAGAAGCTGGATGCCTCTATCTTCACCAAATCCGGTATCATGGTCGGGCTGGGTGAAGAAGATGAGGAGGTTTTGCAGGTGATGGATGATTTGCGCAGCGCGGATGTTGATTTCATGACTATTGGCCAATATCTCCAGCCAACGCCGAAACACGCCCCGGTGGACCGGTTTGTTACGCCTGATCAATTCAGCCATTATGATAAAACTGGCCGGGCAAAAGGGTTTTTGATGATGGCCTCAACCCCGCTAACGCGCTCCTCCTATCATGCGGATAGTGACTTTGCCGCGCTGAGAAGTGCCCGTCAGGCAGCGCTGGCCGGATGACCGTTCATGCCGAAAAACGGGTTATCCGCCATCAGCCGGAACAGCTGTTTGATCTGGTCGCTGGCGTGCAGCATTATCCAGAATTTCTCCCCTGGTGTCTGGCGGCGCGTATTCGTAGCCAGGATGAGGAAAAGCTGGTCGCTGATCTGATCATCGGCTTTCAGGCATTCAAAGAGCGTTTTACCTCTTATGTAACGCTGGATAAAGAGCATTTAGAAATTTATGTGGAATATGCAGAAGGCCCATTCAAATATCTGAAAAATAAATGGATATTTAAGCCGCATCCTGACGGATGTGAGATTGATTTCTATGTTGATTTTGAATTTCGCTCGCGCTTGCTGCAAACCGTGATGGAAAGCCTTTTTACCGAGGCGGTCAAGCGGATGGTGCGCGCCTTTGAGAGACGGGCCGATGATCTTTATGGCCGGGCAGACCGGCTGGCTGCTGATTGATTGGCTGGCTGGCTTAAAAGGTAAGCGGTTTCAGCTATCGCCTGAGCTGTCCTTCCTTGCCAGCTGAAGCAGGGCGGAAAGCGCCGCCTCGACAGTCTTTTCGCGCACCGCTGCCCGGACATCATCTGTTTGCTCGCCTGTTTGGGTGCCGGTCAGGTCAAGCTGGCTGATGCGCGCTTTCTGGCCGCGTTTTTGCACGGCCAGCCAAACCAGCCCGACCGGCTTATCCACAGTGCCGCCGCCGGGTCCGGCAATGCCGGTTACCGCCACCGCATATTCAGCTGCCGGACAAGCCTGCAACGCGCCGGATACCATCTCGGCTGCAGTTTGCTCAGAAACGGCCCCCCATTCTGCCAGCGTCTGGGGGCGCACGCCCAGCAAGTCAGTTTTTGCCTGATTGGAATAGGTGACAAGCCCCCGGTCCAGCACCGCCGAGGAGCCTGCAATATCAGTTATCGCCGCAGCGATGAGACCGCCGGTGCAGCTCTCTGCCGTGACCAGCATGGCCTTGCTGTCCTGCAAGCTGGCAACCAGCCGGGCGGCCAGCGCGTTTATAGTCCGGCTGCTCATATCAGCATCGCCTGTATTCCTAGCAGGCACATTCCGGCCAGCCCGGCTGCGACAATATCATCTGCCATGATGCCCAGCCCGCCGGGCAGTTTTTCAGCCGCGCTGACCGGCCAGATTTTGACAATATCAAACAGGCGGAACAGAATAAAAGCGGCCAGCAGCCAGAAAAAAGTGACCTCAGGCAGCACCAGCAGCACTGAGAACTGGCCAGCCACCTCATCAATAATCACTTCCGAGGGATCGCTCTTGCCTGTTGCATTGGCGTAGGTTTCAGCTGCCCACCAGCCGAGCATGGTGGCCAGCACCGCTGCCAATAGCAGCCATAGCCAGCCCGCCTGGCTGAGGATCGCCCAGCCAGCGATCAGCGCAACCAACGATCCGGCCGTGCCCGGGGCTGGTAAGGAGCCAACCGGCCCCAAAGTCGCTATCTGGCACAAAAACCGCGTCATGCAGGCACCTCAATAGCGGCCTGGGCCATGGCCGCGATACCCTCACCGCGCCCCAGAAAGCCCAGCTGTTCGGTGGTGGTGGCCTTGACCGAGACCCGCTCAGGCGAAATATCCGCCAGTTCGGCAATTCTCGCCCGCATCTTTGCGCGCAGCGGGCCAATTTTTGGCTGCTCACACAGCAAGGTGATATCCAGATTGAGAATCCGCCCGCCTGCCGCCTGCACCCGCCCGGCTGCATAGGTAAGGAACTGGCCAGAATCAGCCTGCTTCCATTTTGCATCAGAAGGCGGAAAATGACTGCCTATATCACCATCTGCCAGACAACCAAACAGCGCATCACACAGGGCGTGCAGACCAACATCCCCGTCCGAATGGGCGATCAGCTGGCGATCATGCAAAACCTCAACCCCGCAAATCATGATGCTGGCCGGTTTTCCGGCTGGCTCGGCAAAGCGGTGAACATCAAAGCCACTGGCAACACGCATTTCCCGTTTCCTTTCCAAAAGCAGCTCCAGCACAGCCATATCCTGGCGGCTGGTCAGCTTGATCAGTTCGGCTGCCCCATCCACCAGCTGCACTGGCAGGCCGGCTCGGTCAAACAGCTGCGCATCATCACTGGCAGGCGGCGTGTCCGGCTGGCGGGCCGCCTCATTATGCAGGGCTGCCAGACGCGCGCGCACAAAGCCTTGCGGTGTCTGCACCGCCCGCAGCCTGTACCGATCCAGCGTGCTGTCCTGTGGGCGCGCACCCAGCTGGCGCACCGTATCTGCCAGCGGCAGACAGGGCACCACCGCCGCTGCTCCGTTGGCCAGAGCCTGCAGCACTAAGCCGGTCACGCTGGCGGGTAAAAGCGGGCGCGCCGCATCATGCACCAGCACAAACTCTGCTGCGTGCGGGTCTGCTGCCAGATAATCCAGCCCGGCCTGCACAGAATCTGGCCGCTCCGGGCCGCCCGCAATACAGATGAGGCGCGCTTCCTCTGCCAGTTCTCCGGCTATATCTGGTGAGATTTCCGGCTGGCTGTCTTTCGGCAGGACCAGGATCAGTCGGCGCAGCTGGGCAAAATCCAGCAAGCTGCGCGCTGACCAGACCCAGACAGGTTGGCCCGCCAGCGGCATAAATTGCTTGGCCGTGCCGAGCGGCTGGCCAAAACGCTGCCCGCTGCCAGCAGCTAGCAAAAGCACATCAAATTGGGGCAAATCTTGCTTATTCATCTCCTGCAAAGATGTAATGGCACTACGCTGAAAAGTCCATGACCGAGTGAGGCCGGGCCGGGCGTTTGCCACGCTGCCCAGAGGCGGCTTTCCCCCTGTTTAAGTGATTATGCTGGCAAGGATGGATTTTTTCGCCCTTATTGCCTATAATTTAGGCGAATTATCTGATCTCCTCAAAAGGCTGCCCAATAAATGAGCATCAAAATTGGTCAAACAGAGCTGCCCCACGCGGTGGTGCTGGCCCCGATGTCGGGGATTACAGACCGGCCTTTTCGCCAGATTGTGCGGGGGTTGGGCGGCGGCCTGCTGGTGTCTGAGATGATCGCCAGCCATGCGGTCTTGCATACGGTGCGCTCAGAAATGCGCAAGCTGCGCTTTTCAGCAAGAGAGGAAAGCCCGATCAGTATCCAGCTGGCAGGCTGGGAGCCGGAAGTCATGGCTGAGGCGGCGCGCATCGCAGCTGATCTGGGGGCAGATTTTATCGATATCAATCTGGGCTGTCCGGCGAAGAAGGTGACAGGGCGGCTGTCCGGTTCGGCCCTGATGCGAGAGCCGCTTTTGGTTGGCCGGATTTGTCAGGCCGTGGTGGCGGCGGTTGCTGTTCCGGTGACCTTGAAAATGCGGCTTGGCTGGGATGCGGCGCATCTGAACGCCCCGCAAATTGCCTCTATCGCCTGGCAGGAAGGCATTGAAATGCTGGCGGTGCATGGCCGCACACGCTGTCAGAAATATCAAGGCCGGGCTGATTGGCAAGCGGTGCGGGAGGTTTCCGAAGCGGTGCCGCTGCCGGTGCTGGTCAATGGGGATATTGATAGCCCGGCTGCCGCTCTGGCTGCCAAACAGGCCGCCGGGGCTGCTGGTGTGATGGTCGGGCGGGCTGTGCAGGGGCAGCCCTGGCTGATCGCCCGGATTGCTGATTATCTGGCTGGGCGCGATGTCGGCCCGCTGCCGGACTGGCAGTCCCGCCGCCAGATTATGACCCGCCATCTGGATTTGATGCTGTCTTGCTATGGCCCGCATGGGCTGCGTCTGGCCCGCAAGCATATGGCCAGCTATCTGACTGGCCTGCCGGGGGCGGCGGCCTTGCGTGATATTGCCAATAACAGCACCGATGCGGGCGCGGTCTTTGTTGCGATAGACCGGTTTTTTGATCAGCTGGCGGATAATCCGCCACCGCCGCGCGAAGAGGCTGCCTGATGCCGCTCAGCCAAACGATACAAGAAAACGGCCAGATTGACCTGCCACCCGGCTATACGGTCTTGCAGGGTTTGCCCTATCCGGTGGTGCTGATGGACAGAAAAGGCGCGATCCTCTGGGCCAATCATCAGGCAGAGAGCCTGTTTCAATCCTCGCAAAATTTGATGCAAGGGGCGGATTTGGGCGAATTTCTGGAGCCGGATTGCCCGGTTTTCGGCCTGTTGCGGCGGGCGGTGGAAACTGGCGGTTCGGTCAGTGATCAGGGCATTACGCTGATCAGCCAGCGCATTGGCCGCCATTTGGTTGATGCCCAGATCAGCCCGGTTGAGGCGCGTAACCCGGGCTGGTGCCTGTCTATTCAGGAACGCACGCTGGCCCGTCAGGTGCGCGGCCAATCCGCCTTTAAGGGGGCTGCCCTGTCAATGTCCAAAATGACCACGCTTCTGGCCCATGAGATTAAAAACCCGCTGGCTGGCATCCGCGGGGCGGCGCAGCTGCTGGAGGAGGATCTGGCGACAGGCGGGCATGAATTATGTGAGATGATTGTCTCTGAAACCGACAGGATCACCGCCTTGCTGAGTCGTATTGAGGGGTTGGCCTCGGATGCACCCTTACAGCTGGCTAAGGTGAATATTCATGAGGTGCTTGATCATTGTGTCAAGCTGACACGCGCCTCTTTTGGCAGGCATCTGACCATTATCCAGCAATTTGACCCCTCGCTGCCGCTTATTAGGGCGGATAAGGAATTGCTGATCCAAGCCTTTATAAATATATTCAAGAACGCATCAGAAGCTACTGAAAAAGATGATAAATTAATTATAAAGACCTCTTATTCTATTACCGGGTGGCGCACCCGCAACACAGCCCGCAACAGCTCTTTCCAGCCCTTGCAGATCGATATTACCGATACCGGCAGCGGTATTCCAGAAGAGCTGCAGGACCTGGTTTTTGAGCCCTTTATTTCCAGCAAGTCAGGTGGGTCTGGTCTGGGGCTGGCTTTGGTGGCCTCGGTGGTGGCGGATCACGGGGGCGTGGTGCGGATTGACTCAAATTCTGGCGGCACCCATCTGCAGATCAACCTGCCGCTGCGCTCCAGCGCCGCTTCACCCACCTCTTCAAAAGAGCCTCAGTCAGCAGAGGTGGCGCACAAAGAGCGGGCCTCAAAAAAATCGGTTTCAAAAAAATTAGGCGGAAGCAAGCCGGCCAGCGAGGCGGGCAGCTGATGGGCCGGGCCGTTCAAATAATTGTGGCGGATGATGATCGCTCGGTTCGCACCGTCATTCAACACGCGCTCACCCGCCAGGGCTATCAGGTTCTGGCGGCCAGCAATGCGGCTGCCATGTGGGATTTGGTCAGTTCCGGGCGGGGCCGGCTGCTGATCACGGATGTTGGCTTCCCGGACGGGGACGCGCTGGAAATGCTGCCGCGGTTGCAGGAAAAGCGTCCGGATCTGCAAATCATTGTGATGAGCGCGCGCAGCAACCTGCTCACCGCTGTGCAGGCCCAGCAGCGCGATGTCTTTGAATATCTGCCAAAACCCTTTGAATTGCGTGCCTTGCTGGATGTGTGCGCGCGCGCCATTGCCGCCCCGGATCGCGAGATGTCCAGCTCCGGCGGGGTGCGGGCCAGCCTGCCAGCCAGCCTGTCCGGCCCGCTGATTGGCAAATCGCCGGTCATGCAGGCTTCTTTCAAGCAGCTGGCCCGTTTTGCCACTCAGGACATTCCGGTTCTGATTGAGGCAGAGGCCGGGTCCGGCACCGAGGAGGTGGCGCGCACCCTGCATGAGATGAGCCCGCTGGCCGACAAGCCGCTGGAACTGTGCCAGCTGGCCCGGCTGAAGCCAGAGCAACAGGCTGATCGGCTGTTTGGCCCGCAAGGGTGTTTTGCGCTGGCCGCCTCGGGCAGCTTGCTGATCACTGATATTGATCTGCTGACCCCGGCGGTTCAGATGCAGATGGTCCAGCGGCTGGAAGCGGAAAACCAGCCAGCCGTGCGGCTTCTGGCCGGCTCTGGCCAGCCCCTGCAGCCTTTGGTAGAAGCCGGAGCCTTTCGGCAGGATTTGCATTTTGCCCTGTCTGTGGCGGTGCTGCGTCTGCCGCCGCTGCGCGACCGGCTGGAGGATTTGCCTGAGCTCAGCCACTGGATTTGTGAGCAGCTGGCGGCGGAAACCGGCCAACGACGGACGCTGGAACCGCAGGCCCTTGCGGTACTGCAAAGCTGGCATTGGCCGGGCAATCTGGAAGGGCTGCGCTTTGTGCTGAAACGGGTTTTCCTGCAATCCGATACCGGCTTTATTTCGGCTACGGATATTGAACAGGCTCTGGCTGATTTGCGCCGCCAGACCGACCCGTCTGGCCGGTCCGGCGGTGACTCGCTCGGCGCGGCAGCAGATTATCATATTCGCCGCTATTTTCAGGCGCTCGGCCAGGATATGCCAGCTCCGGGTCTGTATGACCGGGTGATGCAGGAGGTGGAAAAACCGTTGCTTTCGGCGACCTTGCGCAAAACCGGTGGCAATCAGATTCGGGCAGCTGAAATTCTGGGGCTGAACCGAAATACCTTGCGCAAGAAGATGCGCAGCCTCAATCTGTCCTCAAAGCGGGCAGATTATCGCGATAGCTGACAAAAGGGCCGCACCAGCCATGGCAGCAGATGAACAGAAAACCGGAAATTTCAGTGGCTTGCGCCGCCAGCTCAGGCTGGATGGGGCGGTCTGGCTGGTCATTATGCTGGCTTTGGGGTTGGGGCTGGCCGCATTTTTTGCGCTGTCTGGCATTGAAGATGTCTCGCGCCAGTCGGATTTGCTGACTATTGTTTTCGGGCTGGGAGCGCTGGTTTTGCTGGTGCTGGCCATTGTGGTGGGCCGCCAGCTGGTCAGCCTGTGGCGGTTGCGGCGCAGCGGGCGGGCCGGAGCGCAGCTGCATTTGCGGCTGGCGGTGTTGTTTGGCGGCCTGACCGTCATCCCCTCGGTTCTGGTCGCCTTGTTTGCGGTGTCGGTAGTGGATTATTCCCTGCGCGGCTGGTTTGCTGAGCGGATTTCCACAGCAGTTTCTGAATCAGTGACGATAGCAGATGCCTATCTGGAAGAACATTCCCGCTCAGTGCGCGGCCAGATTCTGGCCATGGCCAACGATATCAACCGGGAGGCCCCGCGCCTGTTGCCTGATCCAATGGCGCTTGACCGGTTTATTGACAGCCAGACTGGCATCCGCAACCTGTCAGAGGCGGTTATTGTGGATGGCACCGGCCAGATACAGGCAAAATCGCAATTTGCCTTTGCGCTCTCCTTTGTTAAACTTCAATCCGGCTGGCTGGAGCGCGCCCGCTCCGGTGAGGTGGTGGTGGTTCGCACCCCGCAGGATAACAAGCTACAGGCGGTGGTGAAGCTGAACAGCTTTGTCGATGCCTATCTGGTTGCCGGGCGATTTATTGACCCTGCCGTGCTGGCGGCGGTGGATCAGACCAGACTGGCGGCATCTGACTATCAATCCCTGTCCTTTGCCCAGACCGATATTCAGATTTCCATGGCGGTGCTCTTTGTGGTGCTTGCCTTGATGCTTCTTTTGGGCGCGCTCTGGGTTGGGCTGGGTCTGGCCAATTCGATTGTTGAGCCTATCGGGCGGGTGATAGCGGTTGCAGATGAGGTGCGGGGCGGCAATCTCTCGCCGCGGCTGGCTGAGACTGGCCAGCTGGATGAGATTGACCGGCTGGGGGCCAGTCTGAACAGGATGCTGAATGATTTGTCCAGCTCGCAGGAACAGCTGATACAGGCAAACCGCCAGCTCGATCAGCGGCGGGAATTTACCGAGGCGGTGCTGGCCGGGGCCTCTTCCGGGGTAATCGGGCTGGACCGCAACGGGGTGGTGACGCTGCCCAATCAGGCAGCCTGCCGCCTTTTGGATATGTCTGCTGAGGCACTTTACGGGGCCAGGCTGGCAGATAAGGTGCCGGCCTTTGCGCCGCTTTTGTCACAGATTGACCGGGGCAAGAAACGGCTGCGCGAGGAACAGATAGCCCTGCGGGCTGGCGCGCGCACCCTGACTGTGCAGGCGCGCCTGACGGTTGAAACAGTGGAGGGGCGCATTATCGGCTTTGTGGTTACCTTTGATGATGTGACCGCCCTGTTATCTGCCCAGCGCAAGGCCGCCTGGTCGGATATTGCCCGCCGCATTGCCCATGAGATTAAAAACCCCCTGACCCCTATCGGGCTGGCGGCAGACCGGCTGGTCAGCAAATATCGCCCGCAAGATGAAAAGGAAGGCCGCAATTTTGAACAAACTGTCTCTATCATCAGCCGTCAGGTAGAGGATATTGGCCGCATGGTCGATGAATTCTCGCATTTTGCAAGAATGCCAACCGCGGTTCTGGAAAAGCTGGATTTTGTCGCATTGCTGGAAGGCCAGGCCCAGCTGGTTAAGGAGGGCAGCAAAGTTCCCCTGTCGCTGGAGTTGCCAGAGGGCCCGCTGCCAGTGCTGGCAGATGCCGGGCTGATGCGTCAGGCGATCACCAACCTTATCAGCAATGCCCAGAATATTTTGCAGGAAAATCAGATTGAAAACCCGCAAATTCGCATGGTTCTGACGGTTGCAGACGGTCAGATCACGCTGGTCATAGCTGATAATGGGCCGGGCTTTCCGGAAATGGACCTCGAAGAGCTGTTTGAACCTTATGTAACAACGCGGGAAAAAGGCACCGGGCTGGGCCTGTCCATTGTGCAGAAAATCATCTCTGAGCATGGCGGAGAAATCACCCTGGCCAACAGCCCGTCTGGCGGGGCAGAAGTTACCTTGACCCTGCCCGCTGGAATAGACCAAAATCAGCCCAAAAACCGGGTGGACAGGCCATGACTGAAGAAATTTTGATCGTTGATGATGAGCCGGATATCCGCGCCCTGATCAGCCTGTCGCTGGAAGATGAAGGCTTTGCCACAGTGCAGGCCGCAGACGGGGCGGCGGCCAGAGATGTGCTGTCCTCCCGCCAGCCCTCGGCGGCGATTCTCGATATCTGGATGCGTGAATCAGATATGGATGGGCTGGAATTGCTGAATTGGTGCCGCTCTATCTACCCGGAAATGCCGGTCATTATGATTTCCGGTCATGGCACTATTGCAACTGCCGTGCAGGCGATAAGGCAGGGGGCTTATGATTTTGTTGAAAAACCGTTCAAGACTGAGCGGTTATTGCTGACCGTGCGGCGGGCTTTGCAGACGCGCAGGCTTGAGCAGGAAAATGCCGCCTTGCGCTCGCAGACCGGCCAAACCGAGGCCCCGCGCCTGATCGGCCAGTCAGCCGCTATCCGCCAGCTCGGCCAGCAAGTTGAAAAACTGGCCCCGACTGCCAGCCGGGTGCTGATCAGCGGCCCCTCCGGCTCTGGCAAGGAAACTTTGGCGCGGGTGATTCATGCCCAGTCCGGGCGAGGCGAACAGCCCTTTGTTGTGGCCGCTTGCGGACGGCTGACAGCTGAGCGGGCGGATGCTGAGCTATTTGGCTCAGAACAGCTGCAGGCAGGTCGGCGGGTGGTCGGGCTGTTGGAACAGGCCAATCGGGGCACCCTGTATTTTGATGAGATTTGCGATCTGCCCCCGGAAACCCAGGGCCGTATCGTGCGCGCGGTGGCCGAACAACGTTTCCGGCGCATTGGCGGGGCTTCAGAGGTGGTTGCGGATGTGCGGATTATTTCTGCCTCCTCGCGCGATATTCCGGCTGCTATCGCTGATGGGAGCCTGCGAGAAGACCTGTTTTATCGGCTGGGAGTGGTGCAGCTGGAAATCCCGCCTCTGTCCCGGCGGCGTGAGGATATCAGCCTGTTGGCGAAGCATTTTGCCGCCCACCAATGCCAGATTCTGGGCCGCCCGCTGGTTAAGCTGGGAGAGGATTTGCTGAATGCCATGCGGGCCTGTAGCTGGCCCGGGCAGGTGCGCCAGCTGCGCAACGCGCTGGAATCGATGATCATCCTTGCCCCGAATGAGGCGGACATTGTGCTGGGTGCTTCTGCCTTGCCAGCACAGCTGCTTGCTGATAATACAGGCGGCCAGTCGGCAGTGACAGCTGAGGAAATGCTGTCCTTGCCACTGCGTCAGGCCAGAGAGGCTTTTGAAAAGGAATATATGACCGCCCAGCTGGACAGGTTTGCCGGCCATATATCGCAAATGGCCAAATTTGTCGGCATGGAACGCTCGGCCCTGCATCGCAAGCTGAAAGCGCTCGGCGTGCAGGCGGCGGATGAGGATAAAGATCAATGAAGATTGTGATTTGCGGGGCGGGCATTGTGGGCTCGGCGATTGCCACCTATCTGGCCCAGGAAGGCAATGATGTTACCATTGTCGATCAGGACCCGGACAAGGTGCAGCGGGTAACCGAACATGCTGATCTGGCAGCTGTGGTTGGGGTTGCCTCGCATCCAGATATTCTCCAGCGGGCCGGGCTGGCCGATGCCGAGCTGATTGTCGCGGTGACCGATTCAGACGAGATCAATATGGTGGCCTGTCAGGTTGCCCATACGATTTTCGAGACGCCGAACAGGATCGCGCGGGTGCGCGCCAATGCCTATCTCTCGCCAGCTGCGAAAATGCTCTATTCGCCGGATAATTTGCCGATTGACCATATTATTTCGCCAGAGTTGGAGGTGTCCCGTTCAGTCAGCCGCCAGCTGCGCTTGCCCGGGGCGTTTGATGTGAAGGATATGGGCGGCGGGCGTATTCGCCTGATCGGGGTTTTGTGTGATGAGAATTGCCCGATTTTGGCCACCCCTATCCGGCATCTGACCAATTTGTTCCCGGATTTGAATATGACGATTGTTGCGCTTATCCGTTCCGGGCAGGTGATTATTCCGCGTGATGGCTCGGATATGATGGAAGCCGGAGACCGTGTCTATTTCGTCTGTGATGCCGAGCATACAGAACGGGCAATGGCCTCTTTCGGCCATACAGAAAATGAGGCCAGTTCCGTGGTTATCGCGGGCGGTGGCAATATCGGCCTGTTGCTGGCTGAGGATATTGAAAAGGGCTTTGGACAGACAGACTCAGTGATTATTGAGCTGCATAAGGAACAGGCCCGTCATCTGGCTGAGCAGCTGAGCCAGACCTCGGTCGTGTGCGGGGATACGCTGGATGCAGATATTCTCAAAGAAGCCGGTGTGCCGACAACTGATACTTTTGTCTCGGTCTCCAATGATGATGAGGTGAATATTCTCTCTGCCCTGCTGGCCAAGAGGATGGGTGCGCGCCATACGGTGGCGCTGGTCAATATGCCGGGCTTTGTGCCGCTGATCAGCGCATTGGGCGTGGATGCGGTCATCAACCCGCCGCAGATCACCATTTCCTCGGTTCTCGAACATGTCCGGCGCGGGCGCATTGTGGATGTTCATTCGCTGGTTGAGGGGCTGGGCGAGGTGCTGGAAGCAGAAGCGCTGGCAACATCTCCGCTGGTAGGCCAGCCCTTGCGCAAATCGCGTATTCCCAAAGGCGTTGTTATCGGGGCGGTGCTGCGCGGGGAACGGGTCATTCCGGCGCGTGGTGATACCGTCATTGAGGCAGGT
>Ga0181579_10001408_pt1 | contig 19821 bp, 17 predicted proteins | sample 071ome_24_FD_132996 | JGI IMG/M metagenome (GOLD analysis project Ga0181579, IMG submission 132996) | Coastal salt marsh microbial communities from the Groves Creek Marsh, Skidaway Island, Georgia - 071402CT metaG (megahit assembly) | ecosystem: Environmental > Aquatic > Marine > Intertidal... | reverse complement strand
ATCGACCGAAGGATGTCTATTGATGTTGGACCGTCTGGGCCGGCACCTGCGCCCCCGCCGCACATTGGATATCGGGACCGGGACCGGCATTCTTGCGGTCGCTGCGGCGAAGGTGTGGCGCAAACCGGTGCTCGCGACCGATATCGACGCCGACGCCGTGCGGGTGGCTCGGCACGTGGTAGAGGCCAATCAAGTATCGACTTGGGTGCGCTGCGCCCGGGCGCGCGGGACCGAGGGCCGGGCCACCGCGGCCGCCGGACCGTTCGATCTCATCATCGCCAATATTCTGGCGAGACCCCTGGCCGCCCTTGCGCCGGATGTCGCGCGACACGCGGCACCGGGGGCGTGGATCATACTGTCGGGCATTTTGACCACGCAGGCAGCGCAGGTTGCGGCGGCCTATCGCGCCGCCGGCCTTTACCGGACCGACGCCGTCATCTTGGGCGACTGGATCACCCTCGCCTTTCGCCGCACGACGCGCCCTTAGTGGCGCGAGCAGGCCGCCATGCCGGGAAAGCCGTCGTCGCTCGGCGCCGCCGTGAAGATGCTCCGACGTACGCCGATGTCATCCAACGTGTGTGCGTCGATTGCGGAGAACGCGAGAAAGCGACGGAAACGCCGTCGGCTGCCCCGCAACAGGCGTAACGGTGCGCCCGGCAAACGCGCAACATCTGCCAGCCAATTTTTTTGGTTAGCGGCAGCGGCTTGATCGCGTGTCATGGTGGTTGTTCCCTTGATGAATCGTTCGACTGCTCTTGGACTCAATGTTGGGACGTTCGTGACGGGTTCAATGCGTGGCGCAACCCATCGCACAGATGTGAGCGATCGGTTTCGAGTCAAAACCGCCGACCCAAGGGCCGGCGGTTTCATCACGTTCCGGTTGACGCAGGGTTATGCGACGTTACGGGGGCGGTTTTCGTTGGCCGGCACCCCGACGTTGCCGACAAAGCGGTCAAGCCCGACATCAACCAGGGTGTGCCGGTCGAGCGTGTTGATCGCTTGCAGCGCCTCGCGGCGGGCCTGGGCGGCCCGAACGGCGGCGACTGCGGCAGCGATCCGCCGGCCGGCGGCCTGGATCAGGGAAACAAGGTATTGGGTACGCAGCGCCCGCGCCGTTGCGACGATTTGCTCGGCGGTCTCCCCACTGGGGTTGCGTTGGGCGGTACTGATGGTCACTTTCGTTACTCCAAACTAAACAGGTTGATTGTTGACAAGCTATGTTGCGATGCGGGAGCGGAATTTCAATCCTTTTGCAGGTATTTAGAAGCGCTGATGTTGCAATGCAGCGATGCAGAAAGCGCATGGCCAACGATCCGCACGTAGGCATAATGGCGCGATGAGCGATCTTCATGCGGCGCGGTTGGCGGCTTTGCGCGCCGAGTTGACCCGACAAAAACTGGACGGCTTCCTGGTGCCCCTGCAGGACGAGCACCAGGGAGAGTGGATTCCCCCCCATGCCCAACGCTTGGCTTGGCTGACGGGGTTCACCGGCTCGGCCGGCGTCGCGATCGTGCTTTCCGACCAGGCGGCGATATTCGTCGACGGGCGTTACACCTTGCAGGTCCGCCAGCAGGTCGATGTCGCGGCCTTCGTCCCGTACCATTTGATGGACGATCCGCCCACGGCGTGGATCGCCGCGCACCTCGGCAAGCGACGACTGGGCTACGATCCGTGGTTGCACACCCCCACCGACGTCGAACGCTTCGACAAGGCATGTACCGAGGCAGGCGCCACATTGGTCGCCTGCGAAGCCAATCCGCTGGACGCGGTGTGGCCCGACCGCCCGGCCCCACCCAGCCAGCCGGCGAGGGCTTACGATACGCGCTATGCCGGCGAGACCTCCGCCTCGAAACGCGAGCGGGTCGCGCGCGCCTTGAGCGACACCAAGGTTGACGCCGCGGTCATCACCGCACCGGACTCGATCGCGTGGCTGCTCAACATTCGCGGCGCCGATTTGGAATACACCCCGGTGACCTTGTCGTTTGCCATGATCCATACCGACGGGCGGGTCGACTGGTTTGTCGATCTCGACAAGGTCGATGACGACCTAAGGGCCCACTTGGGCAACGAGGTGATCGTGATGCCGCCGGGCGAGCTGGGCCCTGCCCTATCGTTCTTGGGGGCCCATCATCGGCGAGTTCAAATCGATCCGTCGAGCACGGCAAGCTGGATCGACACGACGTTGCGCACCGCCGGCGCCGAGGTGTCGCGCGCACCCGATCCCTGTGCGCTGCCCAAGGCGTGCAAAAACGAGGTCGAGATTGCCGGGATGCGCGCGGCCCACGTGCGCGACGGGGCCGCATTGACCCGCTTCCTGGCGTGGCTGCCGGGTGCCGTCGCCCAGGGCGGGGTGACCGAGGTGACCGCCGCCGACCGCCTGGAGGCGTTTCGCCGCGAAGACACGTTGCTGACCGGATTGAGCTTTCCGACCATTGCCGGCGCCGGGGCGAACGGCGCGATCGTGCATTACCGGGCGATGCCGGAGACGGCGGCCACGCTTGCCGAGGGCATGTTGTTCTTGGTCGATTCCGGGGCGCAGTACACAGACGGCACCACCGACGTGACCCGCACCATTGCGTTGGGCACCCCGAGCGACGAACAGCGCGACCGGTTCACCCGAGTCTTGAAGGGACACATTGCGTTGGCGACTGCAACGTTCGTCGAGGGCACCAGCGGGAGCCAGGTCGACATTCTGGCGCGTGCGCCGCTGTGGGCGGCGGGATTGGATTTCGACCACGGCACCGGCCATGGGGTCGGGGCGTACTTGAACGTGCACGAAGGGCCTCACCGGATCTCCAAAATGCCGAACCGCGAAGCGTTGCGGCTGGGCATGATCGTCTCCAACGAACCGGGCTACTACAAGGAAGACGGCTACGGGATTCGCATCGAAAACCTGGTGGCGGTCCGCGAGGCGGTGGCGATCGAGGGTCAGGAGCGCACGCGGCTGGAATTCGAAACCCTGACCTTGGCGCCGATCGACCGCGCGCTGATCGAGCCGTCGATCATGAACGTCGATGAGTTGGCCTGGCTCAACGCCTACCATGCACGCGTGCGCGAGACGCTGTCGCCGCGGGTCGACGACGCCACGGCGTTGTGGTTGAAGGAGGCGACCGCCCCCATCGGTGCATCGCAATGAGCCTAGAAACCGAAGTCACCGCCGTTATCGAGGCGCTAGAAGCGGCCTGGAAGGCGCACGACTTCGGGGCTGTCAAAGCATTGTGGGATACCGACGATCCGCAACCGATCTACATCGCCGAGGAGGCGGAAAAGCCTTTCACGAGCTGGGCCGAAATCGACCGCTATTGGACGCATACCGCGGGGGTGCTGGTGCGGGTGTCGCACCGCACGTCCAACCGGCTCATCAAAGCGGCCAGCCCCGATATCGCGATCGTCCTGTACGACATGCATTGGAATGCCGAGGTGGCGCCCGGTGGATTGTTCGGCGGCGAGATGATGGCGGGCGACAACCGCGTCAGCATCATGCTGCGCCGCAAGCCCGAGGGCTGGCGCATCTTTCACTATGTCGAAGCGCCGGTCGCCGGGATGGTGCAAATGCGCCAGGCGATGCGGGCGCTCGTCGATCCCGACTTCTAGGACCCGATCAAAGATCGCCAAGCGGCCTCGTCGTAGATGTCGAGGCCGAGTTCTTCGGCCTTTTTACGTTTCGAACCGGCGCCCGGCCCGGCCACGACGATGTCGGTCTTGGCCGATACCGAGCCCGCGACCTTGGCGCCGAGCGCTTCGGCCTGGGCCTTGGCTTCGCCCCGGCTCATGGTTTCCAGCGTGCCGGTAAAGACCACCGTCTTGCCCGCAACCGGCGAATCGGTTTGGGTCTGCGCCAGGGGCTCGATGGCAGCGAGTTCGCGTTGCAGGTCGCGGACGACCTCGAGGTTGTGGGGTTCGGCGAAGAAATCGACCAGCGCACCCGCAACCTTGGTCCCGATGCCGTCGATGTCCATCAAATCGGTCCACGCCGCGCCATCGCGGTCTTGAGCCGCGATCAAGGCGTCGATCAAGGCGTCCAGGCTGTCGTAGTGGCGCGCCAGAAGCTTCGCATTCGCCTGTCCGATGTGGCGGATGCCGAGCGCGTAGATAAAGCGGTCAAGCCCGATCGTTCGCCGGACGTCGATCGCATCGAACAACTTGGCGACGGACTGCGCGCCCCACCCTTCTTTTTCGGCCAACGCGCCATGTTCTTGGCCGTCTTGCGCGGCAAGGCGAAAGATATCGCCGGGGGATTTGATGCGCCCCTCTTCCCAAAACGCCGTGATCTGCTTTTCACCCAGACCTTCGATATCGAAGGCATCGCGCGACACGAAGTGCTTGAGCCGTTCGACGGCCTGTGCCGGGCAAATCAAACCGCCGGCGCAGCGCTTGACCTTTTCAAGTTCGCCGGACTCGAGCTGTTCGCGTACCGCCGCGCTGCCGCAGCGCGGGCATGTGTCGGGAAACACGAACGCTTCGGCTTTTTTGGGCCGTTTTTCGGCGACGACCGAAACGATTTGCGGGATCACGTCGCCGGCACGCTGGACCACCACGGTATCGCCGACCCGGACGTCCTTGCGTTTGATCTCTTCTTCGTTGTGCAACGTGGCGTTGGTGACGACCACGCCGCCTACGGTCACCGGTTCGAGGCGCGCGACGGGGGTCAACGCGCCGGTGCGGCCAACCTGAATCTCGATATCGCGCAGTTCGGTTTGCGCCTGCTCGGCCGCAAATTTATGGGCGATCGCCCAACGCGGGCTGCGCGTCACTTGTCCCAATCGTTCTTGCCAATCGAGACGGTCGACCTTGTAGACGACGCCGTCGATATCGAACGGCAGGTCGGCGCGCGTCGCATCGAGGTGTCGATAGTGCGCCAAGACCTCTTCGATGGTCAGACAGCGCTTCGTCGGCTCGTTGAGCGTGAACCCCATCGCGGCCAGACGGTCGCGTGCGGCACACAGCGTCTCGCCGAGCGGTTCGGAAATCTCGCCCCAGGCATACCCGAAAAAGCGGAGGTTGCGCGATGCCGTGACGGTCGAATCGAGTTGCCGAAGACTGCCGGCAGCGGAATTGCGCGGGTTGGCGTAGAGCGGCTTTCCGACGGCCTCTTGCGCTTGGTTGAGGGCGATGAAGTCGTCGCGCCGCATGTAGACCTCGCCACGCACTTCGAGCACCTCGGGAACGTTCTTGCCCTTTAGGCGATGGGGGACGTCCTTCAGCGTCATGATGTTGCGCGTGATGTCCTCGCCTTCGGTTCCGTCACCCCGCGTCGCCGCCTGGACCAACACCCCCTTTTCGTAGCGCAGGGAGGCGGACAGCCCGTCGATTTTGGGTTCGGCGACGATCGCCAACTCAGCAGAAGCGTCGAGGCTGAGGAAACGGCGAATACGCTCGGCAAAATCGGCTATGTCCTCGTCGGCGAAGGCATTGTTGAGCGACAGCATGGGCCGACGATGCACGACCTTGGCGAACTGGGTAGCGGGCGCGGCGCCGACGCGCAACGACGGGCTGTCCTTGCGCACCAGTTTGGGGAAGCGGGTCTCGATGTCCTCGTTACGCCGTCGCAAGGCGTCGTAGGCGGCATCGCTGATCTTGGGCGCGTCTTTTTCGTGGTAGAGGCGATCGTGTTCGGCGATCTCGGTCGCCAATCGCTTGAGTTCGGCCTTGGCCTGTTTCTCGTCGAGGTCGGCTACCGCAACGTCGGCAGATGGAGATGCGGCCATGGGTTAGCGGCCGGCTTGTTCGATCAGCCGCGCCGCCTGGGCGCGCGCCTCTTCGGTGACTTCTTCGCCCGACAGCATGCGTGCGATTTCTTCGCGGCGTCGCTCGGGCTCCAATTCTTCAACCGCCACCGTGGTCATCTTGGCGCCGTTCCCCCCCGCCCCCTTGGCGATGCGCCAATGCGCCTGGCCGCGCGCCGCGACCTGGGGCGAATGGGTGACCACCAGGACTTGGTGGTCCTCGGCCAGCGCCAACAATCGATCGCCGACGGCCGCCGCGGTGGCGCCGCCGATGCCCGAATCCGCCTCGTCGAATACCAGGGTGGAAATGCTGTCCTGCCCGGCGAGCACGACTTGCAGCGCCAGCATGAACCGGCTGAGCTCGCCGCCGGAGGCGATTCGCGCCAGCGGCGCAAACGGCTGGCCCTTATTGGTGACGGCTTCGAAGGCAATGTCGTCCTTGCCGTCCTGGGACCAATCTCCCGTCGGCTTTTCGCGCAGGACGACCTTGAACTCTGCGCCATCGAGCTTGAGCGGCGCGAGCTCCTTGGCGATAGCTTTTTCCAGGGCGGCTCCGGCTTTGGCACGCTTTTTCGATACCGCATCGGCCTCGGCCTCGAAGGCCTGGCGCGCCTCGGCGGCGGCCTGGCGGAACTGATCGATGCGGGCATCGCCTTGCTGGATCGACTGCAATTGGGTTTCGAAGTCGTCGCGCAAGCCGGCCAGCGCGCCGATTTCGCAGCCATGCTTGCGCGCTACCGCGCGCAGGGCGAAGAGTCGATCTTCGAGGGTTTCCAGGGTGCCGCCCTCGAGATCGAGGGTCGTCGCGGCTTGGTCGAGCGCTTCGATGGCTTCGTCGACCTCGATCGCCGCGCGCTGCAAGGCGTCGACGGCGCGGTCGAGCGCCCCAGCGGCATCCTTGGAGACCCGTTCGAGAATGCGCTGGGCGACGCGCAGCCGATCCGACACGCTCGATTCGTCGGCCAATTCGGCTTGGGCGGCGGTCAGCGCTTCGGCCAATTTCTCGGCATGTTTGAGGACGGTGCGGCGATCGTTGAGTTCCTCTTCTTCTCCGGCCCGCGGCGCCAGGGCGTTGAGTTCGTCGAGCGCATGGCGGAGGAACTCCTCCTCGGCGCGGGCTTTGGCAAGTCCGGCCTCGGTGTCGGCCAACAGGTCGGCCGCCGATTGCCAGGTCGCGTAGCGCTTGGCGAGTTTGTCGAGCGGGCTTTGTAGCCCGCCATAAAGATCGAGGAGACGGCGGTGGTTTGCCGCCGACAGGAGCGCATGGCTTTCGCTTTGCACCTGTATTTCGACCAGCGATTCGCCCACCTCGCGGAGGAAACCGACGCTAACGGGCTCGTCGTTGACGAAAGCGCGGCTGCGCCCATCCGCCGACAACGTGCGGCGTAGGACGACCGTATCGTCGATCTCGATCCCGCGATCGGCGGCCAACGCGCGCACGGGCGCCTCGGCTTCGATCTCGAATACGGCGCTTACCGTCGCTTGGGGTTTGTCGGCTCGAACCAGGCCGGAATCGGCCCGCGCGCCCAAGGCAAGCCCGAGGGCATCCAGCAAGATCGATTTGCCGGCGCCGGTTTCGCCTGTAAGAACATTGAGCCCGGAGTGAAACCCGATGGTCAGACGTTCGACGATCACGACATCCTTGATGGACAGCGTGAGCAACATGGACGTCAGAACACCCGACGGAACGTACGGGAGATAAATGATCCTTCGTCTTCGACCGGTTCGAGGTCTTCGCCCTGCAGCAATCGGTAGGCATCGACATACCACTCGCTACCGGGATAGTTGAAACCCAGTACGGCGGCAGCCGATTGCGCTTCTTTTTGGAGCCCCAGCGCCAAATAGGTCTCGGTAAGGCGGTGGAGCGCCTCGGGTACGTGGGTGGTGGTCTGGAAATCGACGATGACCTGCTTGAAGCGGTTGAGCGCCGCCAGGTCTTCGCCGCGTCGCTGGTAGTAGCGCCCGATTTCCATTTCCTTGCCGGCCAAATGATCGCGCGTCAAATCGATCTTTAGACGGGCATCCCGCGCATATTCGCTGTCGGGAAAGCGACGGATCACTTCGTCCAAGCCGTTAAGCGCCAATTCGGTCAACTTCTGGTCGCGCCCGACGTCGACGATCTGTTCGTAGTACGACACGCCGATCAGGTAATACGCGTAGGGCACATCCTCAGAACCAGGGTGCAACTGGATGTAGCGCTGCGCGGAAATGATCGCGTCGTCGAATTCGTTGTCTTGGTAGTGGGAAAACGCGGTCATCAGCTGCGCGCGAGTCGCCCAGATCGAATAGGGATGCTGGCGTTCGACCTCGTCGAAGCTCGCCGCCGCCTCTTCGTAGCGGCCCGCGATCAGGTTATCCATACCTTCGTTGTAGAGCTGTTCGACGGGGCGCTCGACATAGGCGACCTCCTCCCGTCCGGTGTTGCAGCCCGCCACGACGAGCGCCAGCAAGGCCACCGCCAAGCCTGCACGATGCGACCGCCTCATGGCCGAAACCCGCTGCGATTGCGATTCAAGGCTGCTCGCTCGTCCGAAAGTGGTATCATGTTCGTCCATTTTGCCCGTTGGGATTGCGATGCCGCGATCCTTTTGGGTTGCAGAGCCATGACGGAAATCCGCATGAGTGACCTCGCCAAGAAGATCGACGACCACGTCGGCCGCCAGATTCGCAAACGACGCAATCTGCTGGGCCTGACCCAAGAGCAGATCGCCGATGCCCTAGGCATATCATATCAGCAAGTTCAAAAATACGAGACTGCGGCGAACCGCGTGAGCGCCGGACGGCTCTACGAAATTGCCGCGAAATTGGATACCGAAATTGGCTTTTTCTTCGAAGGGTTGGACCCCTCGCTGGCGGTGACGCCGGTCGAACATGGCGGCAAAACTCGGTCGACGGTTGAACTGGTGCGTAGTTTCAGCGGGATCGGCGATGCCGCGGTGCGGTCGGCCGTCGTCGGACTGGTGAAGGACCTAAGCGCCGAACCGGACTGATTAGGCCATGGCCGCGGCCGGAACGGCCTCGGGCGACCAATCGCGGGCCACTTCGGGCTGCACCGCGTCGGCGAGCGTCTCGCGCCGCCACGCCGACCGATCGGCGAATACTTCGGCCAGCAATTTGTGGTTCAGGGCGTGACCCGAACGGATCCCTTCGAACCGCCCGACAAGACGGGCCCCGGCAAGGAACAAGTCGCCGATCGAATCGAGCACTTTGTGGCGCACGAATTCGTCGCCGTAGCGCAACCCGCCGTCGTTCATGACCCCATCGTCGGTGACCACGACGGCGTTCTCCAGCGACCCGCCTTGCGCCAGGCCCCGGGCGCGCAGCGCGTCGACCTCGTGGGCGAAACCGAAAGTGCGGGCACGACAAATCTCGGATTTAAAGCCGCCCTCGTGCAACGCCATGGCGCATTGCTGGTTGCCGATGACCGGCGAATCGTAGTCGATCTCGAACGCCACCGAGAACCCGTCGCCCGGCGACAGCGTCGCCCGGGCGTCACCCGCGCGCACTTCGATGGGGCGCAGAATCCGAATGACCTCGCGCGGCGTGCCCTGGTCGACAATGCCGGCGCATTCGATGAGAAAGACGAACGGCGCCGCGCTGCCGTCCATGATGGGCACTTCGGGACCGTCGACTTCGATGAGCGCGTTGTCGATGCCGCAGCCATAGAGCGCGGCCATCAGATGCTCGATCGTGGAGACCTTGACGCCGTCGCGGTTGGCGACGGTGGTGCACAAATCGCTGGCGACGACGTTCTCGGAGGATGCCGCAACCCGCGGCTCGCCCTCGTCGATGTCGGCGCGATAAAAGATGATTCCGGTATTGGGGGCCGCCGGATGCAGGGTCAGCGACACCTTGGCGCCACCATGAAGGCCGACGCCGCTGCATGAAATCCGGTTACGAAGAGTCTGCTGATGGGTCAAGAAAGCCCCCCCGGGGCGCTGCCGACCATCTGGCCGGCATTAGAAAATACTGAAAAAAACAACTGTTTATGTACGAACTCTGCGATCTTTTTCTAACAACGTCCGGGGCACCAGACAATTCAACGATTGTTACACAATGTTACGCGGGACCGGCGCGGTGGAGGGCGCGCCGGTCCCACGACTCATCTAGTTGGCCTGGCGGCGGAGGAAGGCCGGAATTTCGAGCAGATCCTCCTCCGGTTCCGGTGCCAACCCTTGTGGCGTCGGGGTCGCCTCGGTCGCAACCGGGGCTTCCTTCTCGAACGCTTTCTTCTCGGCCGCAGGTGCGGGGCCGGCAGGTGAGGTCACGGCCGGTTTCGCCGCGGTCATCGCGGGCTTGGCGGTTGTCGTATCGAGGCGCGGTTCGGTCCGCTTGGCTTTCGCGTCGCTGCCCGCTTCCTTGGCGAGCACCGCATCCCAAACCTTATCGTCCGCCGGTTCCGCTTCCCTGTTTTTGCGGCCGCCGGTCATCCGTTCGAACAAGCTGGGGCCGCGCCGCGGCTTTTTGGGCTCGGCCGCACCGGCATTGGTGAGGGCCGCCTCGGCAAACGGATCAGGCTTGGCCAAGGGCTCCCGGCGAACCGGCGCCGCGGCACGCGGCGGAATGAACGGCTCCCGTGCCGGCGCCGCTTCGGCCTTGGGTGTAGGCTCGGCGACCGGTGCCGCGGTTGCCGTCGGCGCCTTTTCGTCGACCGGCGGTTTGGCGACGGGGGCTTTGGCGATGGGCGATCTCTCCATCTCCGCCCGCACTTCGATCGGCCGGGGTGCCGGCGTCGGTGCCTTTGCGGCAGGCGCCGGTGCGGGTTGACTGACCGCGGGTTGGGGTTCCGGCATCGCGAGCGCGGCCGCGGTGGCAGCGCCGCCAGATGCGACCGCCGGTGCGACGGGGGCGGCCTCTTGCGGGACGACCAACGGACGCGCCATGGCCGGCGCGGCATTGGGCCGATTGAAGGCCAGGGCCGGTTGCGGCGTCGGGACCGGTTCGAACGACCGGTCATCTTCGATGGTGCGGCTGGCAACCGCAGGCTCGGGGTAGAGCGTATGGAGACTGGGGTTGGCCTGTTCTTCGGCGTCGATCCCGGTGGCGACCACCGATACGCGGACGCTGCCCTCGAGGCTTTCGTCGAAAATGGAGCCGAAAATGATGTTGGCCTCGGGATCGACCTCGTCGCGAATGCGGTTGGCCGCCTCGTCGACTTCGTAGAGGGTCATATCCGGACCACCCGAAATGTTGATCAGCACGCCGCGGGCGCCCTTCATCGACACTTCATCGAGCAACGGATTGGAGATCGCGGCCTCCGCGGCATCGATCGCCCGGCCCTCGCCGTCGGCTTCGCCCGTGCCCATCATCGCCTTGCCCATTTCGGCCATGACAGCCCGCACATCGGCAAAGTCGAGGTTGATCAGGCCCGGCATGACCATGAGATCGGTCACGCCCCGCACGCCCGAATAGAGGACGTCGTCGGCCATCTTGAAGGCATCCGCAAAGGTGGTCTTTTCGTTGGCCACACGGAACAGGTTTTGGTTGGGAATAATGATCAGGGTGTCGATATAGCGTTCGAGCTCTTCGATGCCTTGATCGGCAAGCGTCATGCGGTGACCGCCCTCGAATTGGAACGGCTTGGTCACGACGCCCACGGTCAGAGTGCCGGCTTCGCGCGCGGCATGCGCGATGATCGGCGCCGCACCGGTCCCGGTGCCGCCCCCCATTCCGGCGGTGATGAAGGCCATATGAGAGCCAGCCAAGGCTTCCATCAATTCGGGAAGCGATTCCTCGGCGGCGCGACGACCGACATCGGGATTGGACCCTGCACCCAAACCTTGGGTGACGTTGATACCCAGTTGGATACGCCGTTCGGACCGCGACTGCGCAAGCGATTGCGCGTCGGTGTTGGCCACGATGAAGTCGACGCCTTCAAGTTCGGCGTTGATCATGTTGTTGACGGCATTGCCACCGGCGCCGCCAACACCGACGACGATGATCCGAGGCTGTAGCTCGGTCATAGCGGGAACACTTAGATTAATGGTCATTCTCACCCTCCACGGTTACTGACCTTCATGTTTTTCTCCTCCTGAGATCCATCCCTACCTCTGGTTTTCCTGCCGACTTCTATGGCCGGTCAGAAATTGGTCGCCAGCCATCGGCCGATGCGCGAAAACGCGCCCCCGGCGACGGCAGGTTCAACAGAAACGACATTCTCGAAAGCCGGCAGCTGCTGCCGCACGGCCAGACTGAGCAACCCGGCGCAGGTCGAGAACGCGGGGCCGCCGGTAGCTTCGGCAAGACCGCCGACCCGAATGGGGCGACCGAGCCGGACTTGTTTGTCGAGGACGCGCGCCGCGAGTTCGCGGACGCCCTGAAGTTGGCTCGCCCCGCCGGTCAACACGACGCGGCGACCGGCGGCGCGGGCGATGCCCGAGGCCTGCAAACGGTCGCGGACGAGTTCAAGGGTTTCCTCGATGCGCGGCCGGACGATGCCGACCAGCATGGAGCGCGAAACTTGCGACATCGCACCGTCTTCGGTTTCGCCGACGATCGGCACGTCGATGGTGTCGCGGTCGTCCGAAGGACCGGGAATGACGCTGGCGAAGAGAGTCTTGAGCCGCTCGGCGTGAACCGTCGGCGTGGCCAGGCCGCGCGCGACGTCGTTGGTGACGTGACGGCCACCGAGCGGGATCGAATCGGCAAAGACCATCTCGCCGTCCTTGAACACCGCCATCGAAGTCGTGCCGGCCCCCATATCGATGACGGTCACGCCCAAGCGCATTTCGTCCTCGACGAGACAGGCCATTCCCGACGCATAGGGCGCCAAGGCGATCCCGGCCGTTTGAAGGTGGCCACGTTCGACGCACAGCGAGAGGTTGCGGAGAGGCCCGCTGGCCACGGTGACGACATTGATGTCGACGCCAAGGCGCGCGCCGTACATGCCGCGCGGGTCGCGCACGCCGGACGAGCCGTCGATGGTGAAGCCGAGCGGCAGGGAATGCAGCACCTCGCGCTCGGGATCATCGTCTTCCGGCCGACCCTGTTGCAGAACGCGGCGCAAATCGTTGTCGCCAATGGCGTGGCCGGCAACGGCGACCTCCACGCCGACGGTGTGCGACGCCGGGCGTCCGGCCGACATCGCGAGATGAACCTCGCGAACGGTTTCGCCGGCCATACGCTCGGCCGCTTCGACCGCGGCACGGACCGATTCCTCGGCACGATCCATATCGACAACCGCGCCGGCTTTGACGCCGCGCGAGAGCTGATGCCCGATGCCGACGACCCGGGTGGTGTCGTCCGGCATGACGCGGGCGATGAAGCAACAGACCTTGGAACTTCCGAGGTCCAAGGCGGCGATCATTTGACTTCGTCCGTTGGCCATAGCTTAGGTACTTTCCCCGGGGTCGCGGACCTGCGCGGCCGTTTCGGGCGGCAGCTTGAGATAGACGCGGTCTTCGACCCGTAAATCGATCACGTTGATGTCGCGTTCGAGAATCTTGTCCTGACGGTGCAGCGCGCCGAGCCGCTTCCAGGCATCGTCGGTCGCCGCTTCGGGCAACAGCACCTCGATGCCGTTGTCGAGTTTGAGGTTCCAACGCCGATTGCCGACCCGCACAGCGGCCGCGACCCTTGCTTGCAGACCGGGGGCGCTGGCCATCATGTCGATCAGCGTTACCGCCTCGGTGGCGGCATCGGGCCCGACAACCAGCGGCAAGGCGACGTATGCTTCGGGCTGGTGGGCGGTGATCACGACGCCGGCACGGTCGATCACCACCAGTCGACCGTCGTGCTGCCAACGCGCAAAGGGCGTCCGCTCGTCGATGTGAATCGCGATGACGTTGGGGAGGTGACGCGACACGCGCGCTTGTTCGACCCAACCCAGGTTTTCAATGCGGGCCTGGAGGCGTTTGAGGTCGACGGCGAAGATCGGGGTATCGCGGGCCACGCCGATGGCCGTCATCAATGCGGGGCGCTCGGCGTTGCGACGCCCGGAAAGACGGATCTCCTGCACCGCGAGGCCGGTGGCCTGCGAGGCCGACACAAAGACGTCGTTGGTGGTGCGTGCGACGGTCTCGGCACCGCCCAGCAACGTAAGCCAGATGGCCGGCGCTGCGACCGCGAGGACGACGGCACCGACCATGCTCCCACGCACCAAGCGCCTGCGATGGCGCTGGCAGAAGGCAAGCCAACCCGGCCGCGTGCTGCGCGGGCTACGCTGTGCCGTCATCGGTCGCACCCCGCATCGTCTACCAGCCATTCGACGAGGTCGCCGAAATCGATCCCGGCATGGGCGGCAATTTCGGGCGCCAAGGACACCGGCGTCAGGCCGGGCTGGGTGTTGACCTCCATCAGGTAGAGGTCGGCCTTGCCCTCCGTGTCGTCATAGCGGAAGTCGGCGCGAGACAAGCCGCGGCAGCCCAGCGAGGTATGCGCGGCCAACGCGGTGTCCAGCGCCTCCGCGTATTTGGCTTCGGGGAGCGGCGCCGGTAGCAGGTGCACCGCCTCGCCCTTTTCGTATTTCGCTTGGTAGTCGAAGAAACGGTGATCGGAGCTGATCTCGGTCACGCCCAAGGCGCGATCTCCGAGAACGGCGACGGTGATCTCGCGGCCAGGCACGTAGTTTTCGACCAGCACCGAATCGCCGAAGTCCCAGGTGTCGTCAATCGGCGGCGCGTTGTCGCCTTCGGTGACGAGCCGGACACCGACGCTGGACCCTTCGTTGAGCGGTTTAAGGACATAGGGCGGCGTCGGCGCGTTGCCGTTGCGGAAATCAGTGCGGTTCATGACCCGGCCTTCGGTGCAGCGAATACCGGCACGTTCGAAGATCGTTTTGGCGGTGGGCTTGTCCATCGCCAAGGCCGAGGCGAGAACACCGGAATGGGTGTAAGGCAGGCCCAGGACCTCCAGCAGCCCTTGGATGGCGCCGTCTTCGCCGACCCGGCCATGGAGCGCATTGAACACGACATCGGGCTGCGCGGTTTGGAGCTGTTGCACGACGTCGCGGTCGACGTCGATTTCGGTGACGCGGTGTCCCCGCGTGCGCAAGGCTTCCGCCACCGAGGCGCCGCTGACCAGCGAGACGGCGCGTTCTGCCGACCACCCACCCATAAGGACCGCGACATGCTTGCTCATGACGCCCCCCGCGCGGGTTCGCCGAGGCGTTCGATTTCCCATTGCAGGTGGACGCCGCTGTGCTCGGCGACGCGCTGGCGAACCTCTTCGCCCAACGCCTCGAGATCCGCCGCGGTGGCTTGGCCGGTATTTTCCAAAAAGTTGCAATGCACCGGCGAGACCATCGCGCCACCGCGCGTCAAGCCGCGACATCCCGCGTCATCGATCAGCTGCCACGCGCGTGGCGCATCGCCGTCCGGCCCACCCGGGTTGCGGAAGGTGCTGCCGCCGGTTCGGGTCCGCACCGGTTGAGTGGCCTCGCGCGCCTGTTTGATCTTTGCCATGCGCGCGCGAATGGCCGCGCTGTCGTCCGGGGTTCCGATCAACGTGCAACCCACGACAATGCTGTGCGGCGGCAACCGCGATTGGCGATAGGCAAAGCTGAGATCGTCCCGCGCCAAGGTGCTCGTCCGCCCGGCACGATCGAGCAACGTCACCGAATCCAAGATCGCGCCAATGTCTCCGCCGTAGGCGCCGGCATTCATCCGTACGGCCCCACCGATGGTACCGGGAATGCCGGACAGAAACTCAAGACCCGCGAGACCGGCATCGGCAGCCAAGCGCGCCACATTGATGTCGAGTGCGCCCCCGCCGGCGACGACGCGCGAGTCGTCCACCGCAATATCGGTAAACCCGCGCCCGAGACGAATCACGACGCCACGAATGCCGCCGTCACGAACCAACACGTTGGAACCGACGCCCAAAACGGTGACCGGGATGTCGTCGGGGCAGCCCGCAAGAAAGGCCGCGAGATCGTCGACGTCGGAAGGGCGGAACAGCACGTCGGCGACGCCGCCCACTTTGAACCATGTAATGCGCGACAGCGGATAGGCGGCCTGGTAGGTCCCGCGCACTGGCGGCAAGCGGTCGAAGAGCGCCACCGATTTGATTGCCGCGCTCATGCCCCGACCTCGCGCAATCCGGGTTCGGGCAAGCGTGCGGCGAGTTCTTCGGGCAGGCTTTGGGCCCATCCGGTAATGCTCCCGGCCCCCATGCAAATAACGAGGTCGCCGGGCCGAACATGCTCGGCCACGACATCGGCTAGCGGCACGTCTGCCGGTAGCGCCTCGGCGTGCCGATGGCCATGACGCCGCAACCCTTCGACCAGCGCATCGCGATCAAAGCCTTCGATCGGCGATTCGCCGGCGGTATAGACATCGGCAACGAGGACGGTGTCGGCATTGTTGAAGCAGGTGCAGAAGTCCTCGAACAGGTCGCGCAACCGTGTATAGCGATGCGGCTGCACCACGGTGACCACACGTTCGCGTCCCATATCGCGCGCCGCTTTGAGCACCGCGGCGATCTCCACCGGATGATGGGCGTAGTCGTCGACCACGGTTACGCCGCCGCCGGTCCCGGTGATGGTGAAACGCCGCTTGACGCCCCCGAAGTCCTGCAACGCGCTACGCGCGATATCGTCGGCGATGCCCATTTCGTTGGCGACCACAAAGGCCGACAGCGCGTTTTGGACGTTATGCGCGCCCGGCATGTTGAGGCGGACGTCTCGAATGCGGCGTTCTTGGTCGTGCGCGCGATCGGCGATGACGACATCGAAGGTCGCCCCGAGATCGGAAAAGGTGATCTTTTCGGCCCGCACGTCAGCCAGCGGGCTGAGGCCATAGGTGATGACACGGCGATCGCTGATTCGGCCACACAAGGCTTGCACCTCGGGGTGATCGACGCACATCGCGGCGAAGCCGTAGAAGGGAATGTTTTCGACAAAGGTTTGGAAGGCGTCGCGTTCCGTATCGAAGTCGCCGTAGAAGTCGAGATGCTCGGGGTCGATATTGGTAACGACCGCGACCGTCGCCGGCAGTTTGACGAAGGTGCCGTCGGACTCGTCGGCCTCGACCACCATCCATTCGCCGTCGCCCAAACGCGCATTGGTGTTGTAGGCGTTGATGATGCCGCCGTTGATCACCGTAGGATCGAAGGCCGCGGCATCCAGCATCGCTGCGATCAACGAAGTGGTGGTGGTTTTTCCGTGCGTGCCGCCGACCGCAATGGACCATTTGAACCGCATCAGCTCGGCAAGCATTTCGGCGCGGCGCACGACCGGGATGAAGGCATGTCGCGCGACCACGACTTCGGGATTGTCGGCCTTGACCGCGGACGACACCACGACGACGCGCGCCTCGCCCAAGTTGTCCGCTTTATGGCCCTTGAGGACGGGGATACCGAGGTCGCGCAATCGCAAGACGTTGGCGCTTTCGGCAACGTCGCTCCCCTGGACTTGGTAGCCCAGGCTATGCATCACCTCGGCGATGCCGCTCATGCCGATACCGCCGATGCCGACGAAATGGATGATGCCGATATCGAGGGGGAGCTGCTTCATGCCGCCGCCCCCTGCTCGACTCGATCGCCGTTGCTGCCGGCCATTCGCTCGACCAGGTCGGCCAACCGCGCCGCGGCATCCGAGATCGCAAACCGGCGCGCCGCAGCGGCGGCCTGTTCGAGGTAATGCGGCACCGAAAGCAACGCATTGAGGCGGCCGAGAAGGTCGATAGGCGTGAACGCCGATTGGGTGATCGTCCACCCCGCGCCGGCCTCGCTGAACGCGTTGGCGTTGGCCGTTTGGTGGTCGTCGGTAGCATGAGGGTACGGCACCAACAACGCCGGGCGTCCCATCGCGGCAAGCTCGAAAATCGTCGACGCGCCGGCCCGCGCGATCACAAGATGCGCGTCGGCCATGCGCGCTGGCATATCGTCATAAAAGGTGGCGAGCTCGGCGGTGATCTCAGCATCCGCGTAGGCCTTGCGCACGGCATCGAGGTCTTCGCGACGGCACTGCTGGACAACCTGGAGGCGCGCACGTTGATCGGGATCGAGTTCGGCCAAGGCCGCGGGCACGACGGCGGAAAAAACGCTGGCGCCTTGGCTGCCACCGAAGACCAGGATTTTGATCGGCCCGGTTGCTTCGGGTCCACGGTAAGGCTGGTCGCGATGGGCAAGCACCTCGGGGCGCACCGGCGTCCCGGTGACGACGACCTCTTTGCGGGCATCGCGTTCGAGACGTTCGGTTTGCGCAAAGCTCAAGGCGACGGCATCGACGCGACGCGCCAACAATCGATTGACGCGACCGAGCACGGCATTTTGCTCGTGTATCGCAGCGGGGGTTCCCAAACGCGCAGCGGCTAACATGGTTGGCAGGGAGGGATAGCCGCCGAAACCGACTACAACATGTGGCTGCAGCCGAGGGAGGAGGGCTCGCGCTTGAAAGACCCCCGCTACGACATTCATAAGCCCGCCGACCTTTCTACCCGCACCGCCGGCAAGCGTACCGGCGCGAATGGTGTGGGTTTCGAGATTGGCGAGCGTGTGGCTGTGGCCGGCGCCCCGTCGATCGGTGACGAGAACGAGACGATGACCACGTTCTTGGAGTTCCTGCGCCAAGGCTTCGGCAGGAAACAGATGACCGCCGGTCCCACCGGCGGCGAGGACGATGGTGCGCGCGCTCATGCGGCACCTCCGGATGATGCGGCGACCGGCGCAGGCGCGCGCGGCATCGTGCGAGCTCGGGCCGTGGGGGACACGACTCCCGGTCGTTGACGGGTGAGGGCCAAGACGAAACCCATCCCGATCGCGAGCGCGAGCAGACTTGATCCGCCATAGCTGATGAACGGCAAGGTCATACCCTTGGCCGGCAATAGGCGGACGTTGACCCCCATGTTGATCACGGCTTGCAAGCCGATTTGCACGAGAATGCCGCCGCTCGCCAGCACGACGAACAGGTCGGTTTCGCGCAACAAACGAATGAGGCCACGCAGCACGAGGACGGCGAACAAGGCCACGATCGCCAACGAGGCGAATAGGCCGAGCTCTTCGCCGGCCACGGCAAAGATGAAATCGGCGTGGGCGTCGGGCAGGATGGTTTTGACGATACCCTCGCCCGGCCCGGTGCCGAACAGGCCGCCGTTGCCGAAGGCATTGAGCGAAGCGTCGATTTGAAAGGTGTCGCCGCTGGACGGATCCAGGAACCGGTCGATACGCGCGGCGACATGGGGAAACAGAACGTACGCGCCGACCGCGCCGGCGGCCCCGGCGACCGCAATCACCGCGACCACCACCATCGGGATGCCGGCCAGGAACATCTGGGTGACCCAAACGCTGGCCACGACCAAGGTCATGCCGACATCGGGTTGCAACAACAGCAAGGCGAGCACGAGAACCGCGGCGCCCGAAGCCAGCGTGTAGCCCGGAAAGCCGGGCTGGGTTACGCGATGGGAAAGCATCCACGCGGCGAACACCGCGAAGGTCGGTTTGGCGAACTCGGAGGGCTGCAGCAGGAAGCCGCCGAAATCGATCCAGCGGCGCGCGCCCTTAATGCTTTCGCCGCCGAGTAACGTGCCGACCAGCAACACCAGCGACATCAAGAACCCGATCACCGCGATCCGGCGCACCCAGACCACGGGCAGCAGCGACATCCCGAACAGCACAACGAGCGCCGGGACGAGAAAGATCATTTGGCGCCAAACGAAATGGAACGACGGCAAGCCGATGCGGTCGGCTACGGCCGGGCTAGCGGCCATGATGAGCACGACGCCGACCGCCATGGTCAGCAGGCAAATCGCCAGCGTCCATCGGTCGACCGTCCACCACCAACGGCCGACGATGCTGCGATCGGTGCGTCCGAATTCGATCATGCCGCCCCGCCGTTTTCGAGGTCGGCGACCAGCGCCCGAAACGCCTCGCCGCGCGCGGCGAAATCGGGGAACTGGTCGAACGAAGCGCAGGCCGGCGAGAGCAGGACGACTGCATGTCCCCCTGCCCGACGCGCGTCTTGGGTTGCGGCCGCCACCGCAGAGCCCAGCGTGTCCGATCGGGTTGTGTCGACCTTGCCGGCAAGTGCCGCGGCAAGTTCGGGGGCAGCCTCCCCGATCAGATATGCATGGCGTACATGGTCGAGGTGCGGATCCAACGCGGCATAGCCACCGTCCTTAGCGCGGCCGCCGGCGATCCAATAGATATCGTCGAAGGT
>Ga0181579_10001404_pt1 | contig 19840 bp, 24 predicted proteins | sample 071ome_24_FD_132996 | JGI IMG/M metagenome (GOLD analysis project Ga0181579, IMG submission 132996) | Coastal salt marsh microbial communities from the Groves Creek Marsh, Skidaway Island, Georgia - 071402CT metaG (megahit assembly) | ecosystem: Environmental > Aquatic > Marine > Intertidal... | reverse complement strand
GGCGGAACAACCTGGGATGGTACGCCATCCTTGGTTGGCAAGCTTATGGATGCCGGGCTTACTTGCGTACCTCATCTGTCTTTTGGCGGCAGCACGCCGGAAGATCTCAACGCCCTAGTCGACCATTACAAATCTCTGGGCATCAAGCAGCTGCTGTGTCTGCGGGGGGACAATCCCGCCGAGGGTACCGAGCAGCACATCTACGCCAAAGACTTAGTCCAGCACATTAAAGAACGTTACCGGGAGGATTTTGAGTTGGTCGTCGCCGCCTACCCGGAAGTTCACCCGGACTCCAAGACCGCTGACGATGACATGGCTTACTTCGCCGAAAAAGTCCGAGCAGGAGCCAGCTCAGCCATTACCCAGTACTTCTATTCCGCGGACGCTTACGGCTTTTTTTTGCAAGGCTGTGAAAAGGCCGGGGTATCCATTCCCATCCACGTTGGTGTCATGCCAATCACCAATATTGAATCTCTTGAGCGCTTCAGCGCCAAAGCGGGAGCAGACATTCCGCGCTGGCTGTCCAAATCCATGGCAAATTACGCTGAGCAAGAAAAAGACCTCATTGCCTTTGGTGTCGACGTGGTAACCAATCTTTGCGAGAAACTGCTGCAAATGGGTGCGCCTGGGCTACACTTCTACACGCTAAACCGATGGGGAGCGAGTAGCCAAATATGTCGCAATCTAGGCTTTCTCGACACATAACTTGTCACGTCTGAGTCGTTTTTTCGTACCCGGCGAACATGCTCGGGGGCAGGTGCTGCAGCTTGACGCGGATCGCTCGAACTACGCATGCAAGGCTCTGCGCCTGACCACTGGCGACACGTTGGACATCTTCAATGGGGCCGGTGGTCTGTATCGATGCGAACTCGTTGAGGCTCATCAGCGCCGAGCAAAAATCCAAGTGAAGGAGTCCTTGCCGGTAGCCCCGCTCTCTGGGCTGGCTCCGTCAGTGGCCATCAGTTTGCTGAAAGGCCAGGCGATGGATCGAGCCATTCAACAAGCCACCGAATTGGGCGCCAAAGAAATTTGGTTACTCCAAGCCCAGCGCAGCAACGTCTCCCTGAAAGATGAGCGTTTGTCGCAAAAGCTCGAGCACTGGCGTCGAACCATAGCCGCAGCCTGTGAACAATGCGGCCAGCTTTGGATGCCCGCGCTGCACAAACCCATCTCCCTTTCACAGAGTTTGGAACTGCTCTCGGCCAACCTAGACGGCGTTGTGTTTGACCTGGATGGTGAAGCCCTACCGACAACGATGGAGCCGAAGCGTCGCTTGATTTTCATCGGCCCAGAAGGTGGTTGGAGCGACGAGGAGCGGGCAAGCTTCCAGCAGCGGCAACTGACGGCCTATCGACTGGGTCCCACAGTGCTCAGGGCAGAGACCATGCCAGCCGTGGCACTGGCCTTGATTCAGCAGGCCCAGCACTGGGCTTAAACCCTAGCGATCGAGCAGCTTACCGGCAATGCGAGCCACGTGTTCCAGCTCTGTCCGAAGTTCTTGATGCTCCGGTGTCTTGTCCAACCGGTCAAGCGTATCCGCGACAAGAGCCGGAATTGCCTCCAGCACCGCTGCGAGCTGGGGGTTAATGGCCGCCCACGAACCCGAAAAATTGTCTTCCTCCTCGCCCCTGTCCAGCATCGCAAAGCTGCCGCCTGAGGCCAAAACGTCCGCTCGTTCTATGACCCGCTCGTAAGCCGCATCGTCGATTTGCGAGGGTCGTGCGGAACCGGCCTGAGGCAACGACAAGGTCTCCAACAAGGCCAGCGCCGCCCGCGAGACACTGCGATGATCCTGATTGACCTTGAGGGTTCCGTCCACCAAGCGGTCTAGCATGTTCATCAAAGACTCGCTGATTTCCTTAGCATCATCCCAAGCAAGCGCTCGGGCCGCGTTATGAATCTGCGCAAAACCTTCGCGCACATCAACCGGTGCCGGTATGTCTGCCGCTGTCTCTCGCTGCCAAGCATCCAAAGCCTTTGCCAGCGCTCTCAGCGCTTCGAACCAGCTAGACTCGTTGGGCGAGGCGCTCCCCAACGTGGCTAAATCCATTCTAATTTCAGGAAGCATCGGGACTAGCAGCGCCTCGGCCAAGATCTGCCCGCTGGCGTTCATCGTGACGCCACTGTCTAGCTGCTTAAGAACCTTACCCAAATCGCGCAGCAGCCCGAACGACCGGTTCGTCAGCCTAAGCTGCCCATTTTGCTGTGCCAGCAACCAGTGTCGAATCAGCTCCCATTGATTGGGCGCGGCGGTTAACTCTGCCATCTGGCGCACCGCGCTCTCAATCAAGTCAAAGCCCTCGCGACGACCTTGGTCAACAATGATCGACAGCAACCCCCGTTCATACTCCTGTCTCAAGCGTCTTATCTCTTGGGCTGTCTCTTGGACTGGGGTGGGTGAGGGCATGGCAGCTTGGTCTCGCTGTATCGTGAATCGTTGGACAACTGCGGGCTTCCGCAGTTAGAGCATCATACCCGTCTGACGTCTTGGCTCCAGATCAACAAACACCTGCCTCAAACGAACTGGTCTAATCCATTTGCTTCGTTGGCCCAACAGTCGGTACCGTAGTGCCTTTCCTTTCCGCGGAACCCGACATGACCAAAATCGCTTTCCTTATGGATCCCATCGAATCCCTTGCGATCAAGAAAGACTCCACTCTGGCCATGATTCGCGCAGCACAACTGCGTGGTCTTGAGGTGTTTTATTTACGCCAAGAGGACTTGATGATTAGCGGCGCTAGCGTTCAAGCCAGCTTACGCAAGCTGGTCCTGAACAAGGCTTTCGCAGAAAAGTTGGACCCTGCGACGGTCAACCACGGAGCAAGCCCGTGGTACGAGCTTGGGGATGCCCAGCACAGACCCATTGCTGATATGGATATTGTCATGATGCGGAAGGATCCGCCCTTCGACATGGAATACATCTACACCACCTACCTGCTTGAAATGGCCGAAAGCGAGGGTGTGAGAGTCGTCAACCGACCGGGCGCCTTACGGGACTGCAACGAAAAACTCTTTGCCACCACGTTCCCCCAATGCTGTCCGCCGCTCATTGTCAGCCGCCGTATGGATGTGCTCAAACAATTCCACCTAGAGCACAAAAACGTCGTTTTCAAGAAGCTGGACGGTATGGGCGGAGCATCCATCTTTCGGGTGATGGAGTCAGATCCAAATTTGTCGGTGGTTCTGGAGACTCTCACCAACAGCGGCAGGGAACAAATCATGGGGCAGGTCTATCTGCCCGAAATTGTCGACGGCGACAAACGCATCTTAATCGTCAACGGCGAACCCGTACCCTACGCGTTGGCAAGAATCCCATCTGCAGGCGAGACTCGGGGCAATCTTGCCGCAGGCGGAAGAGGCGAAGGACGCCCCCTGACGGACCGAGACCGATGGATTGCCGAGCAGATTGGGCCCGAGTTGAAAAAACGCGGCCTGAACTTCGTTGGCATCGATGTCATTGGTGACTACCTGACGGAAATTAACGTGACATGCCCAACCTGTGTACGAGAATTGGATAGCCAGTTTGGGTTGGATATTGCCGGGGACTTGATGGACTCATTGCTGCCCTGAGGCAACGGCGTGCTTAGTTATGCATATGACTTCGGACCGACTGTACTTCACCCTTTTGCTGGCTATCGGCCTGCATGGCATCGTGCTCTTGGGTTTAAATCTCGGGCCTTCGATTCCGCCGGTGATTGCGCCTCCGCTGGCGCTGGAGTTGTTGTCCGGGGGCGATGCATACACCCAAGCAAGCGAGCAACAAACTAATAATCAAAACACAGCGGAAGAGGTGACGGTCAAAACGCGCGCCGAACCAATCCAGCGCCATATTGCGCCGCCGCGCCGCAGCGAAGAGCCAGCAGCTAAGCAACTCAAGCCAAGTCAATCGAACAACCCTCAAGCAGCCGATAACCCCACGCCCACCCTTGATTTGGGTTCCAGTCGGGTTGCCCAACAAATTGCTGCCCTCGATGATCAACTCAGACAGGAAATGGGCGATAACCGCACGCGTCACTTGAACAATGTCGGAGCACCGAGCTCGGCAGAAAGCGCCTATTTGGCCATGTGGCGCCGCAAATGCGAACGCATTGGTTCCAACAATTATCCTTCGGGTAACCTTCAGGGGGAGTTGAGCCTCAAAGTTGTCATTCATCACAGCGGCCAACTGCTTGAGGTTTCGCTTCTCAGCTCTTCGGGCCATCCGGCCCTTGACGAGGCTGCCTTGGCCACGGTCCGTCAGGCGTCACCCTATCAGCCCTTCAACGTTGAGATGCGCAAGCGTTATGATCGGTTATCGTTCACACGCACCTGGCAATTCAGCCGGCGCAGTGCGTTGATCAACTGAGCTCAATGTCGGGTTCAGTTATCGGCCACTATATGAAAATGGGCATTTGCTCTGGAAAAATATGAATCTGACCAATCACTTCCTGCTGGCGCTTCCTTCGCTGCAGCAAGATTATTTCACCGCAACGCTGACTTACATCTGCGAGCACAGCAGCGACGGCGCCATGGGCATTGTGGTCAATCAGCCATCTGATATCAGTGTCTTCGAGCTGCTGAATAACCTAGGCCTGCAACCGAGCCAGCGCTGGATCGATAATCCGGTGATCGCAGGCGGCCCAGTGTCTACTGATCGAGGCTTTATGCTTTACGCCGCCGAAACCACCTTTGAATCGTCACTGACGATCACCGACGGAGTACATCTAACCAGTTCGCTAGAATCACTGCGGGCCGTTGCCGAAGACGACGGCCCGGACCAGTTTTTGATTGCACGGGGGTACGCCGGCTGGAGCGGCGGTCAACTGGAATCGGAAATAGCCCGCAACGTTTGGCTAACGGTAGAGGCCAGTGAATCAATACTGTTTCAGCATCCCTTTGAGCAGCGCTTAGACGCTGCCGCCAATACGCTGGGCATCGACTTAAGCTTAGTCGCACCGGAAGCCGGCCACAGCTGATGACCGCCAAACAAGCATTTTCTCGGACTGGAATGACCCATGAATGACGGCTATGTGCTGGGCATCGATTTTGGTCTGAAACACATCGGCATCGCTGTGGGCCAAACCGTCACCCGAACTGCTACCGGCTTGACCACGTTGGCTGCCAAAAACGGCAAGCCCAACTGGGCTGAGCTCAGCGAGCTGATCCAACAGTACCGGCCCATTGCCGTGGTCGTTGGACTGCCCCTTAATATGGACGATACGCCATCGGAGATGTCCGAGCACGCTACGCACTTTGCAAGAGAGCTTTCCGCGCACACCCCACACCAGATTTTTCTCGCTGACGAACGGCTCAGTTCATGGGCAGTCAGGTCCCGGGAAGTTGGGGCGGATGAAGGCATTCACAATGCGTCCGCGTCCCTGATAGCCGAAACGTTTTTGAATGACCCAACCGGCTGCCAGCGCCTTGGCGAGGACGCTTAACGGTCATCAACTCAGGAGCACCTTATGGTATCCGCCATCGACGATAGCTTTGATGCGCGACTCGATCAGCTCAACGAGCGGATAGCGCGAGCTTGCCAAAACTGCGGACGTGATCGGCGCTCCGTGCACTTAATCGGCGTCAGCAAGACCAAGCCAGCAGCCGATGTCGTCACCGCCCACGAGGCAGGCCTTCAAGACTTTGGTGAAAACTACCTGCAGGAGGCCATCGACAAAGTAGAAAGTCTTGCCCATCTGGACCTGACTTGGCATTACATTGGCAACATTCAATCGAATAAAACCAAGGACATCGCCAACAACTTCGACTGGGTGCATACGGTAGATCGAGTAAAAGTCGGCAAACGCCTGAGCGACCAACGCAGCAAAAAACGCCCCCTGCAAATCTTGATACAGGTCAACATTGACAACGATCCGAATAAAGGCGGCTGCCAAGGGCAGGATTTGCCTGAGCTTATGGAAGCACTCATCTGCCTGCCTAATTTGGAGCTGCGAGGTCTAATGACAATTCTTAGTCAAGACTCAGATCCTAGGGCAAGCTATGAAAGCGTGGCACAATTACATCTTGATGCGTGTGAGCGCTTGCCAGCGGCGGCACAGCAACGCTGGAATACGCTATCCATGGGTATGTCAGGAGACATGGAACATGCCATTGCGGCAGGCGCGACCCATATTCGCATCGGCACAGCACTTTTTGGTGAACGCACTTGAGCCGTCGGCCTAAGAGATGATTTACGTATCGATTTTGGAACTTATAGGATGACCATTGCTTTTATCGGAGCCGGCAACATGGCTGGCAGCCTCATTAAGGGACTGCGAAACAGCGGAACGTCTGGGCAACAGATCACTGCGGCAGACCCGTTCCAAAAGCAGTTGGACAGCTTCGCTGACTTAGGCATCAACACCACTCAAGACAATGCCGAAGCCGTGGTCGGCGCCGAAATTGTTGTACTGGCCATCAAACCACAAGTTACCGGCAAGGTTCTGACTGAGCTGCCGGCCCTGGGCCAAGATCAACTGGTCATTTCCATCGTCGCCGGCATTGATATGGGCAGCCTTCAGGACTGGTTGCCGGACAATCAGCCGATCGTCCGCTGCATGCCGAACACCCCGGCTTTGCTGGGGGCAGGGATCACAGGCCTTTATGCCAACGCCTCGGTCAGCGATAACCAGCGCGCCCGAGCAGAGCAAATCCTCAACGGGGTGGGTTCCAGTGTTTGGGTCTCGGAGGAGAGCCTGTTGGATGCGGTTACAGCGGTATCCGGCAGCGGCCCTGCATACTATTTTTTGCTAATGGAGAGCATGGTAACCAGTGCCCAAGCACTCGGACTGGACGCCGAAACAAGCCGCAAGCTCGTGGTTGAAACCGCTCGGGGGGCAGCGCTTATGGCGTGCGAGCCTGATGCCGATCCGGCGACGCTACGGCGTAATGTAACCTCTCCCGGAGGCACCACCGAAGCGGCTCTGGACGTCATGTCCAATCAGTCGTTACCGCAAACAGTGGACAGCGCCTTACAAGCGGCTGCGGCTCGCGCCAAAGCCTTAGCCAAAGAATTTGGGAGCCGAGCATGAACCAAACGCTTTACATGATCGTCGATTTAATCTTTCGACTGGCGACCCTGTTGTTCTTGGTACGGTTCCTGTTACAGGCCTGTGCAGCGGACTTTTATAACCCCATCAGTCAAGCCGTCGTTAAGGGCAGTGAAGGCATCGCCGGTCCCTTGCGCCGCCTGCTGCCCAAAACCGGCCGATGGGATTTGGCTTCTTTGATCTTGGCCTGGCTCACGGCTATCGCGTTTGTCGCCTTGGTTACCATGGGCAGCTTCAGCGCTGTGCAGTATTTGGCGGCCGGATTGGTTCGGACGCTGACCATCTTAGTAGACTTTTACTGGTGGTCGACGCTGTTGCTGGTCATTGCCAGCTTTATTACCCAGGGCAACTATCACCCTGCTCTTTCCCTGCTGGAGGAATTGTTGGCGCCGCTTATGGCACCTCTGAGAAACATCTTGCCTACCGCAGGCCCGTTGGACTTTTCCCCCATGGTTTTGATTTTGTTGCTCTCGATATTGCAGCAATCACTGCCAAGAGCCTACGGGTTGGGATAGACCGATGGCACTTCCAGCAAACTCGGTTGGCTTAGTCACGCCCCAACGGTATGTCTGCGACACGCCGTTCGCCCTGCAGAACGGTGAAACGCTTGACAGCTATGAGCTGGTGTATGAAACCTATGGCAGGCTGAACGCTGACAAATCCAATGCGCTACTGATTTGTCACGCACTATCCGGGCATCATCATGCTGCCGGGTATCACAGCGAAGACGATGCCAAACCTGGCTGGTGGGATGCTTGCATCGGTCCGGGAAAGGCGATCGATACTGATCGTTTTTTCGTGGTGAGCCTGAACAATCTTGGCGGCTGTCACGGCAGTAGCGGTCCGCGAACCATGAACTCGAACACTGGCAAAGCCCACGGCCCGGACTTTCCAAATGTGGTGGTAAAAGATTGGGTAAATAGTCAGGTGGCTCTGGCGGATCACCTTGGTATCCACGCCTTTGCCGCCGTTGTGGGCGGGAGTTTGGGCGGCATGCAGGCATTGCAATGGGCCATCGACTACCCCGATCGAGTCAGGGCCTGTGTCGCCATAGCCTCAGCAGCAAAACTGTCTGCCCAAAATATCGCGTTCAACGAAATCGCGCGCCAAGCCATTACCAATGATCGGGACTTTCACGAAGGCCGATATTTTGACGCTCAGAAAAATCCCGAACGGGGACTGGGGCTTGCCCGAATGATTGGCCACGTCACCTATCTGTCCGATGACGGCATGGGGGCCAAGTTCGGGCGGGATATCAAGTCTGGCGATTTCGGCACCGGGGCAGATGTAGAATTTCAGGTCGAAAGCTACTTGAACTATCAGGGCCGAGCGTTCACTCAATACTTCGACGCCAACACCTATTTATTGATGACCAAGGCCTTAGACCACTTTGACCCTGCAAGAGAGACCAGTGGTGATTTGGTTAAAGCCTTTGAGCCGGCTTCGTGCAAGTTTTTAGTCCTGTCCTTTAGCTCGGACTGGCGATTTTCCGCCGAGCGCTCCCAAGAAATCGTTGATGCCTTAGTGCGGGCCAAGAAGAACGTTGCCAGCGCCGTGATCGAGTCCGAGCATGGGCACGACTCTTTTTTGCTGCCCATTGAGCGTTATGTTGAGGCCCTCGGCACGTTTTTGAACCAGTCTCTTGACGACTATCTCGATCAAGCCAACGGAGAGCCAAGATGACTCTGCGTGGCGATCTTGCTCTGATCCGTGACCTGATCAACGCCAATGCTAGGGTATTGGATCTCGGCTGTGGCACCGGCGATCTGCTCGCTAACCTGCAGGCAACCAAAGACGTGAATGGATACGGGCTCGACAAAGACCCTGCCAATATTCAGGTCTGCCTGAGCAAAGGCGTTAACGTCATCGAACAGGATTTGGATATCGGCCTAAGCAATTTCGCCGACGATAACTTCGATATGGTGGTCATGACCGACGCCCTTCAGGCGGTCCGTGACCCGCGAGGACTGCTGCGTGAAATGCTTCGTGTCGGCGAGGAGTGCGTCGTCACCTTCCCCAACTTCGGGCACTGGCGTTGCCGCCTTCAACTTGGTTTGGGGGGGCATATGCCGGTTTCCAAGCACTTACCTCACGATTGGTTCAACACACCCAATATCCATTTGTGTACGACCTTAGATTTTGAGCGTCTATGCCGAGAGGAGAACTTCCGCATTATCCAGCGCCGAGTTGTGAACACTCAATACGCAGAGCACTGGTCCATCGCGCTGGCACCAAACCTCTTCGGTAGCCATGCCTTTTATCGTCTCGGGAGAACCGCGTGAATATCACCATCGATCGTTGGAAGAGCGCCGCCATGGCGATATTACTCTTTACTGGAACCTTCATTGCATGCCCGGTTCATGCTCAGCAAATGCAGCGCTTTGGCAGTTATGAATTGCACTACATCATCATCCCAACCACCACTCTGCAGCCCGAAATCGCCCAGCGCTACGACATTCAACGCGGTAAAGACCGGGCGCTGTGCAATCTCTCGATTATTGATAAAAACGGCAAAGGCGTGCGTAGCGCATTGTCAGGCGACACGCAAAATCTGTTGGGCCAACGCCAAGATCTCAGCTTCACCGAGGTGGTCGATGGTGACGCGGTCTACTATCTTGCGATCATCCGTCATGCCGACGAGGAGGTGCACCGGCTGAACATCGATGTGCAAACTCCGGACGGCACCCGCACCAACTTGCGCTTTAATCAAAAACTTTACTGGGCGGAGTAATGGATCTTGTTCTTGCCACCCGCAATCAGGGAAAGGTCAATGAAATGCGCCCCATGCTGGCGGTATTGGGCCTGAACATAATCAATCAGGCGGACACCGATATCCCCAGCCCCATCGAAGACGGCGCAACGTTTGTTGAAAACGCCTTGATTAAAGCAAGAGCTGTTTCGCTGGCAACGGGTTTACCCAGCATTGCCGACGATAGCGGCTTGGTGGTGCCGGCTTTAGGCGGCGCTCCGGGCATATTCAGCTCCCGCTATGCAGGCCCAGACGCCAGCGACGTCGACAACAATCAAAAGCTACTCGCCTCCCTGACCGGCGAAGCGGATCGAAGCGCCCATTTTTTTTGCTGTATGGTATTTCTCAGGCATGCCGAAGACCCAACGCCGCTGATCGCAAGCGGGCGGTGGCAGGGTGAGATACTGATGCAGCCTAGAGGGCAGGGCGGGTTTGGTTACGACCCATTGTTTTGGGTACCGGATCAGGGCAGCAGCGCAGCAGAACTGCCTAAGGAAACCAAAAACAACATAAGCCATCGCGGCAAAGCCTGCGCCGAGTTGCTGCAATTCATGCAGGCTCAGCTCACCGGTCCCTGATGTTAAATCCGCGCGACACTGAGGACGTGCTGGGTTTGTACGTGCACTTTCCATGGTGCGTTAAAAAGTGCCCCTACTGCGATTTCAATTCCCATCCGCTCAAAGCCGACACAGATCAAGCTGCTTACCTTGACGCCCTGATGTTGGATTGGCGAACACAGTACGCGACCCTAGGTGCTAAACGCCTGCTGGCCACACCCTCTCACCGGTTCACGTCAATATTCTTTGGCGGCGGCACACCAAGCCTCTTCAAGCCTCAGCATTTGAAAGATTTATTGGCTCACATACCCCACGAAGGCGCTGAAGTGACGCTGGAGGTGAACCCCGGCACCGCCGAGCATCACGGCTTTGGTGAGTTTAAGCATGCTGGTATCAACCGCCTGAGTATTGGTGCTCAAAGTTTTGCCGATGCCCAGCTTCTGCAGCTGGGACGCATTCATCAAAGCGCTGACACACTCAAAGCCTTTACCGGCGCCCGACAGGCGGGCTTTAGCAACATCAACCTCGATCTTATGTGGGGGCTGCCGGGACAAACGGTCGACACCGCGTTGGCGGACCTGGATCAAGCCATCGCGCTGCAAGCCGAACACATCTCGTGGTACCAACTGACCATAGAAGCCAAAACCGAGTTCGCCCGGCGACCGCCCATTTTGCCTCGGGACAAAATTTTGCAGGAGATTGAAGAAGCCGGCTTGGAACGTCTGTCTCAGGCCGGTTATGTACGGTATGAGGTTTCCGCCTTTGCTAAAGATCAAGCGTACTGCCGCCACAATCTGACCTATTGGAGCTTTGGTGACTACATGGGTATTGGAGCTGGTGCCCACGGCAAAGTCACCTTGGATGGCGACATTGTACGTACTCAACGCCCTTCCCAGCCTCGGCTTTATCAGAAAGATCCAGACGCCATGCCATCAACCCACGTGGCAGCGGACCAACTGGTACTCGAATTTATGATGAACGCGCTACGCCTCACCGACGGCGTCTCTAAATCAGTTTTCACCCAGCGTACCGGAATCGAGTGGGATCAGATCCAGCCCATATGGCGTGAACTCATAACTCTGGGTCTGGTGCGAGAGGACCGATGCGCGACGACGAACCTTGGCATGCGCTATTTGGATAGCGTGCTTGAAAAGTTTATTGCCGGCTAGGGTACTGCGGCTACTCTCGCCAATGCTCAACGACCCAAGGCGTCGGCAAAATAAAGTGCCGTAAGTGTGCGTATACCGACCGCTTTCTTTGGCCGTTGAACGTTGCTTTTAGATGCTCGGTAACCGATAGCGCCGGCTCCTCTTCATGATAGCGCCCATCGATGGCATCTTGAGGGTTCAGATCTCCAGGAAAAATCACCAACCTACAGGTATCAGAGAGTTTCGACACTTTAAAAAAATTCAGTGGGAAGGTACGCCTGCACTGCTGACGGAAGTGCAATACCCAGGGTTTTGGCCAGAAGCGCACGCCGCCCGGGGCGTTACGCGTGACGTAACGCTGCTCATATTTGTACTCTTGGGCTATTTCCAAGGGCGACAGCGCAAACTGCTCCAGTAGCGGCAGCAGCTTGCCTACCGGAAACCGATAGACCGACGTCTGCCCTAGGCGCTCCAGGGGATTACTTGGGTTGCGCGCCAGAATCACATCGTCGGGATCGCCAAAAGAAAAAAACGCGTCCAAATTTCCAGTGACCACTAAGTCCAAATCCAAGAAAAGCACTGGACCACTCAGGTCAGCTAGGCGCTCGCTCCACAAACGACACTTCGGCCAGATACCTTTCTTAGTGACCGGCAGCTCGAAGCTCAACTCAGGCAACGGCACCGCGCTAACCTCGGACCTGAAGCCTGCATCGTTATCGGTAAAACAGGTAAACGTAAAGGGCGGCGTAGTGTTTCTCGCCACCATGCCGTAAAGCCGATTAACGTATTCGGCCCCGTACTTGGTACCCCAATTGATGCAGATGATCTGCTTAACGGATTGATTCAAAGCGTGTGCCCGTTTCGGTTTTAGTGCCAATGCTCTGCCACCCAAGTGGCTGGCTTGAAACGCCGGTACCACTTCCCGCTGATTCCAGCAATCGCATCGTCCGGATCCGGCTTGCCGTGAAAAACGAGAACCCGCATGTCGGCGGGCTGCAAAGTCTCTCGGGCTATGAGCATGGAGAACGGCGCAATGCAGTGACGTTTAAAGCTTCGACACCAATGGTCCGGCCAATACGCCAAAGCCTCCTTCGCGCTCATCGCCGCTGACATATATTCCTGCTCGTTGCGGAAGGTTTTCTTTATCTGGTCGAAGGAGCGCTCGAACTCTGCGAGCACCTCAGCATGGGCGCCGATCTCAAAGCGATAGACCGACGAATTGCCTGTGCCGTCCTTTTTTATCCAGTCTTTGATGATCAATACCTCACCAGGATAGTCAAAAAAGTCATCCAGACTACCCGTGATGATCAAATCCAGATCCAGGCATAGCACCTGCCCCTTCAGGCCGTACAGCTCTTTAGCGAACACCGCCAGTTTATTCCAGCCCCGCTCGGGCCCCGCGAGGTCAACATTGAGCTGCGGTAGCGGAAAAACCTCGATGTCATCATGCAGACCGGCAGCATCTTCAGTCAGACAAACAAAGCGAAAGGCGCGGTGTATGTTTCGGGAAACCATCGAGTACAGAGTATTCACAAAATCCGCCGAATACTTGGTACCCCACTTCATGCAAAGCACGTTTGCCACTTCTGTTGCCACCATAGAAAGCCTCCTAAGGCCACTTTCGTTCAAAGCCGGATACCATCCGCCGCCTACGTGCGCAGCCTGCTACATCCGGTGCAACAGTGCCAGCGAAGATTAAGTCGGGCCGGGGCACGCCATTGAATAAGCCTCAGCCCAGCGCAAACGGGCGAGCCTAGCCAGTGCGTTAGATGATGTTCCTAGCGGCCGGCGCTAGGTCGTAGTCCGCCGGTATTGCAGATCGCGTATAGCATGACCCAATCGCTGTCCCCGAGCCTCAAACTTCGTCACATCTCGCACAGCGCCGTCAGATAGATTGCTCATCGCCGAAGAAGGCTCCTCGCGGATTTCATCTGCGATCAGCTCAAAGCCCGGGTGCGCGGCAAAATGTTCGACCATCCATTCAGCGTATTCGGCCCAATCGGTGGCCAGGCGGACAAGACCATGGTTTTTCATAGCACCGTGAAGCTGATGCAGAAACTCGGGCTGTATCAGACGACGTTTGAAATGGCGCTTTTTTGGCCAGGGATCCGGAAAAAAAATTCGAACCTCGTCGATGCTCTGTTGTGGCAAGCGCTCAAACAGCAGCTGAGCAGGCTCATCAACCAAGCCAACGTTCTGAAGATTTTTCTTCTGCAGGCGAGAAAGCATAGACCCAATGCCGGGCTGGTAAAGTTCGACGCCCAGTAAATACCAACCGGGCTGCTGCTCAGCCCAAGCCAGCAGTTCATAGCCCATACCAAAACCAATCTCGACACCAAGCGGGGAATTATCCAAGTCACCGCGCCAGCGGTATTTGTCTGCTAACGCATCTAATGCTTGGGCCTGAGCCTTGGTAAACCGACCTCGCCGGCGAATGTAATTAAAAGCGGTATCAAGGTGCTCGTCGCCAGCATCATTACCTCTTGGGTTCACTCGCCATCCCCCCGCACTACCGACGTAATTCCTGCCCAACAAAGGCACAGCCAACCGCTGATCAAACAAAGCCCCCCCAGCGGCGTCACGGGACCAAGCCAAGTAGCAGACGTAAGAACCAATGTGTATATGCTGCCACTGAACGCCAAGGTGCCAAGAGCAAACAGCAGCCCGGCGATTTTGAGAATGTCAGGCCCACCGTTTCGCAGCCAAAGACCGCTCAACAGCAGCACAATGGCGTGGTACATCTGATAGGAAACCCCAGTCTGCCACGTCGCCAACTGGGAAGATGACAACACCTGACTTAAACCGTGGGCGGCGAACGCCCCCAGTAAAACCGACAGGAGGCCCAAAAGGCCCCCTGTGACTAACGTTACCTTTGCCGAAAAATCTGACGTCACCGTCGCCCCAATCCTAAGAGGCTAAGCAGAAATCACTGTTTTCAATTTCGTCATCGCGTTCTTTTCAAGCTGGCGGATTCGCTCTGCGGAAACCCCGTACTCTGCTGCCAGTTCGTGCAAAGTTGCCTTATCGTCACTGAGCCAGCGCTGCTGCAAGATGTCGCGACTTCGTTCGTCCAAGTTCGCTAATCCAGCACTCAAACGCAGGTGCATATCCTGATCGCTGCTAGCGTCTGCCACTAGGTCGGCAGGGTCCGGTGCCGCTGACGGTAGATAGTGCACGGGGGCCGTTGCCGTTTCGTCATCGCTGCCGTACCCATCAAAGGCCATGTCATTAGCACTAAGGCGACTTTCCATACGGGTCACTTCAGCGCATGGCACACCCAGTTCATCTGCAATGGCAGCGGTCTCTTCCACGCTTAACCAAGTGGTGGATTTTTTGGCACCACGCAAGTTAAAGAACAGTTTTCGCTGAGCCTTGGTTGTCGCGACCTTGACGATGCGCCAATTGCGCAAAATGTACTCGTGCATCTCTGCTTTGATCCAATGCACCGCAAATGAAATCAAACGCACGCCAACGGTCGGGTCGAAGCGTTTCACCGCCTTCATCAGGCCGACATTGCCTTCCTGTATCAGATCTGCCTGAGACAGCCCGTAGCCTTTGTAGGAGCGTGCCAAGTGCACTACAAATCGCAAATGACACATAACAAGTTCGCGCGCCGCACCCAAATCCCCTTCATCGTGCAGACGGTGGGCAAGGGAGCGCTCTTCTTCCGGAGTAAGAATCGGGAATTGGCTGATGGTTCTGAGATAGGCCTCAAGATCAGCTCCCGGCGCCATACTCGTTAATTTCATTACATCTGTTGTCATGGTTTTAGCCCTCGCTGGGTCTCTTTCCGTTTCGTTAGTCTTTTAAGACTTGTTTCGGCTCTTTACGTTTTTGCGTCTCTTTGCCGCTCTTTACGCCGTTATTTGACGCCGTTATTTAACGCCGTCTCGCTATGGCTTCGCGCGTCCATTTCAACAATCAATATCACTCCAATGGAGCGAACCGCGTGCTACTTTGGGTAACAGTTGTTGGAATATTAGCACTCGAGAGAGGAGAGTGCTAACCCGATTTTGAGACACAAATCAGGTAATTAGCCTGCAATACTGAGTCTGGCGTTAACGACAAAATTCCAAAGGGCCGTTATCTGTCGTGACTAGGAAGTTTGGTTGCCCAGATCGCCGAGTCTTTGGGACAACGCCAGCAGAGCCCCGAAAATGCCCAAGAACCAGCCTGCCAAGACGACCGCCAACAAAAAACTGGGGGTGAAGCCTGCCAGCGAAACACCGACTTGGTAGGAGATCAACAAAGACTTCAGCGGGGCTTCAATTTGATTGAGAAACAGCGCAATGAGCAGGATGGCCATGATCCCCCCACCGATCCCATAGGAGGCTCCGAAATAAAGAAAGGGGCGCCGCATTTGCGATGCCGTCGCGCCTACTAGGGCCAAGACCCGAAGCTCTGCCAATTTCGACTCAATAGCTAAACGCACAGACGCGAAGGTCACCAGTACCGCAGCAACCAGCAAAATCACCGACAAACCGCCCCCAACTCGATTTGCCAAATCTCCCAAATCACGCAGACGTTCAATCCAAGCCGACTGGATCTCCACGTCGTCTACCCCGGGCAGCGCCAGCAGCTGGCGGCTGAGAGCATCAAGCTGCAAATAACTCGTGTCCACTTCGAGCACTACAGAAAACGAGGCCGGCAGCGGATTGGTTTCTATGGCAGCCAAGGCACCACGCAGGAACTGCGAGTCATCGCTCTGGGTCAGCAGTTGATCCAGCGCTTCTTCGGGAGTGGTCAAGACAAAGCGTTGTACCGCGCTATGTTCTTGTAGCTTCAAGGCCAGATCGCGCACCTGCGAATCACGCGCGCCAACGTTCATGTAAACCGTCAGACCAGCACTACCCTGCCACTGGCCACCAAATGCCTGCAAGTTACTCTGGGCGATCCACAGCAAGCCGGGCAGAGTCAGTGCGATCCCAACCATCAACCAAACTAAAAAACTGCGCAGAATCCGCTGACTGACAAAAGTGGCGGTATCGGATGCGACGCGCCGGTGATCAGCCAGCCAAGCCAGTACCGCACCGCCTTTGGGCTTGGCAGCGAGACTGACAGTGCTGGCAGCAACTTTCCTATCCGGTGCGGTCATTCCACGTCTCCGCCATCAACTCGCGCCGTATCTTGAACCAGAGCTCCTTGGGACAGATGCAAAATGCGGCACCCCTGATCTTTGATCAAATCAATATCGTGGCTAGCGACCAGAACCGTTGAACCCAAATCTCGAAATTGATGGAACAAAGCCATGACCTGCCGCGACAAAAACGGGTCTAGATTTCCCGTTGGCTCGTCGGCCAAGATGATGCGCGGACGCGTCACCACGGCGCGAGCAATGCCCACGCGCTGTTGTTCGCCAGTGGATAGGTGTCGAGGCAATAGCCCGCCCTTATCGCTTAAGTCTACGGTGGCCAACGCGCCGCGAACACGGCGCCTCATATCTTTGGCGGACATAGGACTGAGGCGCAAGGGCAGGGCAACATTTTCAAAAACCGTCCGGTCCGGCAGTAAATTGTGGTCCTGCAACACGATGCCTATCTGCCGACGATACCAAGGCATCTGCTTGGCGCTAAGCTGTTTCAAATCGCAGCCATCGACGATCACCCGCCCCGAAGTTGGTGATTCCAAGCCGATCAACAGTTTTAACAGCGTACTTTTACCCGCCCCCGAGTGCCCGGTGAGAAAAGTCATGGTGCCTTGGTCAATCGCTAGAGAGACATCCGACAAACCCTCCTGACCATTCTCAAAACGGCGGGTGACGTGCTCGAACTGCAAGAACGTCATGGTTAGACCGGCTCGTTGGCTTGAAGCAGCGCGGCCACAAAGGCCTCTGGTTCAAAGGCACGAAGATCCTCGATGCCCTCGCCCACGCCGATAAAATAAATAGGAATGTCCTGTAACTCGGCAGATTGAGACGCCAAGGCGAAAAGCACACCAGCTTTCGCTGTACCATCCAGCTTGGTTACCACTAAGCCGGTTACGGGAACTGCCTCGTTAAACAGCTTTACCTGGCTCAGCGCGTTCTGCCCAACTCCGCCATCAAGGACTAATATGACCTCGTGGGGCGCATCTGGATCCAAGCGTTTGACGACGCGTTGAATTTTGGCCAATTCATCCATCAGCTGAGTCTTGGCCTGCAGGCGACCGGCTGTGTCAACCAAGAGTACATCTACCGCCTTGGCCTGCGCACTCTGCACCGCATCGAAGGCGACGGAAGCGCTATCAGAGCCTTGGGCTTGGGCCACAACAGGAATGTCTTCTCGCTGCCCCCATGCCTGTAGCTGTTCTACTGCCGCTGCACGAAATGTGTCTCCGGCCGCCAACATGACGCTCAAGCCTTGATTTTTGTAGCGCTTGGCCAGCTTGCCGATGGTGGTCGTTTTCCCCACACCATTTACACCAACGAAAAATATGACCTTGGGCATGGCCTCAGGTTGTCTGGACTCGACAACCAGTGGCTTCCCGACATTCGCCAGCCGCGCAACCAACAATTCGCTTAAGGCGCCATAGAGCGCAGACATGTTAGCCAACTCGCGCCGCCCGGCTCGGGCAGTCAGTTCGGTGATGATTGCTTGGGTTGTTTCCATCCCTACGTCGGTCATTAACAACGCGGCTTCAAGATCTTCCAAGGCAGCTTCGTTGATCTCTTTTTCACCTAAAATCAGATTGCCCAGACCCGTTGCTAACTGCGCTCTGGTTTTGGATAAACCCGAGCGAAGCTTGCCAAAGAAACCCTTGGGTTCAGCAGATTCCGTTGCGGGCATTACGTTATTTGGCTCAGTCATCTTGTAGCGTCTCTGGTGGCGTAGCAATTTGGCAGCGGCCCTGCCCATCGTTTGTCATCACAAGATTCTATAGCATCCTTGTCTGAAACTTAGCGCTCGGATGGCAGCCATTGAAAAAAAAAGTCCGCTCAAAGAAGTCACAGGAAGTCCGCATCAACAGCGGCAGCTTGCGGGGCAGAAAAATCACCTTTCCCGATGTGGAAGGCCTTAGACCAACCCTCGGGCGCTCCCGGCAGACGCTTTTCAATTGGCTGCGCCCTATGTTGCGTGAAACCAAATGCCTTGATCTTTTCGCGGGGTCGGGCGCCCTGGGTATTGAGGCTGCCTCTAATGGTGCAGAGCACGTCGCATTTGTTGAACAGCAGCGGCAGGTTGGCGACTGTCTGAAACGCTCTCTTGAGAAACTGGATCTTCAAAACCAAACCAGCCTGACCGTTGGCGACGGGATAACCTTTTTACGCCAGTCCAGTGAGCCCTTTGATGTGATCTTTGTTGACCCCCCCTTTGCCGCCAATGAACTGTTGGCGCAGGCGCTTGGGTTGATCGTTGAACGGAAACTGCTCGGTCAATGGCTATACTTGGAGCACGATCAAATCCAGCAGACATCTGTTTGTGCACTTTTGGCAGCACTCGAACTCTCGGTTCACAAATCTACAAAGGCCGGCACTACCAGCAGTTTGTTGATTGGTCACCGCTAAACCCCCTATCAAATACAAACAGCCGAGTCCAATTGCAGACAGTCAGGGCCGACGGTAGCATCCGGCGAAGCAACGAATGCTGATCAACAATCGACCGTTTAGTAAGGAAAGCGTGCCATGCCAGAACGCATCGTGGTCTACCCTGGATCATTCAATCCCATTACCAATGGCCATACCGATTTGGTTGAGCGTGCCCTCACACTGTTCGACCACGTTGTTCTCGCCATTGGTACGTCGGCCCAAAAAGACCCGGCGGTTGCTTTGAAAGATCGTATGGAATTGTGTCGGGAAGTACTGGCTCCCTACGGCGACAGAGTGTCGGTAGACGGCTTTAACAGCTTGCTGGTCGATTACGTTCGCTCCAAGAACACTCGCTTCGTGCTCCGAGGTTTGCGCACGGTCACCGACTTCGACTACGAATTTCAAATGGCCGAAATGAATCGTTCACTAGACCCGCAATTGGAATACGTGTTTTTACCAACTTCCCGGGACTGTTCGTTTATTTCGTCTACCCTCGTTCGCGAGATATCGGCGTTGGATGGCGACATTTCCCAGTTCGTGCACCCAGCCGTTATCTCCGCCATGGCGAAAAATTAACGGCTAATCAAGCTCAGCCCGCCGGCTTCTTCCAACCTGCAAAGGTCTGACACGACGGGCAGTAAACGGTGCTGCGCTGGCCAAGGATTTGCAGCTTAAGGGTCGTTGAGCAGATTCGGCACGGTGCGCCTTGCCGGCCATAGACATTCAAGCTTTGTTTGAAGTAGCCGGGTTGACCATCCGACCCAACAAAATCACGGAGCGTCGTCCCCCCCACTTGAATGGCGTTTGCCAAAATCTGACGAATCGCGTCGGCTAAGTGACCGTAAGCTAAACGGCTG